>Ga0209619_10000952_pt1 | contig 20939 bp, 24 predicted proteins | sample Rifsed16ft3_FD_184011 | JGI IMG/M metagenome (GOLD analysis project Ga0209619, IMG submission 184011) | Soil microbial communities from Rifle, Colorado, USA - sediment 16ft 3 (version 2) | ecosystem: Environmental > Terrestrial > Deep subsurface > Rock core/Sediment | place: Rifle, Colorado... | reverse complement strand
CTTTAATGCCCTTTGCCGCAGGAGATGCCCAATTCGAATTTCCAACGAATCTGCCACAATAACCTCGAATAAATTGCTATGGAGATTATACACGGAGCGCCTCATTCTCGGTTATAATTTTTTTCATGGCAGATTGGGCAGGAAAAACGCTCGGCAAGATCCATATCGATGAATTGGTGGCCCGCGGGGGCATGGCGGAGGTGTATGTGGGCACCCACGAGTCTTTCGGGCGGGTGGCAGTGAAGATCTTAAGAGGCCTGCTCGAGCGAGATTCAGATCAACTTGCCCGCTTCAAGCGTGAATCAGAGGTCATTGCAGATCTGAAGCATCCCCATATCGTCCAAATGCTTGATTATGTTGTGGTGGATGAAACTCCCTGTCTTGTAATGGAATACATCTCAGGCCCGTCACTTGCCACATATCTCAAAATGTTGCGAGACCGGAAACAGCAATTACCGATTGGAATCATTGCAAATCTGCTCGCCGCCCTTGCCGGTGCATTGGACTATGCTCACAACAAAGGCATCGTCCATCGTGACATCAAACCGGCCAATGTACTCCTCCGGTCACCTTCTCAGGACATTCAAAATCAAAAAACACTCCCGCTGGATGTCCAACCGATCCTTACCGACTTTGGCCTGGTGCGCCTTCTGGATTCCACCATGCACACGACCGCCGGTTCGGTCGCAGGGACGCCCGCCTACATGAGCCCCGAGCAGGCACGCGGCGAAAAGGTGGACAAACGCACCGATATCTACTCCCTTGGCATCATGCTTTATGAGATGCTTTCTGGCTCTGTTCCCTTCCAGGCAGATACCACTTTCGGCCTGTTGATGCAGCACATCAACGAACACCCTGCGCCCGTAAAAGGCATTTCACAAGATCTGCAAGCCCTGCTTGACCGGGCGCTCGCAAAAGACCCGTCCCTCCGTTACCAAACCGCAGGCGAGCTCGCAAACGAGTTCATGGCGATATTCAACGGGCAGACCGTCTCGCCAGGCACACTCCACATCGCACAACTTGCACGAGAGGCTGCCCAGGCGGATCAGGCAAGCAGATCTCAACCCGGAGAACGCCGCCAAAACCGATGGATCAGAATGGCCATCGAATTCGTGGCAGTGATAGCCCTTGGATTCGTCATCGTTCGGTTAATCAGCCCGAACACATTCACAGCCGTGGATCCGAACATCCCTGTGGGCAGGATGCGTTTCTCGGACTTCAACGACGTCATGGACAGGGTATCGTTTTCTCTAACTGAAATCACTCCTCCCGAAAACGGAATGCATCTTGAGGCCTGGCTTATCAGCAATGATGGCACAACAGCCCATGATATTGGGCCCATCACATTCGATGCAAGTGAAAACGGCCAGCTGGTGTTCATAGATCCAAGAGCGCAAAATCTCCTGCAAGATTTTGATCAAATCCAGATCACCAAAGAACAGGATGGCGTTTCGATATCTGAACCAACCGGCGAGGTTGTTTATTCCTCGATCTTTCCACCCCAGACATTGGTCTATGTTCGCCAGGTATTGGTATCTTTTGATGGCGTTCCGGATGGTTCGGCTCTGATGCAAGGGCTTTATTACTACAGCGGCACCTATATCGATATCTCGATAAACGGCGACAAACAAGTTGATCCCGATATTCCTCTGGTGGAAGCCTATGAAAATGGCGATGAAGTTGCAGTCCGTAAGAGAACAGAAGAGGTGATCAACCTGATCGTCGGCGATCAGAGCAACCAATATCTGGATTATGATGACGATGGAACAATCGACAGTAATGATGGTGACGGGTATGGAAGCCTTCCGAACGGTGACCACCCAGGCTATATTCGGCAAACCACACTTAGCGTGAAAAACGCTGCGGACGCGGCAGATTCCACGCTCAACATCCGCGAGCAGAGCAAGAATATTCAAGTATGCACCGAGAATATGGATGGGTGGACGAAACAGCTACTTCCATTGGCCCTACAGCTTGTTGACATGCCGTTCGGTCCTGAGATGAAGCCGATCATTGATGAAATCTCAGCCTTGTCAACAGCTCTGGTCAAAGGCGTGGATCTTGATAAAAATGGTCTTGTTGAGGCAATCCCCGGCGAATGTGGGGCAGGTAAAGCATATGAATATGGCTGGTATCTGGCAGATTTCCCCATTTTTACTGGCCCAGATCGAGTTCCACCGACAAGCAACTAAACAGTCTCCCGTAAATTACGGGAGACTTTATTTTAGCGAGATGGTTAAGGCAAACTATTCTGTATTGTACTGAATGTGTTGCCAATAGCAGGTCCCATCAAGCGCATGACGGCAATAACCACAATAGGCAAGAGGCAGAGTCCGAATAATACGACTGTTGGAAGTAGATAAGAGGCTATCGCTTGCCCCCAGCCGAACTTATTGACTCCTTTAACCGCCATAACATTCAAAACTGCCACATAGAGGAGCAGCAAGATGCTTACCGGCCAAAGGCAAAGCCCGAGGAATGGAATCGCGGCGAAGATGGATAAGACGGAAGAAATCAACGTTGCGGGAGCCGAAATGGCGCCAAGCGCATAAGCAAGTTGACCATATGTGCCCATTCCTTTGAAGAGCCCTGCCACCCATTGAACTATTCCTGTGGTGATCATAAAGGCCAGTACCGCAAGGCCTGCCAGCACAGGGACCACACAGATTAGTGCAATCATTGATCCCCCCAACATATTCTGAAGCTCTGCGCTTTGACCTCCAAACCCTGAGAAGAGTGCCTGTATAATGATTGCAATAAGGAAATTTACCAATGCCGCAAGAAAGACCCACAAATACGCCTTGCCAGGGCTAGCCTCTGGTGAAGAAGCAATTTCCGCGTAGGTCTGCTCATTGGGTTTGGTGAGCGCCTTCATCCACACCTGAACAAAGGAGGTGGAACCACTGCTGGGAACCGGCGACATCGGGGTATTCATTTGATCATTCATAAGTTCCTCCGTAGAGAATAGATTTACTTGATTATTACACGAAAATCCAGCAAATACAATTACTTAAACCCCTGTGTGATACAAAAGTTATACATGCAGCACAAAGGGCCGCGTAAGTACCCAAACTGGAATTTGAAGTTTCGCCTGTTTTTGAATACAAAAGTCTAGTAAATAGCAAGACAAGCGGTAAAATAGCCCTCAATGGAAATTTCAGAGAAACTTCAGGGCATTCTTGCCACCCTTCCTGCCAAACCAGGCTGTTACCTGATGAAAAATGCCGGGGGAACGATTATTTATGTCGGCAAAGCTCTCAGCGTGAGGAACCGCGTCCGTTCCTATTTTCACTCGGATGCCGGCCACGATGCAAAGACTCGCCGGCTTGTACGCGAGATCGCTGACATCGAGTGGATCGTTGTCGGGTCCGAACTTGAAGCGCTCATCCTTGAGATGAATTTCATCAAAAAACATCGCCCTAAATACAACGTCCGCCTCAAGGACGACAAGCGCTATCCGTATATAAAAATCCACTGGGCTGACCCCTATCCCAAAGTCACCGTCACGCGGCAAATGGTTGAGGACGGCTCGCGTTATTTCGGACCTTACACCTCCGCATGGGCTGTATATCAGACGCTGGATGTGCTTCGCCGCATCTTCCCCTATTTGACCTGCGACCGTGTCATCACAGGCATGGATAAGCGGGCGTGTCTTTACTACGACATCAGGCTGTGCACCGCTCCCTGCATCGGCGCGGTCAATCAGGCGCAGTATCGCCAAACGATCTCCGACCTGATGGATTTCCTCAACGGGCATAGTGAAGAGATCGTGTCACGCCTGCACCGGGAAATGGAAAGGGCATCAGAGGAGATGCGGTTCGAGAAAGCTGCGGCAGTACGCGACCAGCTCAAAGCCATCCAATCCATTATCGAGAGACAAAAGATCGTCTTCGCGGCCGACTATCTGGATTCGGATGTGCTTGCCATGGCGCGCAGTAACGGTGAGGCCTGTGTACAGATTTTCTTCATCCGCGGCGGCAAGTTGATCGGACGGGAATACTTCATCCTTGAAGGGACGGAGGATGCGGCGGATTCCGAAGTGATGGAACAGTTCGTCATGCAGTTCTACACCGAGGCTGCGACCATTCCACAGCAAGTGATGCTGCCGCAGGAGATTGAAGAGGCCAAGATCATCAGTCAATGGTTGCGCTCCAGACGCGGCGGCGAGAAAGTAGAGTTCTTCGTCCCGAAGGAAGGACAGCCGCATGAGTTGGTACAGATGGCAACAGAGAATGCCACAGAGACCCTGCAAGCGTTGCGCGCGCAATGGCAAGCGGACACACATAAACAGGAGCAGGCACTGGCTGAATTACAACAGGCATTGAATTTGCCCCAGCCGCCGAATCGAATCGAATGCTACGACGTTTCAAACATACAGGGAACAGCCATCGTCGGCGCGATGGTCGTCTTTACGCAAGGCGTGCCAGATAAAAAACTGTATCGCAAGTTCAATATTGAAAGCGTGGTCGGCGCACCGGACGATTTCGCCTCCATGGAGGAGATGTTAACGCGAAGATTTAAACGGTGGAAGGTCTCCGAGGATGCTTCGCTTAGCGGGAACCAGGTCCCGGGCTCCAAGCCTGATGCGTCGTTCTCCCTCCTGCCTGATCTCATCATCATCGATGGTGGCAAGGGCCAACTGGGACGCGCGGTCCAAGTCCTTGAAAAATACGATCTTCTCGACAAAATTCCGGTAGTAGGTCTCGCAAAACAACAGGAGGAGATTTTCCTTCCGCATAAGGCAGAGTCATTGATGTTAGCGCGTCATTCTCAAGGCTTATATTTGATCCAGCGGATCCGGGATGAGGCTCACCGCTACGGAATCACCGCGCATCGAAAGAAACGACAAAAGCTCGGTATGGCTTCACAACTGGACGCGATACCCGGCATTGGGCCTGCGCGGCGCAAGTCCCTCTTGAAACATTTCGGGTCTATGGATAAGATTAGGGAAGCTTCGATTGAAGAACTGATGGCCATTGTGCCCAAGACAGCAGCGCAATCGATTAAGGCGCATTTGGAATGAGACATGTTTGGATCGTTGACGATGATGAGGAAATGAGCCATGCGATCGGGCTGATGCTGAATTTGCTCGACTGTGATACGACCTCGTTCTTCAATGTCCGTTCAGCCGTGCAAAGGCTATTGACCGGCAAAATACCAGATCTGATCATTCTGGATATCAACCTGCCTGAAGTGTCAGGCCTCGATATGCTTGAATTCCTGCGCCGGCGCCCTGAATGGAAAAATCTCCCCATTGTCATCCTCTCCTCAGAGGCCGCGGACGTCGTAGTAGACAGAGCCTTCGAATTGGGGGCTGATTCCTACGTGATGAAACCCGTGACAATCGAAGAACTGGAAAAGGCAATGAGCGCGGCTCTTTCCAATCATGTGAAACTGTGAGTGAAATATGGCAGGCAAAATTACGAAAATCAAGAAGCAAATCAAGCCGAATGCAAATCGTGAGACCAGGCGCCTAAGAATGCTGCAAATCCTGTTTGTTGTGTTCTGCATTATCCTGATCCTCTCGATGGTGCTTTCCCTGGCGATCAATACATAGATTCCAAGCTCAACCGGTATAATCCACGCCGCGCGGCGGAAGGAAGCCGCGCTTTATTCCGGATTGCGTCTTTGCGAGTGGCGCCGTGGCACCACGAAGCAATCCCCTATTCAATACGGAGATGGCTTCGTCACTCACCTGCACTCCCTGGCACTGCCCGCCAGGGCAGGTGTGCATGCAGGCCGTCTCGCCCCGGCGGGCTCCCGGCCCGAACGGGGTGCAAGTGTCGCTCCTCGCAATGACAGAGGAAATGATATGCTCGACAAACTAAAAGGCATCGAGGAACGCTACGAACAACTTGGAAATGCATTGCTCGAAGTGGGCAATGACTATCAGCGCGCTGCGGAGATCAATAAGGAACGCGTCGATCTCGAACTGATCGTCGAGAAGGCACGCGAATACCGTCAGGCCGTGAAAAGCCTTGAGGAAGCCAGGGCAATTTCCGCGTCAGAGAAAGAAACGGAACTGGTCGCACTGGCTGAATCTGACATCACTGAGCTTGAGCCGAAGATCGAAGTCCTTGAAAAAGAGATCAAAGGCATGCTGGTTCCGAAAGACCCGCGCGATGAGAGGAACGTCATCGTGGAAATCCGCGCGGGCACAGGTGGCGACGAAGCCGCGATCTTCGCTGCGGACCTGTTCCGTATGTATTCGCGTTACGCAGATATGCAAAGATGGAAGTCTGAAATTCTTTCCGAGAACTCAATTGGCGTGGGTGGTTATAAGGAAGTGATCTTTGAAATTCGCGGCAAGGGCGCCTACTCGAAGCTCAAGTATGAATCGGGTGTGCACCGCGTGCAACGCGTTCCCGCCACCGAAGCACAGGGACGCATTCACACATCTACCGCCACTGTCGCCGTCCTTGCCGAGGTTGATGAAGTGGAAATCGAAATTCCGGATGGCGATATCGAAATCGAAGTGTATCGCTCATCGGGCGCGGGCGGGCAGAATGTGCAAAAGAACTCAACAGCCGTGCGCCTCACTCACAAGCCAACGGGCATGGTCGTCACCTGTCAGGATGAACGTTCGCAACTGCAAAATAAATTGCGCGCCCTCAGCATCTTGCGCGCACGCCTCTTCGAACTGGAAGAAGCAAAGCGCCGCTCCGAACTCGACGCAGATCGGCGCTCACAGGTGGGAACAGGAGAACGCTCCGAAAAGATCCGCACGTACAATTACCCACAAAACCGCGTTACTGATCATCGCATCGGCCTGTCGAATTACAACCTTCCCGCAGTTATGGATGGTGGAATAGATGAATTTATGGAAGAGCTCTCAACCCGCGAGGAAGCCGATCGTCTCGCCGCAAGCGGCTTCGATGATGAATGACTCGCGCCGAGCGCAGGGGCAATAGCCCCGTAGACGAGGCGTAGGATGACGACCCCGCTTCTTTCGGACATCACCACCCGTCTTGCTACGATCAGCGATACTCCCGCTTTAGTTGCTTCCGTATTAATTGCACACATCCTGAAAAAGCCGCGCACCTGGGTAATGGCTCACCCCGAACTGACTCCTACGGCTGAACAACAAAAACAACTTGACAAGTTGCTCGCGCGCCTGGAGCGCGGCGAGGCTTTTCCGTATGTTCTGGGACACTGGGAATTCTTCGGCATGGATTTTGATGTCACACCCGATGTCCTGATCCCCCGGCCCGAAACGGAAATGCTGGTCGAAAAAGCCATTGCCTGGTTGCGGGAATCTTCCGTCAGAAGAACGGTTGCCGATGTGGGTACAGGTTCAGGAGCCATTGCAATTTCAATTGCAGCGTACTTTCCAGATGTGCATATACTCGCAACCGATTTGGCCCACAAGTCACTTGTAGTGGCGCGAAAAAATGCCGTCAAGTTTGATGTTACTAACCGAATAGATTTTGTGCAATGCGATTTGCTTCCGCGCCACATTGACCCACTCCCCACCGAACATCATTTCGATTTGATCTGCGCCAACCTGCCCTATATTCCCACTGAAACGCTGCGAAGCCTACCTATCTACGGACGCGAACCAACACTAGCCCTCGATGGCGGAACAGACGGGATGGAAACCATTCGCCGCCTGCTGAATATCGCTCCCGAGTGGCTCGCACCCAATGGAATGATCCTGCTCGAAATCGAAGCGACACGGGGTGTACAGGCGCTCAACATCGCCTGCGATATGTTTTCTGAAGCAACCATTCATTTGCATCAGGACATGGCCGGGCAGGACAGACTACTGGAAATCATGCTGTAGCCATACATGCAGACAGATATCCTTCCAGCAGGTTCATCTGACGCAATCCCGCGTGCACTCGAAATTTTGCGCGCAGGCGGGTTGGTTGCCTTTCCCACTGATACTGTTTATGGAGTTGGTTCCCTCGCATTCGACAGGAAAGCAGTCGAATCCATTTACACGGCGAAAGATCGCCCAATTGAAAAAGCGATCCCTGTTTTGATCGGCGATACGGATGATCTGGATAAAATCGCGATGGATATTCCCAACATGGCCCTGAAACTCGCCTCACACTTCTGGCCGGGACCATTGACCATCCTCGTCCCCAAACAGCCTGGACTCCCCGAAGCTGTCTCTGCCACCTCCACCGTCGGCGTCCGCGTGCCGGACCATGAAGTTGCACGTGCTCTCCTGCGCGCCGCTGGACCCATGGCCGTGACCTCCGCAAACATTTCAGGCCAGGCAAACCCCACCACTGCCGAAGAAGTGTTCACTCAACTGAATGGGCGGATTGGGTTGATTATCGATGGCGGGAAAACACCTGGAGGGGTTCCCTCGACACTGGTGGATTGCAGCGGGGAGAATATCCGGATTTTGCGGGAGGGACCCATCGCGGAAGAAGAGCTGTTATCCGTCCTTTAGCCGGGTATCCGCAGGGTGGAATTTCATTGCTGTGCCTGGAATTTGACCTTTAAACTCTTATTTTTCTTTCAGGTTACCTTCAGGTTCCCTTAAAGTGCCTGACTATAATAAAGGTTGCATTCTCCTTTCAAACCGCCGACGGCTCGGGCAAGCCAAAGGCGGTTTGGGTTTTAAGTGGGGCAAGTATCAAGTACACAGGAAAACAGGTACACAAGCTAGACAAGATAAGATCTGTGAACCTGTTTACTCAAGAAAGCGGCCACGTCGGCTGGACATCGATATCCAAACCGGACACGTGACCTAGAGCAAACCTGTAATATCCCGCCGCGGCAATCATCGCGGCGTTATCTGTGCACAGAGAAAACGCGGGGATATGGACTTTGAATTCCTTCTGTGATTGAAAAGCCTGGCGAAGCACGCGGTTCGCAGAGACACCGCCAGCGACAAGGATCTCTTTAGCGCCGTAGTCACGCGCGGCCTGCATGGTTTTTTTGAATAGAACGTCTACTACCGCGGACTGAAATGACGCAGCCAGGTCTTCAACGGGAAGCGTATTACCCTTCTTTTTCAAATCATTGACCTCATACAAAACTGCGGTTTTAACTCCACTAAAGGAAAAGTCATATATCCCTTCAAGCCTGGCGCGCGGGAATTTGAAACGCCTCGGGTCACCGCTTTCGGCTGCTCGCTGGATCGACGGGCCGCCGGGATATGCGAGTCCCAACAGCCGCGCAACCTTGTCGAAGGCCTCACCAGCCGCATCGTCCAGGGTCGAACCGAGACGTTCATAGGTCAAATGATCGGTCATGAGATTCAGTTCGGTGTGTCCACCGGAGACGAGCAACGCCATCAAAGGAAATTGCGGTTCAGGCGGAATCGATTCACCTGAATTGTAGATCCATGATGAATAAATGTGTCCCTCCAGATGATTCACCCCAACCAGGGGCAATCCCATCCCGAGCGCGAGACCCTTTGCCATATTCATGCCCACGACTAGCGACCCAGCAAGACCGGGACCGCGCGTGACCGCAATCGCGTCGATATCCTTCAACGAGAGATTCGATTGAACAAGGGTTTGCTCAACAACTGGCGTGATGCTCAACACGTGTTGACGTGAAGCCACCTCCGGGAATACACCGCCATAGCGCGCATGGATATCCATTTGTGACGCGACTGTGGAGGCGAGGAGCGCGCGTCCGTTTTCGAGAACCGCACAGGCTGTTTCATCACACGACGTTTCGATGGCCAGGATTCGGGCAGGTTTCATTTCTTCCAGTTCTTCATCTCCAAGACAAAATCATAGGGGAACTCCGCGAGCACTTCGATCTTTCCATCGGGGCGCACCCAGTAAGAATCTTCGATACGGAAACCCATGCCTCGATCAGGGTAATACAAGCCAGGCTCAATCGCAACGACAACCCCAGGCCTGAGAATATTATCACTCTCATCTAAATTGGATGATGGCCGCTCGTGGATATCTAACCCGAATCCATGCCCAAGGCTGTGAACATATCCGTCGACGGGGGCTGGTGTATTCAGTTTAGATTTGTGCCCTTTCGATTCAAAATATTCACAGGTCATGCGTTGATAATCTCCAAATACTGCATTGAGATCAAGGTTCTCAACCACCTTGTTGTAAATTTCCTGAACCTGATCGTAATAAGCCTGCGCTTCAGGAGTCGCATACCCCAAACTCCATGTGCGCGTGAAATCGTAGAAATATCCGCCACCTTTCTCGGCAGGGAAAATATCAAAGACGATCGTCTCCCCAAGTGTGATCAGGTCCTTCGGGTTCCCTGTGGAATGTGGCACACCTGCATCACGACCGATGGCAAAGATAACTCCTTCCACATCCTCCGCGCCGCGCTCGGCCAGCCATGGAGAGATCCTGCCTTTCACATCGCCAATCGTGAGTGGATAACCGTCTTCCTTCAACAAGACTTCATCTTCGCGAACTTCACAGGAGGTCAAATAATCCTGCACCATTTTGACGACAGTGGTTGTAACCGCGCCCATTTGACGAATACGTGCCACTTCCATATCATCTTTGGTTTCCCTGGCATGCTGCATAATGGAATCAGGACCATATTCTCCGATAAACTCAACCTCAGGCAAGAGCTTCGCCAGTTCCACCATAATGCCAAATGCCTCCGAAAAATTGACCTTACCGTAGACCACAATACGACCAGCGGACAATCCATAATTTGAAAGGATTTTCTGCCGACGTAAAGTGTGTGCCATGAGCATATTGCCGCCCGCTTGCTTGATAAAATCTGCCAAGGGAAATTCGCTATATGAAACCGTCTTCAAACCACTCTTTGCAGCTTCATCGCGCTCCATGTCGTTATGAAATAATACAGGCGCCTCATCCCGCTTTTTCAGGAGAAGGGCTCCACTCACATGTCCGCCACCGACAAAATAATACATGGGCGGGTTATGTTCAGCGTCACCAAAAATAAGAATCGCATCCACATTACGAGCTTTCATCAGGGCATCGAGATCAGTTTTCATTCTATCTCCACTTCTAACGCGAATTACGCGAAAAGGCGAATGGCGCGTTTTATTTATTCAACCTTTCGGGGTAGATTGCGCGAACTTGGGAAACGCGGTGGAAGTTTGGCTTTTCCTTTGGTGTTCACAACGCGACTCGATTACACACGCTCTGCGCCAAAATTAATAACGATTGCCAGCTCAAGACCAGTAGCCTTCAAATAAGATAACGCCTGTTGTTCATGAATCCGTGCAATTTCACTCACGGCTTTGTATTCAAGGATCACACGCCCATTGGCAATATTATCCAAAACAAACGCGCCTACGGGCTCATCCTTGAAATAGACCACTATTTTCTTTTGCCGCTCCAACTCAACTCCACGACGAATTAGCTCGCGATTCATCGCTTCCTCATAAATGGATTCGGGAAAGCCCGGCCCAAGCGCGTTGTGCACCTCGAACGCAGCCTGCATAATCAAATAAGACAATTCTTTTTCGAGAATCAACAACTCAGACATCCTGGCTCTATTCGCGGAATTCGTGCATTCGCGCCATTCGCGTTAAGAAATAAGGGCTTCTTTCAATGCTTCCAAAAATAAATCATCATTCAAAACCGTACGAGGGTCAAGTAGCACTTTATCGTTTTCTGTTCGAGCGATGATCGGCGGATTCCCTTCACGCAATTTCTTCAAAAACTTATCTGGCGATTTGACGTTCAACGATAACACACGAGTAGGAAGAGACTCTTCAGGGAGGCTGCCGCCGCCCACGGTTGATTGGGACTCAATTACCTCTCCCAGAGCCAGGGCATCCCGCCACGCTTCAGCCCGGACCTTGAGCTGGTCTGGCGTTAAAGAGATCATCCTCCAGATGGGGATTTCGCGCTGCGCCTCATCCTTCAGATAGTGAAGCAGGGTCGCATTGAGGGCTGCGAGACAGGTCTTATCTGCTCGCACAGCCCGCGCCAGTGGATGCTTCTTGATCTTATCTATCAGTTCTTTTTTACCGAGGATAATCCCTGCCTGAGGGCCGCCGAGCAGTTTATCGCCTGAGAAACAAACTAGATCCACACCCGCCGCAAGAGACTCTTGCACGGTCGGCTCATGCGCGAGGCCATATTTTTCTGTATCGAGCAATGCCCCGGAACCGAGATCATCCACAACAGGGACATTGGCACTATGCGCGGCCTCGACAATTTTACGTAGCCCAGGCTCCTCGGTGAAGCCGACGATCTTGAAATTGCTGCGGTGCGCGCGCATGACGAGCGCGGCTGGCTGCTCCAGTGCTTCGGTGTAATCTGATAAGCGGACTTTGTTCGTCGCGCCTACTTCAACGAGTTTGGCGCCTGACTGCTTCATCACGTCCGGCACACGGAATCCGCCGCCGATCTCGACAAGTTGGGTGCGAGAAATGACCACTCGCTTTTTATGTGCAAGAGCAGATAGCAACAGCAGGATTGCAGAGGCATTATTATTGACAACGACTGCCGCTTCTGCGCCCGTCAACTTCTGCAGGATTGACTCAGCATGAAATAAGCGTGAACCGCGCTGACCTTTGGGAAGGTCATACTCAAGATTGGAATAATTACGCGAGACCTCATCCATGGCACGCAGGGCAGCATCACTTAGCGGCGCGCGTCCAAGATTCGTATGGAGAATCACCCCCGAGGCATTGATTACAGGGACGAGAGTCGCAGCCGTCCATGCGGAGAGATAGGATTCAGCTTGAGATAAGATCAGGTCTGTTGAGGGCAGAACGGTTTGCAGGTCCTGTTTGAAGCGCTCGCGGATATCATCCAGCGTTGAGCGCAGCGCATCCAGGGTCAATGGGCGTCCATATACATCAATTAGCTTTCCTGAGCTTTGAAGGAGGCTTTCAACCGAGGGAAGGTCACGGAGGCTATTCATCAGAGGGAATGGGAGGTTTCCAGTGCGACCGTTCGCGCAGGCGAATGAAGTATTCGATGGCGGCCAGCCCGCCCGCCAGGCCGAGGATGACATAGACCGTGACAAGGCGTCCAAGCTGCAGCCAGGCGAGCGTTGCGCCATAGATCCCAAACCAAAGCGCCTGACGGACAACGACACTTGCTTCTGCAGGCGTTTCATCTTGAAAACGGCGATGGAAGAAATAGACGATGGGCAAGGCCGTGCCGGTAACTCCCATCAGTGCAAGGACGAAGAATCCCCAGCGCGGCCAGACGTACGGTAGTGTTTGCGTGATGAGCAGGTACAAGCCACCCCAGCCGATGAGCATGAGCACAAGAGAGGAGAGTCCGAATGGTTTGAAGGAAAGCTGTTCATCCATCGAATGAATTATACTCGGAGTATTGAATCGTCATTGCGAGGAGTGGCGCTAAGGGCGCCACGACGAAGCAATCTCCTGTAGGCATGTTAGAGGAGATTGCTTCGCCTGGTCTCGATATGGTAGAAGAACACTACCTGCTCGACCAGCGCTCGCAATGACGGGAGGTAAATATGAACGTATCCGATGCTATTCGCACCAAGCGCGCGGTGCGCAAATTTCAAGATAAGCCTTTGCCTGAAAATGTAATCCATGCCATCCTCAACTCGGGACGACGCTCGCAGTCATCCAAGAATGAGCAGACGTGGCAGTTCATCGCGATTCAAGATAGGACGATCCTAAAAGCCCTCTCCGAGTGCGGCACCTGGGCGGGACATCTGGCGGGCGCGGCTTTGGCTGTTGCCATCCTCACACCTGACCCGACCGCGAAATTCCAGACCATGTTCGACGCAGGTCAGGCCGCGGCCTTTATGCAACTCGCGTCATGGGAGCTGGGAGTCGGTTCGTGCCCTGCTTCGATCTACGAACATGAAAAAGCGCGGCAAATTCTAGGATTCCCCTACGAATGGCACCTGCGGATCGCGCTGTCGTTTGGGTATCCTTTGGATGAGGAGAAGCTGTCTGCCCTGCCAAAGAAGGGGGGAAGGCGGCCGCTGGAGGAGCTGGTTCATCGGGACAAGTGGTAGCTAAATAGATTCAAGCCGCCAAATGAGATGGCGCAAGCCGGGCAAGCACTGCGCGGTGATCCGAGTGCGGCCCTCCTGGTGCATCAACATGGCTTACGTTAATCACCTGCCAGGATGGTTGACCAGGCTGAAGGAAAATATAATCCAGTCGATGACTCAGGAATGCCCCACCCCACGGCCAGCGGATCTCATGGGTGGCGGCGCGTCCATGCTCATGGATCTCGCGGAATGTGTCCAGCCAGAAAGAGCGGACATGCTGTATTTGATGAGTATGCTCGGGAGCGTTGAAGTCGCCCGCGATAATAGCAGACCTCCCGGCAGTGATCTGATTGACCCAGCCATGTAATTCACGCAACTGATGAGCATTCTGTTTGCGAAGTAAACCGAGATGCGTGGAGAAAGCCATGATCTCTCCACAAGGGGTGTCCACTTCCACGCCGAGAGCCAATCGCCGCGAAAAGGGATTACACGTACGCCCCATTTGCCGAACATGAGGGAGACGCTTCAGGGGGAACCGGCTGAACACTCCAAGCCCCTCTTCAAAACCTATCTTTCTTGAACCATTGGCACGCGAATAGACATACGCCATTTTTAGACGGTCTGCCAGCCACTTGTCCGCTTCAAAGGACTGAGTACGCGCGACTTCCTGAAGCAGGATCAAATCTGCGCCCTCAGATTCCACCAATTCAGCGAAGGACTCGAGCCGCTTCTCCAAGCCTCTGAAGCGCGGCCAGTCATGCCAGAGATTCGCGCTAAGGACGGTGAATACGCCGCATCCCTCCGCAGGGACAGGATAGGGCTCACTCCGCAGGGATATACGTCCTGCAGGTTCTGCTACAGACATGGCTACTTTAGCGAATTCAGGGAGGCGGTCATGTCCCACCCAACTCAGAAATCGCTTCAGCGCGGACCAGAGATGCCTGCATGGTCGGGTACTCTGATTCCGATGAGGCTGAACGTAAATATCGTTGACTTGAGACAATCAGAAAACCCTTTAACCTATGGACTATGCGGTCTGCCATGACCATCCCATAGAGATCGCATGCCTTCAAGGAATTTTGGAACGATCTCATGAGAGAACCGCCGCCAGTTGATCGCCAACGCGGTGAGCACCCACAACACAAGCCAATTTCCGCTCTCAGGGGCATTCCGCACGGCGGTCAAGATGAAATAAAGGTAGATGGGAGTCTGGATGAGCATGATCAGGTTCCGGTCCAGGCCGAAGCGCCAGAGGGCCAGAATCCAACCGATCACGTACCAGAATCCGAACGCGAGCCCGACAAATCCCGCACCAATCAGATAGACGCCGAGGCACAACGAAACGAACAGGTCAATGTAGATGTCGCTGTCGCCAATCAGGGTGCGGCGGGGACGACGGCTGTGATGCGCAATCCCGCCATCCACAAAATCACCTGTCCAATCGAGGAGCATGATGAGCGCTACGGTCGGGAGGGCCTCTGCCCCCTGTGTCAGCCCAAGCCAGATGATGACGAAACCGAGCAGACCCCGCGTGGCCGTAATGAGGTCTGCAACCACCTTTGCATCCAACATAGGGACCTCCTTCCACCCCAGCGCAAACCGTTCACCTGCTTTGTTCTTTAATCATTCTAGCAGATCAAGGATAGAATCCTATTAACGCGTACGCAGATCGAAGGAAGAAGTTGTGCATTGAGAGCGGTGGTAGGACTATTTGATTGACGATTGTTTCAATGTACAATAAACTTGTAACCGAGGACGATAGATAAAATGTTACTAAGAACTAAAGTCCAACCGACTGGTTTCCCGCCTGTGTCAAAGACCCTGCCACAAGCAATCAAACGCATTGTGGCTGAACTCAAGCCAGAGAAGATCATCTTGTTTGGCTCGTACGCGTACGGAAATCCCACGCCTGATAGTGACGTGGATTTGCTGGTAATCATGAATACAAAAGCAAGTTACAAAGACCGATACTTAGCTGTATCACGCTTACTGAGGCCGCGCTCATTCCCTGTAGATATTATTGTCAAGACGCCAAAAGAAATAGAAAAAGCTTTAAAAACCAATAGTTTCTTTACAAAGGAAATTTACACAAAAGGGGTTGTATTGTATGAGAGAAGATGATCCCCTGGCATGGGTCGAAAAAGCAGAGGAAGATTGGGTTGCTGCGAATACCCTTCTAAGGCGAAAAAAGCCTTTTAAGGGAATTGTTTGTTTCCACCTCCAGCAGTCTGCAGAAAAATATCTTAAAGCAATCCTGGTGCTAAAAGGATCGGCCTTTCCTAAAACACACGATCTGACTGCTTTGAGCAAGATGTGCGAAGAAAATGGTATCCTCATCGGCATGGATGAAGATAATCTCGATATCCTATCTGGCTATGCGGCAACGGCAAGATACCCTGGTGCTGATCCCTCGCTCAATGATACGCGCGACGCACTTCAAACCACAAAAGTTGTCCGCCGTTTTGCACGATCATTTTTAGGGCTGAAGAAGTAGACAATTAAGGCGGGCTATAAGCAGGAAGTTCCAACTTATCCAGAAAATACGGAAGCATTTTGTGCCACCACGGCCAATCGTGGTTGACGTCGCTGCCCCAGATGTCAATCCAGTGGGGAATATCCTTTTGTTCAAGAATGTGCTTGAGCGCGAGCGTATCGGCCAGCATCTCATCCTCCCAGGCACCCTGCCCCACACCGATGAGGATGTGGCTCTGACGATATTGGTCGAGATACCGGGGATCGTTCATGTCCGGGAGATAAGCCAGCGGCGTGTTGAAATAGACATTGTCATCCATGTAATCGCCGATGAAATGATTCAAGCGATATAAGCCGCTGAGGGCAATGACCGTATCGAAAATATCCGGATGGCGGAAGAAGAAATTCACGGCATGATACGCGCCCATGCTCACGCCCGTAGTCATGAATTTCTCCTGCGTGTTTCCGCAGTGCCGGCGCATGAACGGGGCGACTTCTTCGACAATGTAACGATCATAATCCTGATGGCGACGGGCGCGGTCGCCGGGATGCGCCCACCCGTTCGTCCAGGATTGTCCATCCAAACTGTTCACTGTAAATATCTTGATCTGGCCTGCTTCGACAAATGAAGCGACCGCACCCAGCATACCCATATCTTCGAACTCATGGAAGCTACTTTCCTGGGCGGGAAACACCAGCACCGGCTTGCCGTAAAAGCCATAGACTTTCAATTCCATATCATGCCCAAGGCTGGGACTGAACCACTTGTGATGTTCGATCTGCATAAGCCTTTATTGCTCCTGTATGAATTCTGCGACCTCGATAACCTCATCCAGCTCGGGTGAACGGACGATATAGCCATAATCCCCCAGCGCGCGGCTGAACACCCCGCTGATCGGCTCGTGATGGCAAATCTTATCTCCATAGGCCTGGAAAATTTCATCCTCACTATGAGGATAATCACGGTTGAATTTACGGCCCACATAACAACAATAATACTCATGGCTGTAATCTGGATATGGGAATCCCTTCCCTGCAACGATGCTCGCCCAGGCATTGTAAACATCGATATCGCAGGCGTAGTTGAACATGTCAGTGGTGAGTCCGCCAGGGGGGCGCATATTAACTTCCAGCGCGAGCAGACCGCCTGTGGCATCCTCACGGAAGAATTCAAAGTGGAAGAAACGCTCACCGACGTCGAACGCTTCCAACACACGGCGCCCAAGCGCTTCGAGATCCGCAGGGATTTCGCGCAGGGTGTAGTAGTAGATCAGGGCATCGTCCAGCACCGTTTCCATCACCCCCGCGCTGTATTCCAGGGAATTGAGAAAAACGGGCTTTCCTTCGCGATCGGTGAGTCCGTCAAACGTACAGATTCGACCTTTGATGAATTCCTCCAGCACATAATCCACAGGAGGTTTGGTATCAAAGAACGCCTTCAATTCGATCTCATGGTGGATTTTGTAGGTGGCCGCCGCACCGACACCGACATCCGGTTTTGCCACCACAGGGTATCCCGTCTCTTTGACAAGCTTCACGGCATCTTTCAGATCGTTGACGATCCTGCCACGGGCGACCTTGATCCCTGCCTTGATGAACGCATCCCTCATCCGGGACTTGCGCTTGATCCCCTCAATTTGGTTGGTCCGAATCCCGGGGATGTTGAAATCGGTGCGCAGGCGGGCTTCAGTTTCGAGCCAGTATTCGCTGTGCGAGTCGATGCGATCCAGTTTCCCGTAGCGGTGCGTGAAGTAGCCCAGCGCGCGCACAAGTTCATTGGTATCGTGCATATCGCCGACGCGGTAATATTCGGTCAGCGCCGCCTTCAGTTCGGGGCGCAGGGAATCATAGTTCTCATCCGCCAAACCCAGGACGGTCACACCGTGATTCTTGAGCGCAACCCCGAACCTATAGTAGTTGGGCGGAAAGTGAGGGGAAAGGAAAATAAAGTTCATCGGGGCCTCCCGCTGGAGAATTGCCCAAATATACCAAATATTCGTTAGAATACAGGGAAGTGAGATAAACGGCCGCGCCGAAGAAGGGCGGACGCAGGTCAATCAGGAAATCGTCCATTGGGATAAATGGTAATCACAAATCAAGGAGAACGGCATGGAAAAATTCAGCGAACTCATCAGTGTTTTACTCGAACATTCCTCTCAACGCTTCATTGACTTCTGGAACCTGCAACTCGTGATCGCGCTGGGTGCGCTTGGTTTCTCGCTTGCGAACCCGGAAATTGTCTCCAGGGTGCGCGTGCGAGTGCTCATCTCACTTGTCTTTGTTTTGATTGCCGGTTTTGGCCTGTTTTCTCTCTCTGCGCACCAGGAACGCGCAGAAAAATTATGGACCGCCCTCGAAGCGCGCCTCGCCGCCGCGCCGGGTGAATTCATCCCTGAGGAAGTGGCTTATATGGATTCGCTGAAGCCCACCCCCTTTCCTGTCAAGGCAGGAGCCATCGTCGCGGCGGACGCGTTGGTGATTCTGGTGATTTGGTTTAGCCCGAAGATAAAGGAATAGCAGCGCCGAAGATGGGTGGATGAGCGGCATTGGATGAAGTGGTACGTTTTGATAAATGGTAAAATGAAATGGAGTATCAATCATGAAAACTTCAATGTTCTCCATCAAAACCAAAATCCGCCCAACTGGATTCCCCCCTGTGTCGAAAACTCTGCCGCAGGCGATTGAACGTATTGTGACTGAACTTAAGCCAGAGAAAATTATTCTCTTTGGTTCGTATGCCTACGGAAACCCCACGCCTGACAGCGATGTGGATTTGCTAATTGTCATGGAAACAAATGGCAAGGAAAAAGAAATGTATCGCGCCGCGTCCATGTTGCTCTATCCGAGACAATTTCCAGTGGACATTATCGTAAAAACACCAAAGGAAGTCGAAGAAGCCATAAAGGGGGGCAAAGATAATAGCTTTTTCATTCGGGAAATCATAAAAAAAGGGACGGTGATTTATGACCGAAATAAGCGAACTTAAATCCTGGATCGCTCACGCCGAAGATGATTTCGGTTCAGCGAAAACACTGTTGAGGCTCAAAAAGCCATACGTTTCTGCCGTATGTTTTCACGCGCAACAGTGCGCTGAGAAATACCTCAAGGCGTTGTTGATTTTGAAAGACATTGACTTCCCTAAAACACACGATCTCCTGACTCTGGACTCATTATGCAATCAAAACGGAATATTTACAGGATTTGACCAACAGCAACTGACAGACCTGACCAAACACGCGGTCCAGACACGCTATCCTGGAAGCCAACCCACTCCTAGAGATGCGCGGGAAGCGCTTGAAGGTGCGACCAGCGTCCGCAAATTCGCACGGACATTTTTGGGATTGAAGAAGTAGTCCCTCAATCGGGAAGTACACACCATGACCGATCATTGCTTCATCAGTTATTCCACAACAGACGCAATTGAATTTGCACGCCAACTTGCCGACAAATTGGAAGGTGGTGAAGATAAATTTGTCGATGCGTGGCTTGATAAACGAGACATAGATCCAGCCAGAGATTGGGACGATCAAATTGTCGAAGGTATTCGATCATGCAAGTGCATGTTGTTCGTCATGACAAAGGACAGCACGGCACAGGGTTCAATGTGCAAAAACGAGTGGACCTGGGCGCTCAAGTATAAAAAGCCTGTCGTGCCCATTCGTTTACAAAAAGATTGCGAACAACCTTTTGGGTTGGGCAATCGCCAATGGATTGACTTCACAGGGGAATTCGATGCAGGGTTAGCTAAATTACGCATGTTCCTGCGCCGCATGGATTCTTCCGAAGGACAACTTGATACTCTCAAAGATCGACTTGCCGATGCCCAACGGGATTTACGTCGTGCCAAAGAAGATGACCAACCCCGCATCAAAGCAGAAATTGACGAGTTGACCGAGCAGATCAAACGGCAGGAAGAGATCGTCAGAAATCCCAAAGGGGCGGAAGAACAGACAAAGAAAAACATCGAGACTGGCCTTGAACGCGAGAGAAAACCTGAGAAACCAGTAACGAGTAAAGAGACAACCAAGTTCATCAACCCTCCTCCAGGCATTGCTCCGAATTATTTTCAAGACCGTTACTTGGAAGAAGTCGAAATCGTCAAATTCCTGAACGACGACTCGCAAAGATTGTTGACCATTGTGGGACGCGCGGGGGTGGGAAAAACTGCAATGGTCTGTCGCCTGCTCAAGGCGTTGGAAAGAGGCGAGCTTCCCGATGACCTCGGCGAGATGAAAGCCGACGGGATCGTCTATTTGAGCGAGACGGGCAGTCACAGGGTCAACTTTGCGAACGTCTTCGCGGACTTGAGCAAACTCCTGCCTCCTTCGGAGGAGACCGCCAAGCGGCTGGAGGGAATCTATAAAAACCCGCAGACGTCCACAGGCGATAAAATGCGCGCGCTGTTGGATGCCTTCCCCAGCGGGCGTGTGATCCTGCTGTTGGATAACTTTGAAACCCTGATCGACCCCGAAAGCCTGAGCCTGCGTGACAGCGAATTGAGCGACGCGCTGAACGCCCTGCTCGGCGGACAGCACCATGCCGTGAAAGCGGTCATCACCACACGCATCGCGCCGCGTGACCTGGCGATTTACGAGCCAGGCAGGCAG
>Ga0209619_10000951_pt1 | contig 20971 bp, 20 predicted proteins | sample Rifsed16ft3_FD_184011 | JGI IMG/M metagenome (GOLD analysis project Ga0209619, IMG submission 184011) | Soil microbial communities from Rifle, Colorado, USA - sediment 16ft 3 (version 2) | ecosystem: Environmental > Terrestrial > Deep subsurface > Rock core/Sediment | place: Rifle, Colorado... | reverse complement strand
GGAATTATCCGAGTTGATGGTCTTGTACGAAACAATTTGGGAGTGGCTGTGGGTGATAAGATTGAAGTTAGAAAAATAAAAGCAGTTCCTGCAGAAAAAATCATCGTCGCACCACTTGAGGCAATTCCACCAATAGATGAAAGATATCTTACGGACTCGCTGGAAAATACTCCGCTGACAAAAGGTGACAACATAATGGTGCCATATTTTGGTGGCAAGCTAACTTTTCAGGTAATAGGAGTCACACCAGTAGCCGATGCCGTAATTGTAACCCAAAAGACACTATTTCATATTGGAGAAAAAAGCGATTCTCTTCACGGTCTTCCAATGGTATCTTATGAAGACATTGGGGGTCTGACTGACGAGATAAGAAAGGTTAGAGAAATGATCGAGCTTCCAATGAGGCACCCAGAAATTTTTGAAAAGCTTGGCGTTGAAGCTCCAAAAGGTGTGTTGCTTTTTGGAGTGCCAGGAACTGGCAAGACACTTTTGGCAAAAGCGGTTGCAAATGAAAGCAACGCTCACTTTATCAGCATTTCAGGTCCTGAAATCATGAGCAAGTTCTATGGCGAAAGCGAAGCAAGAGTAAGAGAAATTTTCAAAGAAGCAAGAGAAAAGGCCCCTTCTATTGTTTTTATTGATGAAATTGATTCCATTGCACCAAAAAGAGAAGAGGTAACAGGAGAAGTTGAAAGAAGAGTTGTATCGCAACTGCTCTCACTCATGGATGGTTTGGAAGCAAGAGGAAAAGTAATTGTCATTGCTGCAACAAACAGACCAAACGCATTAGATCCTGCACTTAGACGACCTGGAAGATTTGACCGAGAAATTGAGATTAGAGTGCCAGACAAAAAGGGAAGACTCGACATACTCTTGATACATACAAGAAACATGCCTCTGACTGAAGATGTAAACTTGGAAAAAATTGCGGCAGTAAGCCATGGATATGTAGGAGCTGATTTGGAATATCTGTGCAAAGAAGCTGCAATGAAATGTTTGAGAAGATTATTGCCAGAAATTAATTTAGCAGATGAAAAGATTCCAGTTGAAACTCTGGACAAACTTATTGTAAATGCTGGAGATTACCAGAATGCATTACGCGAAGTCACACCAGCTGGAATGCGTGAAGTCTTTATAGAAAGCCCAGATGTCTCTTGGGATCAAATAGGAGGATTGCAAAATGTCAAGCGTGAGCTGCAAGAAGCAGTAGAGTGGCCAATGAAATATCCTGTCCTTTACGCTAATATGGGTCACAGAATGCCACGAGGAATTTTACTTCATGGACCAAGTGGAACTGGAAAGACACTTTTGGCAAAAGCAGTAGCTACAGAAAGCGAAGCTAACTTTATCTCAGTAAAAGGGCCCGAGCTGTTGTCAAAATGGGTTGGAGAGTCAGAGCGTGGCATAAGAGAAGTCTTCAGAAGGGCAAGACAATCTTCACCATGTGTGATATTTTTTGATGAAATAGATTCAATTGCTCCAGTTAGAGGTCTTGGTGGAGAAACTGCAGCTACTGAAAAAGTTGTCAGCCAGCTTCTAACAGAGCTTGATGGCATAGAAAGCCTTCATAATGTTGTAGTACTTGCTGCAACAAATAGAGCAGACATGCTTGATACGGCCCTTCTAAGACCAGGAAGATTTGATAAAATAATACTTGTACCAATGCCTGACAAGGAAAGCAGAAAGAAAATACTAGAGATAAGCACAAAGGAAATTCCTATTGATAAAGAACAAAAAAATGAATTAGGACAGAATCCAAATTATGTGGATCTAGAAAAGATTGCAGATGCTGCAGACGGCCTAAGTGGGGCAGATGTTGCAGCAATTGCAAACACTGCAGTATCTCTTGTCATACATGAGTTTCTTGGTAAATATAAAGATCAGAAAGAGGCAGAAAAAGAGGTAGACAATACCAAAGTAACAATGAGACATTTTGAAGAAGCTGTAAAAAAAGTCAGGATACAAAAAGAGCTCAAGGTTGGCGAAAAGTTGGCCGTACCATACTACAGGTAACTTTCATAAAATTGCTGATTACAACCACTTAATAAGAGAGAACATTATTTGTTGCGATGAATACAAAACTAACTTGTCTACAAGGATTAAGAAAGATTCTGGGATTAAAAAAAGACAAAGAACCAACTGTATAAAAATTTAAAATAATAATTTTTAAAATATTTTTCAGGTGCTCAGACCTATCTGTACAAAATTATTCTAGCTTGTATCGACATTAACGGTACCTGATGATGTGACAGGGCAAGCAAGACGCTCATCCTCCTTGCAGGAATTATTTTTCCAATGCAGTGGACGTAGATTTGATAGTTCGTCTGCCTCTCCATCGGATTGTGGTTTTATCTGATCAATCTCCCATCCATATGCAGAGTCATGATTTCCATACTGTGTTCTTTCAATCCAAGCTCCACACTGATCCTTTCTAAAATCATTTGGCACGTTATACTCATCAATCTCAGCTTTTTGCCAAACTTTTAAAATAGTTTCATTAGTAAAGTTCATTCTTACCCCTACATGGATTCTTCTGCAATAACTGGTGTTTCAGTTTTTAATACCATAGTTGACCATCTTTTCTGTCCTGATGAATGCTTGTTTTCTTCACATCTGGCACAAACCTGAGATTCGTTATATGTGTAGATTCCACATTCACAAGAAGGACATTTACATTCTACTGGTGATTTTGACATACTCTATTTTGTTTTCTAACTATAATAGGCTTCGTTAACCAAAACTTCCGTTAGTCTTTAATGATTCACCAGTTTTTCTTTTATTAATTATAATCGATTCTGCGATAATAATTATTATTGAGTTGTTACAGGAAATCTTTATCAATTACCATCGAATGAATACCTCATGGAAGCCCAAAGAGCCACTGAAAAGTTGATTCGCCTTAGTCCTTCAGTAAGAGTCGTCACTGTTTGTGACATGAATGGAAAAATTGTTTTTAGTGCACGTTCAAGGAAAACAAAAATGCTTCTCTCCAAAAAAGAAAGCATTATCTCACTGCAATTAGCTGCACGAGCTTGGAAAATACGAAAAAAACTTGAGCGAAAACTGGGAGCATGCAAATATGTACTGGCGGAATATGGCAATGTAAAAAGAATTACAATGCCAGCTGGAAGAAATCACCTACTCTACGTTACTACTTCTGGGTCATTTGATCACAATAAAGTGATTCGAAAGGTTCGATCTTTCAGATAGAACCCTCTATTTTTTTAATTTTATTTAGTTATAATTACTCAATCTGTTTTTGAAGTTAGTATACCGTTATAACCTTCTTTTGCCTGTACCTCTTCCAGTGCTGACCCACATTCCTTTTGAAGACGTACTTGCGGCAGTATCAGGTATGTCACCAAATTTTACCTTTGTAGTTCCTCTGCCTATAGTTATGTAGCTATTTTTTGCAGCTTCCTTTCGCTGTTTTGAGAATTCTTTAAAGGGAGCACCAGCCCAGTTGTCATCTTCTTTTTCAGATATTCTTCTGGTAGTTCCTCTTCCTCCAATACGTATGTGACCCATTATTTCATTCCTCATGTGATAATGAGCAGTTCACATTAATAAGATTATTCTATGCTTACATTCCTCGTTTGATTTGGGCAAATCTTTTCATCGTTTCTTTACTATTGCTACAAAAAACAATACTAGAATTGCAAATGTCATTAACTTCAATATGATGCCAGTAATATCTTCATCCAAAAACCCTAGGTAGTCCTCTATGGAATCAACAAAAAGTTGTATAGCAAATAAAGCAAAAGCTGCAGCTGCAAATAGAATTTTCTTAATACTAGTATTTCGATAAGCTGTGATAGATAAAGCAAATAAAACCAAAGCGAAAGCCACTATTCCCAACTCTATTCCATTTTCTATTCCAAATGGTTCAGTTTCTAGGAATAATTTTGAAAGGATCATAATTCTTTATTCTCCTTTGATAGAGACAAGAACATCTCGGCAAGTCTGTTGCTCCACCTGTTCCAAATGTTTGGATGATAGTTTTTCATTAAAGAAATGATGTGTTTGGGATCTATTTCAAATGTGTATCTTCTGAACTTGCCATCTTTTAGTTCTACAATTAAACCAAGTTCAACTAATCGCTTGATATGCCAATTGACCGAAGCTGAAGATATCCCTATCATGTTTGCAATATCAGTTTGAGTTGGACTCTTTTTTTCCAAGATCATCATCAGGATCTCTCTTGCTGTTTCCTGATTCAAAATTTTAAGAATATCTCTTTCGTTTTGCTCAAAAAGACCTATCGGGAAATAATATTTGTGAAGATTGTGTCTTTCTGAAGAAATTTTACCTTGGTTTTCTAGTAGATTAAGGTGATATTGAGTTGTTCCCATAGACATGATTAGTTCCCTCTTGATTTGACGTAAGTGACATCCCGGATTTTCCTTAATGTAGTGTAATACTCTGCTTGTATTACTATTTGATTCGTCATTCACTATGCACCAACTTCTTATTCATAGCAAAAATTATGATACTGTCAATTTTTTTCATCCTTTTATCAAAATTAGAATTAGAAGGATATATTGATTATAGTACATTCATCTAAATGAAACAGTAATTATTTTACAGATCATTAATGATCCAATATTCCGATCTGTTTTTGAATTAGGTTATTGTCTCACAATTGCTTTAATATCAGATGTAAAAGAGTTCGTAATGAATTCAAAACTGACTTTGATGATTGGAGTAGTTGCCATAATGGCAGCAGCTGCAATTACAGGAACATACAACCAAATGAATACAGCAAACGCAGAAAAAGATGACGAGCCTGAATTTGTAGATTCTTTTGACTTGGAAGGGTGCACATGGTCATCCACAGGAAGCAATCGCTACTTTATCCTAGAGCCAGGGTACCAACTTGTACTCAAAGGAAAAGAAGGTAGTTCAGTAGTCCAGCTAACCATCACAGTTCTAGATGAAACAATACCCATAGATGGTATTACAACTAGGGTTGTAGAAGAAAGCGAAACCAAAGATGGAGATCTGGTAGAAATCTCAAAGAACTATTTTGCAATTTGTACAGAGAATGACAACATCTTTTACTTTGGTGAAGATGTAGACATTTACCAAGATGGACAAGTCGTAAGCCATGATGGTGCATGGTTACATGGAAAAAATGAAGCAAGAGCAGGATTGATAATGCCAGGATCGCCAATTGAGGACTACGCATTTTATCAGGAAATTGCACCAGGTGTAGCGCTGGACAGGGGGGTTATCGAAAGTCTTGACGAGAGGATAAAAACACCTGCTGGAGTCTTTGAGGATTCCTTGGAATTCTTTGAAACAACACCTCTTGAACCCACTGCTGAAGATTTCAAATGGTTTGCGCCTAACGTAGGATTAGTAAAGAGCAATACTCTGAAGCTAATTGAATATGGATATGTAGAGGAAGACTAGGAATCATCACTCATACGATCCAAATTTCTTTCTTTTTTAATCAAAAAATCTAGTATTTCTACGAAAGCAACGCAGGAAGTTTGGCATCAGACATTTTCGTACTTTCAAAAAATTAAATTCAAACTATTAAAAAAATCAAGACGCCAGGTAAGAGAATGGTGCATTTAGTTTGACACCCTCACCTTAGCACTATTTAAAAGAATACTGTTCTAATTTTTCTTCTCTTTAAGGGACAACATAATCAACACTAAGTTTCACCCATTTTGCTAGTGTTGCACTTGATTTGCAACCCTTCGAATTGACATAAACAAATCTCTTAAGCGGTCTACCAGTAAAATCCATAGGACTAACATTTTGCCTGTCTTAGGAGTTTTTCATAATCTTTGGGGTCAACACGGAGTACTCAATCTTTCTTTATTACACCGCATCACTTGACCCTGTTTGTTATTGCATACATAATAGAACCTATTTACAACTTCGATAGCGTTTTCCATAAATTATGAAATAATCACAAATTAATAAATTAGTTTTTTTGGATTAGAAAAACTTGTTTACATTGTTACAGGTACGAACTTTCTACGATTTCACTAGAAGCAAATCGTCAACCAAGTTCCCAAATCTAAGAAATAGCGATTTTGGTGAAATCTCAGATAATAGAATTGGGATTGATAGATTACCGATTGAGATCCACATAGTTAGTTTATGAAAATTGGCGGATAAGGAATTACAAAACTTACAAATACTCAACAAGTTTTGCAAGTAGATGTTATATAATATAATAAAATAACATAATTGAATTTTGTATACTGATAAAAATCAAACTAAAATTCAAGTGGAGATGGAAGAGAATGGACGAACATTTTCTACGTGAAATACAACAGATCCAATTAATTCAAAAAAAACTGACTCAAAAGCTTGAAAATACACAGAATATGAATAATGCAGACTTCACTTATGAGATAATAGAAGATTTAGATCAACTAAGTAACTTCACAGCAAGTATGGCACAGACATTATCAACTAAAAAAATTGAACCCGAATTCTTAACTAAACTGAACGATGAATTGCAGAATCCCTTGGTTCCTATTAAAGCATATGCAAACATGTTATTGTCAGAAAAATTTGGAAAATTATCTGATGAACAAACAAACAAGCTCAGAATCGTGATCTCTAACATTAGAAAATTATCAGAGGTCATTAATAATGTTCTTAATGAAAAACAATTTAATGTAATAGAAAAGGAAATTCAACCAAGTCATTCACAGCAGATCAAAGAACTGGAACAGGAAAAAATGCTTCTTGGCAAGATATTCCAACACGAAGAAAAAAAGAACAGACAACTTTCTAGAAAGCATGTGTTGACCATGGCTGGATTTATTGTAGCCATTGGGATTATAATTACTGCTTATTCTCTATTCGTAGTTGAACTAGTGGGACAAGAATACAGAATTCCAAATCCAGGAAACGTAAAAGACAGTTATGTCATACAAAATCTTAAAGGCGATATAATCTATACTTGGTTATCATGGAGGCTAGTTGATGGCACTGTATTATACATCAACATTATTGGCGCAGAAAAATATCCAGAGAAACTTGATTTGATTAAAGAAGTTGTTTTGTCACAAAAAGCTATCGAGATTGATAATTCATTAGTATATAATGGACAACAAGGTTCAACATCAACTTACCATATGGGCTGGGCAGGTGCACTTGCAAATGCAGCTGAGAATAAAACTCAATTGTACATTCCTCAGAAGCTTGAGGTGATCCAATCGCCTACAGGAGAAGGCGACATTACAGTTATGTTAACTGATGAACAAAATGGAGATGGGTATTCAGGATTTACAAAGTCGATTACAGACGAATCTCAAAATCAGATCCTCAAATCCCAGATTATAATCTACGAGGTCTACAAACTCAATGATGAACAATTCAAAACAATACTAAGGCATGAACTAGGTCACGCTTTTGGTCTTGCACACTCTACAGCACCAGAAGATCTTATGTATCCAACGATTCTAACACAGTACCCATACATATCAGAATGTGATATTGATACAATAAAATCACTTTATAATGGAAATAAAAAATCTGAAGTTACTTGTGAAAAATAAAAAATTAGGAAATGAGTTTGTAGCTACTCCGATTAGCTTCTGCCATTTCTTGTAAAATGCCATAATTCATGGCACCACTATCATTTCTTATGCAAGTTCATACACGAAAAAGTTAATCTGTTTAACTACATCTAGTTATGTGCATCCAGTGGTAGAATTATTCGATGTCTGCCTACTGGAGTTTGTCTGAAAAGAAATGAGTACAATATTAAAGGTTAGAGGAATTCTCCTCATACTTTTAGCCACAACAATTGCATTATTGGTAATCATTGTCCTTTATTCCCAAGAACAAATTAGGCAACAAAGCAGTATTATTGAAACGGAACGGATTGCAAGGATCAATCAACTTGCTAGTAGAATCGATCTCATAATTAATGATGCAGAAAAAATTTTGGAAAACGCGGTAAAAGATGAAAATATCAGAAATTCCCCTAACATTTCTTCTATTGATAATAGCCTACATGGAATTCCAGAAAATGTTGAGAACGAAAAGCGGATAGTAATTCGCAATATTCTTTCTACATATCCAGATTTTGAAAGCATTGGCTATATTCTTCCAAACGGTGATATCTATTTCGTGGAACCGTATGAGCTTCAGAAAACTCTATCGGTGTCAAACGTGAGTTTCAGAAATTATTACAAGCAAGTTACCGCTACTCATGATATCTATGTTGATTCCATACTAGTTTCAGCTGCCACAAACCATCCCGTGGCTGCAATTGCAGTACCAATTTTTTCTAAAAATAATTCCATGGTAGGCATGCTTGCATCAGGGGTGGATCTGCACATAATACAGAACAAACTCAGCGAATTACATTCCTATCCAGATGAGCGGATTTTGGTTGTGGATAATAACAGGGCTCTTGTAGCAGACTCGCCTGAAACTAGCTATGAAAGTGGCGAGATAGTGCCAGAAATTGGAGCAATCAAAGATGCGTTTGCTGGAAAAAATGGAACAACTGTAGAGTCAATAAATGGTCAAAGAATGTTTCTATCTTACCAACCTATAACTGCCGGTCAAAATACATGGGCTGTAGTTTCTATGCAACCTTATGATAAAGCATTTCAGTCTGTCAATGATACCATACAAGAATCGTACATCTTGGTAATTTTAATTTTGATAATAACATCGATTTCAACCTATTACTTGTATAAAGGATTCCAAGCCCAACGAAAAATGACAGAAGAACTTGAAAAGGCTAATCAAGTTCTTCGCGGTGTTCAAGAGGAGCTAAAAAAAATAGATAAATCAAAAGAGGAATTTTCTTCTATGATAACCCATGAGCTAAAGACCCCGCTTGTTCCTATAATAGGATACTGCAAAATGCTCAAAACATCAATGCTAGGCAAGCTAAATGAAGAAGAAACAAGTGCAATAGAAGTAATAGAAAAAAATGCAAAATCACTTGAAGCACTTATTGGCGATATAATGGATATTCACAAGTTGGATATAGACAAGATGAAATTCAGATTTGAAAATTTGTCTCTTTCTGAATTCTTTGAATCCCTTGATTCTAGCTATAGGAACATCTTAAAGGAAAAAGGAATAGGATTTGTCACAAAGTTATCATCTATCAAAGATCTTGTGATTCATACTGCCGAGACAAGATTACGTCAAGTCTTTGACAACCTTATTAGCAACTCGACGAAATTCGTCTCTGAAAATATCGGGTTAATTGAAGTGGGTGGATACAAAGACAAAGATGGTTTAATTCTATATGTCAAAGACAATGGAATTGGCATTCCGAAAGACAAACAAGGTGAGTTATTCAAAAAATTTTATCAGGTAGATACTTCAGAACGAAGAAAAGTAGGCGGTACTGGCTTGGGACTGGTGATATCCAAGGGGATTATAGAGAAACTGGGGGGGACAATATGGGTTGATAGCGATGGAAAAACAGGCACTGCTTTTTACATTAAAATTCCATTAGAATTGTAAATAATGACATAATGATTATAACATTGACGGCATCTTCATCAAGTGATGAAGATGAATCAATGCTGAAAAGTAAAGGAGTTCGTTCATGTTTGAAAAAACCGATAGAGTCATGCGTTCTGTTGGGTCACATACAACAGTTTAAAAATAAAAAAACGATCTGATGAGCATAGATGGAAGATATTCACTTTATTCGTGAAGCCAAACAAATAAGGATGTTGGCAGAAAGTTTAAGGAAAATAATTGAGCCTGACAAAAATAAAACTAAACTCCCATCTGAATTAAATCAAGAAATTGAGAACATTGATCATCTAAATAACACCATGGGAAAATTTCTAGAAGTAATTTCCTCAAGAAAAACAAGCAGTCGTGAGTTTTTGTTACAAATTAATCATGAACTTAGGACGCCTTTGGTACCAATCCTAGGCTATACAGAAATGCTTTTGGATTCCAAGTATGGTTCAGTATCGGTTGAGCAAAGAAAACGACTAGATAATAAACTCTAGCACAAGAAAGCTAATGCAAACAATACAGGACCTTTTTAATGAAAAAAACTTTGATTTTACATTAGATAACCCTTAGGCAGGCAAAGACCATCAAACAAGTAAAATGTGCTAAAAATAGAGCATGAGAGATGAAACACAAAATATATCAAATTTATTTAAAAATTATCCCAGGAGTGTAATTTTGTGAAAATACTGACACCCATAGATTAATCCTCGTATCTTAATTATAATTTATGGGATGTATTGAATGAAGATTCACATTATAGATGACAACGATGACATTACAACAATGCTGTCCAAGTATTTTACTATCAGAGGACATTCCTGTTCTGTATCTAATGATGGCCATAATGGTATCAATATGATTACAACAAATCATTATGACCTAGTTCTGCTAGACTTGGCCATACCTGAATTTTCAGGTTTTGACATTGTTGAAGAGTTGAAGGTGACTGGTAAAATCTCAAAATTAAACATAGTTGCATTGACAGCTTCTTCAATATCACAAGAGTTAGAATCAGTGATGAAGCAGATGGGTGTAAAGGCCGTCCTAAGGAAGCCAATAGATCCTGACGAACTTTTAAACTATTTACAACAATTTAGCAATAAATCATTGAAAGAAATTTCTGTAAAATAATGTGGCATAATTAGAATAAATAATTTAACATCTGTCTTACAACCTTGATAATGCAAAACAAGAATAATTTTTTCATGTGGCAACATTGAATTGAACTAAAGTTACAAGTCAGGTTTGATTTAATAAAAGAATTACAATTACTAAGTTAATTCACATAATTCTGGTCTAGTAGGAATATGTCACCATCATGGGACTATTTTAGATAAGAAACTAAGTACAAAGAATATGAGGGGGTTAGTTCTATATTTCCGCTTTACACTAGCATCTTGATAAATTATGACATCGACAACTTATAGTGAATTAACATCTACTTTAAATTCAATTTTAATAATTATTACGTTGTTGGATTTTTTTTAAAGGATCTAATTCCACATAATTCAGTGCCGTTATTAGATGTCAAACATTTAGTTCAAATCTCCAAACTTTGAGCAAAATTTACGAACAAATTTTTGAAAACTCTGATAAAAAAATCTGAGCGCCAGGTAAGGGATTCGAACCCATGTGTGCAGAAGCACAACCGCTACCTTGTTTTGATCTCGAGGCGGTCGCCGTACCACTTGGCTAACCTGGCAACTGCAAGACTTCATACTTTGATCAATAAATACACTAAGAATGAAAGTGATCAAGTATATAATAAAGGATATAAAGTAGACTATTTATTACAAAGATCAGTTGGAGACCATTTCCAAAAAAGTCGTCTCAATTGAGTTTGGGGGCAAAAAATACGTGCTTTCAGACGAGATGACCATTGAGAACTTTTTGTCAAGTCTGGGTTTTGATGACAATGAACTTGTATTCCTACGACCAACAAGGGACGGCTTTGCCCTGACTCTAAAATAGTGTAAGAATTGATAGTGGATAGTTTATTATTGATATCATATTTATTAATATCACTAACAGGGTGCTAAACATAGATGCCAAAATTCCGAGTCTCCATAACAATTGACAGCCGAATAGCAAAAGAGATTGAAGATTATTACAGAGAAAAAGTCAAAACAGCAGCTGAAAAAGGCGAGGACATTCCAAAGCTTTCAAACATATATGAAGAAATCATAGAGCGTGGCTGGGAAACAAAATCCAGCCTTCGCAAGAAATAGGAAAGCAAAAATTCACTGATTATTACAATATTTCGTGGGTCTTGATCTAAAGCCGCTTGTTGTACGCGAAAAAACAAACCTTGAATCATTTGCGTCCAAAGTCATAGCAATTGATGCATACAATGCAATCTATCAATTCTTGGCAATAATTCGCGGTCCCGATGGGATGCCGTTAAATGATTCTAGGGGAAGAATAACAAGTCATATCAGTGGGCTATTTTATAGAAACATAAATTTTCTTTCACTTGGAATAAAACCTGTTTATGTTTTTGATGGAAAGCCTCCCTCTCTAAAATCTGCAGAAATAGCACGACGCAAGCAGATAAAAAAAGATGCGACAATAAAGTATGAAAAAGCACTGACAGAAGGAAAGTACGAGGAAGCAAAAAAATTTGCACAACAAACCTCAGTGCTGCGAGATGACATGGTTGAAGACTCTAAACATCTGTTGAGTCTTTTTGGAATTCCATTCATTCAAGCTCCATCAGAAGGCGAAGCTACTGCAGCAAATCTTACTATCACAGGACAGGCGTATGCTTCTGCGAGTCAGGATTTTGACTCGTTGTTATTTGGTGCAAAAAAACTTGTACGAAATTTTACAAATAGTGGCAGAAGAAAGCTTCCAAACAGAAATACTACAATAGAAATTGAACCTGAAATAATTGATCTTGAAAAAACTCTCTCAGAGCTTGGTATTTCACGTGAACAATTAGTAGATGTTGGGATTCTCATTGGCACTGACTTTAATCCAAATGGATTTGAGAGAATTGGTCCAAAGACAGCACTTAAAGCAATAAAAGAATATGGCAAGCTTGAATCTGTTCCTCAAATTCAAGAAAAGCTAGAAGAGATAGATTACAAACAGATCAGACAGATATTTTTAGAGCCCAAAGTTGCTGATGTTTCATCTATTGAATTTGGTGAGATAGATTTTCAGGCAATTACAAACTATCTCTCATCTGAGAGGAGTTTTTCACTTGACAGGGTTGAGACTTCACTTAATAGACTAAAGAAAGCCAAAGAAAGAAAAAGTCATACCCTTGAGCAGTGGATGAATTAATTTTATGATCTACTAGTCGGTAACTTGCAGGATCTATGCCTATGTTTACCTAAAATTACTTTGACTACTAACTTATGGTGATGTATCATTCCAGGGAGTGACAAAATATTTGTATTTTCCACCAAAGCGCGGAGCTTCTTCTTTTATATACCAAACATGTAGTCTTGATTTCTGGTCATCTATCATTTCACAAGGAAGAACAATAGTCTTATCTTTCATATCATAGTTTACTGCTTGAGCAAATTCTTTTCCACGCACAAAATATGTGTGTTCAATTACATTATCTAGATTATCTGCAGACATTTTACAATTATTGTCTACATTATCTATCACAGTCATTGAGATTACATTTTTGACAACATCATGTGGACTGATATCATTCCAAGCTGGTTCTCTAAATGTGTCAAGCAACAAACCAAAATAACTATCTGACCACGGTGCAAAAACAAAAACAGTAATGACCACACCGGCAGCAACAAGAACAAAGATCTTTTCTTGTTTTTTATTCATTTTTCTCTGACTGTATATTAGAAAAATATCTAGCCGTTTAATTCTAGAGTATATGTTATATCGACTGTTTCTCCAGAGTTAACAGTAACATCTGTAGTATCTACTACTGCAAGGAGTGGAGCTTGGCCGGCAGTTGTATCACAACCATCAGGAAGAAGGCCTTGGGCTCCGTTACCGCAAACCCCAATACCGCCAATTTCCGTACCATCTGGAAAGTGAGTACCAGCTTCAAAAGTTAGTGCCCCGGTAGTTGCGGAGTTAGGTAATAGAATAAATGAAATATTTCCGATACAATTGTCGGGGGTTAGATTGTTCTCTGTGTTAAAATCATCGGCAGTCTCGGCATCATCTGTAGCTCCATCAGGAGTTAGTGCATCTGTCACACAAACAGTGTCAACTTGATCTGCATCAGAAACTTCTGTACTGCCGTCTCCAAACGTTTGTTCTAACATGTAGGCTGTACCTGAATCAACTACTAGGTTGTGAATTACATTTTCAAAAAGCATCTCACCAGTTGAATCCCTCAGGACTAGTGTGGCAATTCCATACATTTTTAATGAATCTGATTGAACATTGGAATTAGCTGGAAGAAGCATAATAAATGCTAGAAAAATTAAACCAAAACCTAAAAATTTTAACATTGCTAGAATTTTCAATGATCTATATAAAAGCGTTTTTTAGATAATTTTTCAAATTGGAAATTGATTATTCAGATAGATTTACATCATCTTTGGCATCGATAATGTAGTGTTTGGTGCCATTTTCAACCAGATAATATTCAAGATCTGATGACTTTTCTACTTTGGTATTATCTTCAAGTTTAATCACATCGTTATTTGGTAATTTTGAATTAATCAATACACTGTCGGTCATATTCAGTTCTTCATTCAAAGACGGTGGAGTATTTCTGATGTTGTTTGGCACTACGACAACAAAAACTATGATTATAACTATGACACCTACTACAAAAACTCCTTTTAAATTCATATAATTAAGTACAAAATTCGTACTTATATTACTAATTGCCTAACTAAACTTGTCACCAAACCTTATTATTTCTTAAAATATTCCAAAATCCGATGAATTGGGAATTACCACTTTTGTTAGGTTTCCTACTACTTTTTAGTGCATGGGTCTCATTTCCTTTAACTGATAATTATTTTTTTATTGATTCTTATGGAATCAAACATCACATCCTTACACCAGAAATATCGGATCACAATGCAGCAAATAATTTAACTAACATTCTATTCACAAGATATGAAAGTCCTTGGATGGAATATGCTGGAATTAATATGATTTTTGTTGCTGGCATCTTTATTATATTGCAACAGGAACCAGTTAGACTTTACCTGAGAAATAGAACGTGGGCTTTAGCACCAGTTAATTTAGAAAAATATCTACACAATCATTTACAAAGCAAATCTAAAGTTTTCAACTTAGGGTGTGGGAAACAAAATAATGATCTGGCTATGTGGCAGTTAATTTTTTTTACTAAAAGATTAAAAAAATCATCCAAAGTTTTTGTATTTCTTTCTCTTTTAATTTTGTTTTCATTTTATTCCCAGAATGCTTATGCTGCAACAGCAGAATTTGTAGACGGAAACCAATTTACAGGACTGTCAACAGACTGTGCTTCAAGGTCAACTATATCTACATTAAACACAAGTTTGCCAGCCGCTTCTAGTTCAACTCCCAACATCATAATAGCTACAACAGATTATGTATCCTCCAATGGTGGCAGTGAACAAGTTCAAACATCATCAGGTGTCTATCGTAGTGGCTCACAGCTTGTAGGCTCACAATATACATTTTTTATTGATAATCCTGATGAAGGAAATCACTATACCTATCTCTACGAAGATTCTACTGCAGGTGACAGTCCAACCTACACAGTAGAAGGTTGTCTTTCAGCTACAGCAGGAAATGCTGAATCTAAAATTCTGGTAATTCAGGGATTGGAAAGTTCATTTACAGATAACGGAAATGTGAATACAACCCCAGGTTCTTTTGTAACAATTGCAACATTAACGACGGACCTAACCGCAAATAATCATATAGTAATAGCGCAGGTACAGATTGACTTTGATGGTACTGCAACAATTGTCGCGGGGGACGTAGAATTAAGGAATGGTGTAGATGATACGATGTTAGTAGAAAATCAGTTTGAAATCCGTGGTGCAAGTGGTGGAATAGGTGACGGTTCGGCAATAACACTAATTGCTGTAGTAGATGCTGGAAGTGCAAACACATCATATAAAATATCTGTACGAGAACCTGCTGGTGGCGGAGTAGCAGGTGCAGAAGCAAAAATTCTTGCGCTAAAACCAAATGGAGGAGAAAAATACTTTAGTGATGGTGGAAGCGTTTCTGTAGCAGATTCGGCAACACAACTTACTAGTTTGACATCATCATTTTCTAATAATGAACAGATTGTGGTCATATCAGCAAGTCAATTCGATGACACTGACATGGGATCGGAAAACTTGATCATAACATCAGGCCATGAGATAAGAGAAAACAGTGTTGCAAAATCTGGAAATCAAATGGCATTGGGAGAACTAGCTGTATCTGGGAGTGCAGGCGAAGGCATAAGACATACATTAATTTGGTATGGCAGTGCTGGGGGTGAATCTCTAAACTACGAGTCAAGAGCAACAGCAAGTGCACTTGGATATAATGGTGAAAGTAAATTGCTGGCCTTTAGTGTCAAAGAAAGCCTACTCCCAGCTGATACTACATCTCTTTCTGAATTTGTAACATTAAAGCAAAGTCTATTCCCTACTGACAATCCTACCATTAATGATGCCGCAACAGCTCAAAAGACAGGTACTACAAGTGGAGGAAGTGGTGGAGATCGGACTGCTCCATCAATTGGCTCTTCCACACTTACATCATTAGGTGATCCAAAGTCTGGGTCAGGTGTAATCATTGGTGAAAATGATTATCTTGATAATCTCTCACAGGTTAGACCTATAAAAGTGGGTGAAAAAATTAATCTTAGATTTGATGTGAACGAAGACCAAGGAATTAACAATATTGCACACGCATCGGTGTACATAGGTAAAGGGACATCTACACCTGAAGTGTCTGAGAGCGATACATACATCAGATTTGAAAAGGGCAAACAATTTGAAGTAAGTGATCCGAACAAACTATTCTCAGATGTCAGTTTTGCACTTCTAAAAAAGGAGACTAATAATTTTGTATTTAGATTTGATATGACATTTGCAAAACCGATGGAAAAATCAAGTATATTGTTCAGAACATGGGATCTAAGTAGAAATGTAGATGAAGTATGGTATGTTGATGCATTAGAAGTAATTGAAAAGGAAACGTCACCACCAGGGTCTCTAAACTTTGGTACGGAAAATGAATCAGTCAATACGTCAAGTACAATTTCAGCAGATCAGAGATTTGTAGTTGAGAAATGGGCTGGATACAATGCAGAATCTATTTCAGATTCAGAATTACTAAAGTTCCTAGGAATTATTTCATCACAATTAGGAGAGGAGAATAATGAAGTTACAATTCCATCATGGTTCAAAAATAATGTGGCGGGATGGGTGCTTGAAGGCAAGGTAAGCTTTACAGAGTTTGTTGACGCCATAGAGTATATGTATGAAAAAAGAATCATATGATGACTAAAAACCGTTCAAGCACTGCATACGTTGCTTATTTGTTGATTCTTTAACTATAATTTTTTACGTTTCGCTTCAATTCTTTTTTCAGATTCAAGGCGCTCTAGCTCGTACTGTTTTAGATCTACGAATTTTATAATCTGGCTTAGGTTTGGATGTGCTTTTTTTATTGCCCTAAACATAGTCTGACCCACTTTTCTATAGTCTGGATGACCTTGTGGAACAGTTCTTAGTTCGATTAGATGTGTAGCTTCCCTTAGGTTCAGACGCATAAAATATGGATACTTGAATGCAAAGTTCACAACATATTGGGCTTGCTCTGGCATGTGCGGTTGTATTAGATCAAAAACTTCTTTTGACTTGTACATACAGTCAGCAAAGTCCTTTTCTATTCCAAGTGAAATAATTTCCGAAGAAATATCATATCCGTGATCTGTTGTAAGCAGCTGCCGCTCCAAAGTTAACACTCGATGTCTATGAAAATCACGAAACATACCAAAGTTTGTTAGAAAATCAAAAGTATATTCTGTCATTTCATATGCTCGTGGAGGTCGATGCCTTCTATTTTGGCGAAGTGTCACAAACGTCTTGATTATTTTTTTTCTTGTGGCAGAAGTCATCTTTCTTACTTCAGAAAGTATTGTCTTGTATGATGCCCCATGAGCTTGTTCGTACAAAATTGCAGAAATTATCTTTTCTTCTGCTTTTTTGGTAGATTCTGATTCTACTAATTCAACAAGGAAATTAGTTTTCTTTTTATTTTTAAGATATTTTTTAGCAAGGTCACTTGCAGTGCTTTTCAGATCATTATGATATTCTTGCAAAAGCTTACCGTACTTGTCATCAGCTCTTTTCACAAACGATTTAATGATTACATCAAGCTCACGGTGTATCTTTGTTGCAAGATTGATCTCTTCTTCAAGCTTTGAGCCATAAAGTATAGTCAAAAGATACTCAAAGGCACGTCCATTTCCTGTTATTCCTACGTTTGTTAGAGTAGATGCAGGTAAAAGCCCCCTTAGTACATCAAGTGCTTTTGCCTTTATCGTTGCATTGTATATCCTTGTGGCTGATTTGATGTCTGTCTCATTTGTAAGGTTTGAGAAAGGCACCTCATCACCTGAGGAGTTTCTGAACCTTTGGTTTTCGATTGGTTCTCTTTCTTGTATGTAGGATATCATAGATTGAATATTTTTTGAATAAACATCAAAGTCAAGATTGCATGATTCTAGATATTTGTCTGCAAACTTGGAATTCATAATCTTTGATTCTTTGAAAAATTTGTATTCATCATTAATTTTCTTGTCCCAGGAAACATAACGCGAAGATTTTTCTAAATACGATAAACCGATTCTACGGTCTTCGATTTTTTTTACAGCAATGTTAGAAAGTCCTTCGATTGCAATTTGTGCTTCACCAAGCTCAGCTACAGAATCATCACCATATTCTAACAACACTCTGTTGTAAAATTCTTCTCCACGGTTTTCGTTTTGCAAAAACTCATCAAGAAAAATTTTTCGCATGCTTTTGTCAGACCTTGAATATCTTGACATCAAAGCACCGCGATCTACTTGTTTTGGTGTTATGATAGCAAAGACAGAGTCATCTACATTTGAAAAGTGTTTAGACAAAATTTCTTTTTCAGAATCAGAAAATTCCGACATTACGATCGGAAAGATTTCCAATTATAAATTACTTTTTGCCTATCTGAACCAAGTTGAGCGAATCGTCATGTTTTGGTGTGCTGTGTTTTGATTGCCAACGCAGCAAAACTTCTTTAAAGGATTCAGCTTCGTCCGGATCTTCGGAATACATCAGCATTGTTATCCATCGACCATCTCCAGCTGATCCGCCCATGGAGTTCATCCAGAAATCTGTTGGCAAACTGGCAAAGGCTTTGTGGTTTGGATCACGGCTCATGTCAATCCATCTTTTGGACACAAACTGCAAAATTTGGTCCAGATCTTCTTTTAGTATCATGGAATAGATCATTACATGTAACATGATTTTAAAATTGCGAAAATTGATGAGTTATTCTGCTTTCTGGCTTAGCTAAAATGATCTTACCAAAACTCAAAACCTTGTTAACACTTTGCTGGTTATATAAAGTCCAAAACCTGTACTGTAATGAGCCAAGACGAGATCGAGTTTATCGGCAAGCAAGTAAAGGACATGTACGGCACTTTTATTGGCAAAGTCGTTGGAACTATCACTGACATTGACGGTTCTGTACAAACAGTCGGTGTTGATTGTGGTTCTGAAGGACTCAAACAGCTGCCATTTGAGCAACTTGTAGTGCAAGGTGCTTATGTGATCTACATTCCAAGGTGGAGACTAGAAGCACAGCGACTGTTGCGCGAAAAGGGTCTTACATTGCGTCGTATACATGCCCTGATGGACATCGTATCTGAAAATGATGACATGAAGGAGGATGCAGAGCTCATCCACGAAAAATACAAGATGAAGCTGCTTACTCTGGAAGAAACAGAAAAACAAATCAAAGAAAAACTGGAGCAGAGAATCAAAGAATTGGATAGCCAATTCCAATCGATTAGAATGCTAGTGTTTGATGCAAAGTTGCAGTTCAAGAGCAACGAGATATCAGATGCCAAGTATGAATCTGTTAAAACCCAGACTGTAGAAATAATCGAACACATCGAACACGAAAAGGCAGAGATAGCAAGCATTCAAAAAAGAATCACAGACCTTTCCGTGGAAAGTGTGGAGCGGACACAAAGCCCCAAACAAGAACTTCATACAGCCGCCATTTCGTATTTGGGTAAAGTAAATACAGTTTCACAGCCAGCCCAAGTTGTAGCAGCACCAGTTTCTGGTCAAGATGTTGGTAACGCTCCCCAAGCACCAGCGCAAAAACCAGTAGCCATTGGAGCTGATGGTGCAGAAGATTCCCAAGATTCAGACTGGCTTAGTAGGATATCCTCCCAATAGTCACTGAATAGGATATAACAGGTTCGCTCCTAGCCTCCTTTTTTAACAAATCATTTTTTTGTAAGAATAAAGCAACCCCTGTTGTGGCTGAAAGTTTTCTTATTGGTCTTGGAAACAACGATTCAGAGACACGAAAAAAAGCACAGGCTGACTATGTCTCATTTTGGGCAGACCAGGCTAAACAACTGCACTGGTTTGAATACTGGGAGCGTACTTTGCAGTGGGATGCTCCATTTGCTAGATGGTTTGTTGGCGGAAAAATCAATGCCTCATACAATGCTCTAGACATACACCAAAAAGGCAAAGCAACAAAGCCTGCCATTTTATGGGAGGGAGAAAATGAAGAAAGACGCGTTCTTACTTATCATGATTTATGGGTTCAGGTAAACAAGTTTTCAAATGTCTTAAAATCACTTGGTGTATCAAAAGGAGACAGAGTTACAATCTACCTTCCAATGGTCCCAGAGTTGATCATAGCAATGCATGCGTGTGCAAGAATTGGCGCAACACATACTGTAGTCTTTTCTGGGTTTAGCGCAAAATCATTACGTGACAGAATAGAAGATTCTAAATCAAAAATAATAATCACAGCCGATGGCGGATTTCGAAGAGGAACTGTTGTAAAGCTAAAAGAAGTAATTGATGAAGCAATACTTGGGTTTGATTTTGTACAACATGTCATCATACTTGAACGCGCAAAGATTCCAATCACAATGAATTCAAAAGACAAAAAATGGAATGATCTTATGACAGATGCTAAAGAAACATGCGAGCCAGAAAAACTGGACAGTACACATCCTCTTTACATTCTGTACACCTCTGGCACAACAGGAAAGCCAAAAGGAGTACTTCATGGAACGGGGGGATATCTTACACACTTGTATTCTACATTCAAGTGGATCTTTGACATTAAAGGTTCCGATGTTTATTTTTGCACAGCAGACATTGGTTGGGTTACTGGACATAGCTATGTAGCATATGGGCCATTGTTACATGGAGCAACCCAAGTCATGTATGAAGGAGCGCCTGATTATCCCACTCCTGCAAGAATGTGGGATATAATACAAAGATACAAAGTTACAATATTTTACACTACACCAACAGCA
>Ga0209619_10000950_pt1 | contig 20975 bp, 22 predicted proteins | sample Rifsed16ft3_FD_184011 | JGI IMG/M metagenome (GOLD analysis project Ga0209619, IMG submission 184011) | Soil microbial communities from Rifle, Colorado, USA - sediment 16ft 3 (version 2) | ecosystem: Environmental > Terrestrial > Deep subsurface > Rock core/Sediment | place: Rifle, Colorado... | reverse complement strand
AGATAAATGAATCCGCTTCTGATCTTGGTGTTATTACGGCGCTCTACTCAAGTTTCAAGGATAAACCTGTTGACTCAAAAACCATCGTAATCGGCGAGGTAAGCCTTGCCGGCGAGGTAAGGGCTGTGCCCCTTCTGGATGAAAGAATAAAGGAGGCGCAGAAGCTCGGATTCACAAAGGCAATCATACCCGCAAGGAACAGAGCGGAAAAAAAGAAAACGGAACTGAAAGTGGTTGAGGCGGCATGGATCAAAGAGGCAATCAGCGAACTTTTTGGCTAATTTCATGAAGGCAATGGTCATTGAAAAAACAGGAGCGATTGAAAGCAATCCGCTTAAATCAGTTGAACTGCCCCGTCCCGGGACCGGCAGCAAAGAAATCCTGATTAAGGTGGAGACCTGCGGAATCTGCCATACAGACCTCCATATTGCCGAAGGTGATATAAAGGAAGGGAAATTGTCCCTGATCCCAGGGCACCAGGTTGTCGGCATAGTCCATGAAACCGGCAAGGGCGTAAGAAAGTTCAAAAAGGGCGATAGAGCCGGCGTTCCCTGGCTTTATTCCAGTTGCGGCAGTTGCAAATTCTGTCTCGCCAAAAGGGAAAACTTATGCGAAAATGCAAGATTCACCGGCTACCATGTGGACGGCGGATATGCAGAATTTATGAGCGTTCATGAGGATTTTGCATATCCAATCCCTGAAATTTTCTCCGATGCAGAAGCAGCGCCGCTCCTATGCGCAGGCGTAATCGGCTACCGGTCGTTCAGACTGAGCAGCGTCAAGCCAGGGGAAAGGTTCGGGCTCTACGGATTCGGCGCTTCTGCACATATAGTTATACAGATAGCGGTGCATCTGGACTGCGAGGTATATGTTTTCTCCAGGAGTAGCCTGCACAGAAAGCATGCGGAGCATCTCGGAGCAAAATGGACCGGCATGCCCGGCGATTCCAGCCCCCACCCCCTTGACAGCGCTATAATCTTTGCACCGGCGGGCGATCTTGTTCCTATAGCGCTGAAGAACATTGAAAAGGGCGGAACGCTTGCGCTTGCAGGAATTCACATGAGTCCGGTCCCGGAAATGGATTACTCCCTGCTGTACCATGAGCGGATACTCCGCAGCGTTGCAAACAGCACACGGAGGGATGTAGAGGAATTGCTCAAAATTGCTTCGGAGATACCTGTGAAGACATCCGTTGAGATTTTTGGACTTGAGGATGCAAATATTGCCCTCAAAAATTTGAAAACGGGCAGGATAAATGGGGCTGGGGTATTGCGAATTATTGGATAGGGTTTATTTTTATGCTTAAACAACTTAAACAATCTGTTAGCACCTATGACAGTTAATATTTATTGACAAACCATATCGCTTGATTTATCATACTTACTATAACTGTAAATAAAATTATGTAAAAAAAATAATGGAGGCAGATTGCGATGAAGAATCTAAAAAAGATATTTTATGCAATCTTTATGGTCATTTTATTAGCGTCCGCATGTAAAAAAGATGCAAAAAAGATGTATATATTCCTGCCAGACGCGACCTTTCACAAGGGAGCTCCGGAGATACGATTCCCGCCGTGTTCAAATCCTGATTACCCGCTATATTGCGCCAAAGACAATAAATGCTGTCCAACCGATTATCCATACCATTGTGCCAGTAATAATACGTGTTACCCCTCCACCCCTTCATGTTCTGGATATGACACATGCTCCCCGGATTCACTCGTTATCACATCGGTAGAATCTTCCAAAAGTTCTATCACATCAGGGGAAAAGGTTACATTTACCGTACATTTCAAAATATATTCGTCAATAACGGTTACCACGATAATTGTGTATTTCGTGGAACTGAATGTTTATTTTGAAGAGACGGTCACTTTATCCGAATCCCAGTCCGGGGGCACGGAGTTTGATATGGGCCTGTCCGATACCCAGCCATCCCTTTCAACATGCACCCGGCAATGCGCAAGCACAGGCGAGTGCGAGCCATGCTATACTGAGATACCTGAAGGTATGACAGATGTGCTTGTTTCGCTTGAAGATAATGGTGGTAAAATCACGAGTTCGCCCCCTGTAAAAATCACAATTGGCGAAGGAGGTGGTGGTGGCGGCGGCGGTCAGTACTGCTATTCTACCTCAGCTTGTATTCCAAGTGTGCTTTCTGATAGTTGTGAATGTGGCGGTTCAACGACCGAGAGTCAATGTCCCAGCGGATATCCGCCTTGCAGTTCCCCTGGAGAGCCCTGTGGCGATGGAACGCATGCCTGCTGCGTGGGTGATACCTGCATCAATGGGACGTGTGTCTCAGGATGTGGCGAGTGTACAGGGAAAGGTTGTCAATGAACGCTTAATTCCACCTGTCATGGTTATATGTGCGTTAATGGCACCTGCAAAGACAGTTGTCCATGAGCCTGCATGGGTATCCATATAAGTTTCTGCTCCTTTTTTCAATTTAATTCCCTTGACAATTCAGCCAGTTCTGTAAATATAATGATTCTTTATGAACCAGGAAAAGCCCGATTACAGGGATACGCTGTGCCTGCCAAAAACTTCATTTCCGATGAAAGCAGACCTTGCAAAAAAAGAACTGGAAATACTCAATTTCTGGAACGAAAAACAAATTTACAAAAAGATGACAGAGAAAAATTCGGGCAGGGATTCCTTCATTCTACACGACGGTCCGCCCTATGCAAACGGAAACATCCATATAGGCCATGCGCTTAACAAGATCCTCAAAGATATAATCGTAAAATCAAAGAACATGCTGGGGTTTGAATCAAGATTTATTCCTGGATGGGATTGCCACGGACTGCCGATTGAACTCCAGGTTGACAAGGCGCTTGCCAATAAAAAAAGGGGCATTTCAAAAATTGAATTCAGAAAAGAATGCAGGGAATATGCCCGGAAATATGTGAACATTCAATCCGATGAATTCAGGCGGCTTGGGGTTTTAGGGGAATGGGAAAATCCTTATCTTACGATGAGCCCGGTGTATGAAGCCGGCATTGTCGGGGAATTTTTAAAAATGGCGGAGAAGGGATACGTCTATCGCAGGAAAAAGCCGGTTTACTGGTGCATACACTGTGAAACCGCCCTTGCCGAGGCAGAGGTTGAGTACGATGAGCATTCCTCGCCGTCAATCTATGTGGCATTTCCATATCTGGAAGCAGGAAAATCAATTCCTGAACTAAAAAACAAAAACACAAGCATCGTTATCTGGACAACAACGCCCTGGACGATACCCGCAAATCTTGCCATCGCCCTGCATCCGGATTTAGAATACAGCGCCGTAGAAACAGAAAAGGGCGGAAGGGTAATCATTCTGGCAAAGGAACTTATTGAAAGGGTTATGAAAGAATTATCTGCGGAAAAATATGAAATAATAGCTTCTTTCAGCGGCAAAAAACTCGCAGGGACGGAAGAACACGCAAAACACCCGATATACGAAAGGGACTCAAAACTTGTCCTTGCCGGGTATGTCTCAAAGGAAGACGGGACCGGTTGCGTGCATACTGCGCCCGGACACGGAGAGGACGATTACAAAACCGGAAGAGCGTACAATCTTGAGATACTCTCTCCCGTTGATTCAAGGGGAAGATTTACGCAGGAAGCGCCATTTTTTGAAGGAGAGAATGTCTTCAAAGCGAACCAAAAGGTTATTGAAAAACTAAAAGAAACCGGCGCGCTCCTTAAAGAATCATCCATCACCCACTCATACCCCCATTGCTGGCGCTGCAAGAAGCCGGTAATATTCAGGGCAACAGAGCAGTGGTTTATATCCGTTGAAAAGGAGAATCTCAGGGAGAAATCTCTCCGGGAGATAGAAAAGGTCAACTGGATCCCGCCCTGGGGCAGGAACAGAATTGAGGGAATGATGAAATCAAGGCCTGACTGGTGCATATCCAGGCAGAGAGCCTGGGGTGTTCCGATTATTGCCATCTATTGCGCTAAATGCGAGACCCCGGTTCCCTTCTCAACCATCCTCAAGTCAAAGGAAAAACTTCTGTCCAAATTCGCAAAAAATGGAACCGATGCATGGTTTGAACTCCAGCCGGAAGAGATCCTTCCAGTAAACACAATCTGTCAAAAATGCGGCAATCCCGCTTTCAAAAAGGAAGAGGATATTCTGGATGTGTGGTTTGATTCCGGGGTAAGCCACGCAGTGGTGCTGGAAAACACGCCTGGACTTAGATGGCCTGCGGACCTGTATCTTGAAGGAAGCGATCAGCACAGGGGCTGGTTCCACACAAGCCTGCTCCACTCTACAGCAACACGGGGTTCGGCTCCATACACAAGCGTCCTCACCCACGGGTTCACTGTTGACGGCAATGGCAAGAAGATGAGCAAATCGCTCGGCAATGTCATTGCCCCGCAGGAGGTTATCAAAAAGCACGGCGCCGAGATCCTGCGGCTCTGGGTGTCTGCTGAAGACTACAGGGACGATGTCAGGATATCCGATGAAATAATCGTAAGGCTTGTTGAGGCATACAGGAAGATCAGAAACACGCTGAGATTTCTTATTGCAAATATTTATGACTTTGATGTAGAAAAGGAATATGTGAAAAAGGATAATCTGCTGGAAATAGACCGGTTCATTCTCCACAGATTGCAGGAGTTGACTGAGACAGTGACAAAAGCATACACGAATTATCTATTTCATGAAGTATATCATCTGGTATATAATTTCTGCGTGGTGGACCTCAGTTCATTTTATCTTGATATTCTCAAAGACAGGATGTACACCTTCAGAAATAACTCACTGGAAAGAAAATCGGGACAAACTGTTTTTTCCATAATCCTTGAAGCGATTACAAAATTAATAGCGCCGGTCCTCTCGTTCACAGCAGAGGAGATATGGCAGAGCATCCCGTACAAAAAAGGCGCTGAGAGCGTTTTCCTTGCAAATCTGCCAGAGGTTGATAAAAAATACATAGACACTGAACTCGCAAAAAGATGGAACAAACTCCTAGATATCAGAAAAGTTGTCCTCAAAGGTCTTGAAATAAAGCGCAAGGAACAGTTCATTGGCTCCGCCCTTGAAGCATGTGTGGAGATAGAAGCAACAGGGGACATCAAGGATATTCTTGCGCAGTATGCTGACTACCTGCCTACCATCTTCATTGTATCCGAAACCAAACTTACACCTGTTGCGGAGAACGAATCTCTGAAGGATGAATCCATTCCAGGATTAAAAATAAAGATCACAAGAGCAAGTGGCAGAAAATGCGAAAGGTGCTGGAATTACAAAACTGATGTCGGTAAAAATCCGGAGCATCCATCCCTTTGCTCCAGATGCGTGGAGGCAATATCATAAAATATTTTTGGGAAAAACATTCTTTTATGCTGATAATCCTGCCTGTCTGCTTTATAATAGACAGGATCGCTAAATCGCTGGCAGTATTACATCTGAAAAATAAATCATCAATTATTATTATAAATAATTTTTTGAACCTATCCTACGTAGAGAACAAGGGCGCTGCATTCGGACTCCTTTCAACGCTTGACCACAAACTCAGGATGCCCATTCTTTCGCTGATTGCATTCATCGCGCTGTTCTTTATAATTTACCTTTACATGCATCTTAAAACTGATGAAAGGCTTATGAAAATAAGTTTTTCTTTTATCTTGGGTGGAGCAGCGGGAAACATCTGGGACAGGGTTATGCAGGGCTATGTGGTTGATTTTATTGACGTCCACTATTACAGATATTTTACCTGGCCTGCATTTAATTTCGCCGATATAGTGATAACAGCAGGCGCTGGCTTGATTATATTTGGAGCGCTAACCGCCCAAAAGGGAGAGAACAGTTAATGCATCCGGTAATATTTACCCTTTTTGGAATTCCATTCTATACTTACGGCCTGACCACGGCTCTGGGCTTCGGGATTGCTCTTGCATATATTCTTCTGGAAGCAAAACAAAAACAGATTAAAAGCGAGATTATCCTTGATATGGCATTCTGGCTGATAATTGCCTCAATAGCAGGAGCCAGAATCCTTTTCATAATAGTGGAATGGGATTACTATAAAACGAGACCTCTGAATATTCTGAAAATCTGGGAAGGAGGATTGGTCTTCTACGGCGGAATAATCGCAGCCGCCACTACAGCAATGCTCTATCTGAAATTCAAAAAACAACCGGTGCTCACCGTAGCCGATATACTTGCCCCTGCCCTCCTGCTTGGTGAGACAATCGGAAGATGGGGATGCTTCTTTGCCGGTTGCTGTTACGGCAAGCCCACATCGCTCACATGGGGCATTGAAATGCCAAATCTCGTGGGAAAACCATGGGTAATCAAAGGCCTTTTAGGCGTAACACTCCACCCAACGCAGATCTATTCATCCGTTGCAGCACTTTTAATATTCATTGTTATCCAGCTTCTTAAGAAAAAAAAGCATTTTGAAGGCTATCTAACACTTTGGACATTTATTTTATATTCGCTGTCGCGGTTCATAATTGAATTTTTCCGGGGGGATGAAAGGGGCTGGATTATTGAGAATTATCTTTCTACCTCTCAATTTATAAGCGCATTAGTTTTTGGAGTATGCTTGACGATTCTGCTGCTGGTCAACAAGAAGAATAAGTCCACCAGCAAAAAATAAATTTTACTGCGTTATATTGCGTTTTCTCCCTTCTCCCCGGTCCTGATGCGCAAAACCTCTTCAACAGGAAGAACAAAAATTTTTCCGTCACCGATCCTTCCTGTTTTTGCTGATTCCAGAATGGTTTCCACAACCTTGTCCACCATGTTATCCTTGACAATTATCTCTACTTTGATCTTTGGTAGAAAATCCACAACATACTCAGCCCCCCTGTATAGTTCAGTATGCCCCTTTTGCCTTCCAAATCCTTTTACTTCAGTAACTGTTATTCCCTGTATTCCGATTTCGTTTAAACTCTCCTTAACCTCGTCCAGTTTAAAGGGCTTTATTATTGCTTCCACCTTCTTCATGAATTCCTCCTTCCCGCCAATTAATATACCAAATTTATCATATTTACTCATGTTGTCAATATATTTGATGTGTTGTGTATTTTTAAAATTTTTCTTGACAGGACATATTGAATTTGCTACTCTCTCAGACATTGAAGGTTTATAAAAAATTCTATTAAAAGGAGGGGCTTATGGCCAAATTATCAAAAGGAGATCTGGTGGAAGCAATATCCAAGGGCGCAAGCATTACTAAAACTGCAGCAGAAAAAGCATTAAACACCGTTGTTGACACAATAACATCATCCCTTAAAAAGGGGCATGAGGTAGCTCTTGTTGGATTTGGAACTTTCTCGGTTTCTAAAAGAAAAGCTCGCAAGGGCAGAAACCCACAGGATGGATCAACGATGGATATTCCTGCCAAAAGGGTTCCAAAATTTAAAGCTGGCAAAACTCTAAAAGAAACAGTTAATAAGTAACTTTTTTACTCAATTTTATACTTTAACCCAATCCCGATGCCGGGGTTGGGTTTTTTTATTTGATATTACTCCGGATTTAATATAAAATTAAATCTTAATGCGCTACTTAATTACACCAGCAAAACCAAGGATCCTCATTGCTGATGATGAAAAGGAACTCAGGTTTATCCTTCAGGAGTTTCTGTCACAATATGATTACATAACGGATGTAGCTGAAGATGGCGTTGAAGCTATGGAAAAACTCCGAACTAATCAATATTCCATACTAATTCTTGACCTTGATATGCCGAAGCTGGGCGGTATGGGTGTTTTAAACAAACTCGGGGATTTCCCAAACAAGCCAGTAACTATTCTAATGACTGGTTATGCAACGGTAGAAAATGCGATTGAGTCTATGAAAATAGGAGCCTTTGACTATATAGTAAAACCCTTCAAGATGGAGCACCTGCTTCTTTCAATTGAAAAAGGATTAGAAAAAAAGAGACTGGAGATAGAAAATATCCAGTTAAAGGAAATGCTTACCATCTACAACATCAGTGAATCAATGTCTAACACGCTGGATATCAACCGCATTCTTGAACTTATTGTTTCCACCATTCAGAATGAGCTGAATTCCGATATAACGATACTCTTGATCTTTGGAGATTCCGGGGAACCGGAGATAGAAAAATCAATAAACCGTACAAATCTGACTATGGATAATATAATAAAATCCCTCAATCTTGGATTGATAAAAAATAAACTTGAGAAGGATATTCCAATAATTCTTTCATCCCTTCGCGTGTCCCAAGTTTTTAAATCCCGGGGTGGGAATACAACATGCCATTCCATTCTGGCAGTCGGAATAAAATCACAGAATGCCCTCAAAGGATGCATCTTTACCTTTTCATTCACCAAGGGAAAGGAATTTACCGAGGGACAACGTAAATTTGTATCTATTATTGCCGATAGGGCTGCGATGTCTATTGAAAACTCGTTGCTTTATGCGGAGCTCCAGCAGTCTTTCAATGAAACTATACAGGCGCTCGTCCAGGCACTGGAAGCAAAAGATTTTTATACACGGGGTCATTCGGAGAAGGTTACAGATTACGCAAAAATACTTACCGAGGATTTGGCTCTGAGTAATTCTGAAGCTGAAAGGATTTACAGGGCGGCATTATTACATGATATAGGAAAGATAGGAATGCAACTTGAAGCTCTGAACAAAGCTGGAAAGCTTACGGAAAAAGAGAATGAAAAATTCCGGATGCATCCGCTAATGGGAAAGAAAATTATTGAGTCGGTAACATTCCTGAAGGATATCGTTGCCGATGTTTACTTCCATCATGAAAAGTGGAATGGCACAGGTTACCCGGAAGGGAGAAAGGGTGAAGATATCCCGATTGGAGCAAGAATTATTTCCATAGTAGACAGTTTTACTGCAATGACTGAAAAAAGGTCATACAGGGACGCATTGAAAGTTGAACAGGCAGCGGAAGAATTGATAAATGGAAAAGAAACACAGTTTGATCCGCATCTTGTTGATATATTTATAAAAGGACTTAAAAAAAGAAAAATACTAAAAACAAATTCAACAAGCGAATCAAAAAACAATCCAAATAGTACAGCAATAACTGAAAATATATCCAAAGAAACTTAAGGGTAATGTTTATTACAATCCGGCAAAATCATTTTAACTTTTATAGACGGTTCCCATATAAGGAAAGTTCAGCACCTTGATGCCGGGGAGAAGGCGCTTAAGTATCTTCAAATTGGTCTTCTGGGCAGGGACACCGGGAGATTCAATATTATTCAAAATAACCAATTCAGGATTTATATTATATTTTTTAAGGCAGAAAACGGTCAACATTATATGGTTGAGTACGCCTAATTTGTTTCCTGCAACAATAACTACTGATAATTTTGTTTCCTTTATAAAATCAAGAAAAGTATAGTCCCTGGTTAACGGAACAAACAATCCGCCAGCGCCCTCCACAACCAAGAATTCATGCAACTTAGAAAGACAACGGAAGGATTTTCTTATCCGGGAGAGATTAATTCTTCTGTTTTCGATCATTGCGGCGGCATAAGGCGCAAGCGGCGTGCGAAATTTATACGGAACGACAAGGTTCTCGGGATCCAATACACCTGCAGCGCTTATAAGCCTGACCCCGTCCCCGGGAACCAATCTCCGCCCCCTTTTCCTGCATCCGGTTTCCACAGGTTTCATTACGCCAATATCCGCTCTATGATCCCGTAGAACACGTATCAGGGAGCACGCCACAAAGGTTTTTCCAACGCCGGTATCAGTCCCTGTTATAAAAATGCCGTTTCTTTTCATCAGTCTGTAATCTTACTTATCGCATTGTATGTTGCATCAAGGAGATGCTTTATTTCTTCTTTAGTAATTGACAGGGGCGGCATCAGGACAACTACGTTCCCAAGCGGACGGAGAAAAATATTATCCTTTCTGACCTCTCTGCAAACCCTTATTCCGACCTTTTCCTTAAGATTATATGGTTCTTTTGTATCCTTGCGTTTTACAATCTCAATCCCTCCCATAAGCCCCAAATTCCTGACTTCGCCGACATGTTTAAGTTTTTTAAATTTATCAATCCCTTTTTCAAAAATTTTTATCTTCTGCGCTATAGAATTGAGGAATTTTTTTCTGGTTAACAACTCAATGCTCCGAATCGCAAGACTGCATCCGAGCTGATTTCCGGTGTAAGTATGGCCGTGGAAAAAAGATTTGAATTCTTCATACCTGCCAAGAAACGCAGCGAAGACATTCTCTCCTGTGACTGTTGCGGCAAGCGGCATGTAACCGCTCGTCAACCCTTTGGAAATGCAAAGGATATCCGGGACCACTCCCTCGTGCTCGCAAGCGAACATCCTGCCTGTTCTCATGAATCCGGTTGCCACTTCATCAGCTATGAGAAGAATTTCATGCTTCCTGGTTATCTCGTAAACTCTTTTCAAATATCCAGGGGGGGACATGATAAATCCACCAGCAGCCTGAACCATGGGCTCAATCACAAGCCCGGCAATCACTCCAGGGTAATTCTTGGCAATTGATTCTATTTCTTCCACGCAGGCAATCTCGCACAAAGGATACTCTAACCCGAGTTCGCACCTGTAACAGTAAGGAGAAGCAACCCTGATGGATTGAAACAACAGGGGTTTAAACGCAGAATGGAATAGATCAATGCCGCCAACGCTCATAGCGCCGATAGTATCGCCGTGATAACCATTCCGCAATGAGACAAACATCTGCTTTTCAGGCCTGCCAGTGTGCTGCCAGTACTGAAGGCACATTTTTATTCCAACCTCAACCGCTGTGGAACCATTATCCGAATAGAATACCCTTGTCAGCTCCCCGGGCAAAATATCAATCAGTTTTTTCGCAAGCAAAATCGCCGGCACATTGCTCATTCCAAGAAATGTGGAATGGGATATTTTATCCATCTGCTTTCTGAGCGCTTCATTCAATTCCCTGTTTGCATAACCGTGTATGTTGCACCATATTGATGAAACTCCATCCAGGTATTTTTTGCCATCCACATCATAAATATAATTGTCCTTTCCGTGCGATATAACCGGGAAATCCTCTTCCATCCATTCACTCATCTGCGTAAACGGATGCCAGACATGCTTTTTATCAATATCCCTGAGGAACTTTCCTGTTAATTTTTTTACCATTGAAAAACTCCTTCTCCATCGCAAGCAGAACAACCCTCAAGCACCTTGAAATGTGTTCCCCTGTATGTCCGGCAGTAACTGTCAACCTCAGCCTTGATGTCCCTTCCGGAACCGTCGGCGGCCTTATTCCCTGAATGAACACGCCTTCGTCAAAAAGATGCCCGCAGATAGTCATTGTCTTTTGCGCATCACCAATTATTATTGGATAAACAGGTATATTTTGTTCAGAAATATAACTTATGCCAACAGACCTCAATCCATTGCTTAAACACTCAATGTTCTTATGCAGCCGCTTTACAATTGCCGGATTATTCTCAATAATATCCATTGCCCTTATTGCGGACGCGCAGATTGCCGGCGGCAGGGCAGTGGTAAAAATAAAACTCCTTGCCCTGTTCGTAAGATAATCCCTCATTTGCCTGCTCACTGCCGCATAGGCGCCGAAGCATCCGAGAGCCTTTCCGAGGGTTCCCATCAGAATATCAATATCATTGTCTATTCCAAAAAACTCCCTGACACCCCTTCCTCTTTCCCCGAGCACGCCAGTAGAATGCGCTTCATCCACCATTACAAAGGCATTGTATCTCTCCCCCAATTTAATAATCTCCGGCAATGGGGCGATGTCTCCATCCATGCTGAATACTGCGTCTGTAACAATTAATTTCCTTCTGTAAACTGATTTTTTAAGAGCATCCTCCAGAAAATTCATATTCCTGTGAGGATAAACCACTGTCTCGGCAAAGCTCAGCCTGCAGCCATCTATTATTGAAGCGTGGTTCAGCTCATCGCTGAATATAATATCACCCCTGCCAACCATAGCCGGAATAATGCCGGTATTGGCATGATAGCCTGAATTAAAAAGAAGCGCTGACTCAGTGCCTTTGAAGGCTGCGATGCGCTCCTCAAGCATGATGTGGAGTTCCATATTTCCGGAAATAAGCCGCGAAGATCCGGCGCCAACCCCGTATTTCTCAATTGCCTTGAGCGCCGCATCACGCAGTTCCGGATGGTTTGCCAATCCCAGGTAATCGTTGGAACACATGAGCAGAACCTTTTTCCCGTCAATAATTATCTCCGGTCCCTGAGGTCCGCTTACAACGCGAAAGGTTCTGAAGAGCCCCCGATCCTTCAACTCCTGGACATCGGAGGCTATTTCCTGCCCCCTGGAATTATTCCCGAAATTCTTTCCCATCGGATTTGCCATTGCCGCCCCCGAACAAACCGGCATATTCTGGTTCAGACTGCAGAAGAACTATCTCCTGAAGAAGATCTTTTAAGCGGCTTTATCTTCAAACCAAGGTCATCAATCATCCTCAGGTCATCCGCTGACTGTCTGCCCTTTGTTGTCAGATACCCTCCTATCATCATTCCGTTTGCTCCGGCAAAAAATATCATTGACTGGAGATCTCTCAGGTTTACTTCCCTGCCACCGCAGACGAAAATATCCTTTGAAGGAAGGATTAGCCTGAATATTGATATAATTGCCAGGCAATCAAGTGGCTTGAGGAATTGCGCTTTCTCAAGCCTTGTGCCTGAAATAGGATTGAGAAAATTGACCGGAATTGAATCCACATCCAGTTCCTTCAGCGTAAAGGCAAATTCAATCCGCTGCTCCCATGACTCACCCATACCGAATATACCCCCGCTGCAGACCTTGAATCCAAGATCTTTAGCGGTTTTCACGACTGCCACATCTTCGTCATAGGCATGTGTTGTGCAGACATTCGGATAGAAACTCCTGGCGGTTTCAAGGTTATGGTGGTAGTTCCTGAGACCGGCATCCCGTAATTTTTTAAGAGATTCCCTGCTGAGAATCCCAAGCGACGCACATGCTTCAAGGGATGAGCCATTGGCAACCGCTTCCACCGCACCGGTAATATCATTAAGTTCGCCGCTGGTTTCAGGGCTATAACCGCTTATTACAATGGAAAATTCCCGCGCATTAATCTTCTCCACCTCTCTTGCGCGCTCAAGTATTTTCTCCCTGCCTACAAAGGAGTAAACCGGCGCATCTGTACGATGGTACACAGACTGGGAACAGAAAGCGCAATCTTCTGAACACACCCCTGATTTTGCATTGATAATGGAACAGAGACTCACCTCATCCCCCTTGAATCTGGACCTTGCCTGGTTGGCAATATCCATAAGGCCAGGAAGATTCCTGTCCTTAGCCTCAAGAAGACAGTGAGCATCGGCATAACCGAGCCCCTCTCCCGAAAGAACCTTTTCTTTCAACTTATCAGGGATAATCATATTGCGTTAATATACAGTAGAAATTTACTGTTGTCAACCCAAAATAAAAGAAGGTTTACAAGAGGTGGGCAAGTGAATTGTAAAGAAGCATTCTCCAGCCGAACTCGTTATACAAAAAAATATTAACCCCGGTTTCATCCTGTTTGAGCCTCCACATATTCCGAAGGTCAAGCCCTATTGCTGTACAGATTATAACAAGGTTGGTAAAATGGTGGCCGACGACAAGAAGCGTATCCTCCGGATGTTTTTCCGCTAATCCCTCAACCGCCTTCCACGCTCTTTGCTGAAGCTCTATAACTGTTTCCCCGCCAGGAATCCGGATGTCTCCCGGATTTTTAAGCCATTGTTCAAAAAATTTTCCGTGCCTTGACCAGATTTCGCTGGACGGCATTCCTTCCAGCTCGCCATGATTAAGTTCTTTAAGTCCATCCACGGGATTAACATCCTGTCCCAGTCTTTTCGCAATAACAGATGCTGTTTCCATTGCCCTTCTGAGGGGGCTGGCATATACGGTATTTATCTTCTTGTCATTGAACCAGAGTGAAAGTGCAGCGGCCTGCTTAAGACCGGGCGCATTAAGCCCAATATCGCTGTGTCCCTGAACCTTCCCCTCCTGATTCCACTTTGTTTGTCCATGACGGACAAGGAAAAGTTTCATGCAAATTAATGGGCGACCCCTGCGGGCCGCCCCTGTGTTGAACGGGTTAAATTTTGCCCTGAAGCAGAAATGCCACTACGAGCGCATAGATAACAAGGGTTTCAATAAGAACCAGACCAAGAATAAGAGGGGTAAACATCTTATCAGATGCACCTGGATTTCTCGCTATTCCCTCCAAGGCGGTGGAAACTGCCTTGCCCTGTCCAAGAGCGCCTCCAAAAGCAGCGATAGCAATTCCCAAGCCGCTTGCGATTGCAAGAGCTGCAGCCGCAGTCCCGGTTGCCTTTTCGGGAGTTCCAGCCTCTTCAGCAAAAACAGGCAAACTGAAAGTAAACGCAAAGGTCCCCAACAAAATAGCCATCAGCAACATTCTTTTCATGCACATCCTCCTTTTTATTTTTAATGCTCACTTTGTGTTGCCAACATAATATAAACCATTGTAAGCAACGAAAATATAAAAGCCTGGATAAACGAAACCACAAGACCGAGAACAAGAAAGAGAACCGGAATCCCTACCGGGACAAGGCTTGATACAACACCAACTGCGGTATGATCAGCCATCATGTTCGCAAATAACCGGACTGAGAGCGATACTGGTCTGACCAAGTGGCTGATCATCTCCACACCGAACATAAAGGGAGCAAGCCAGATCAGCGGCCCGGCAAAATGCTTTATGTACTTAATCCCATGTGCCTTTATTCCATAATAATTGTAGAGAAAATATACAAGAATGGCACATGCAAAGTTGGGTGATATAAGCACTGAACGGACAAAATCATCAGTGGGATAACCTGTCGGAGCAGAAAAACCGGGAATCATTCCAAGTAGATTGCATGTCAGTATAAAAATAAAGAGGCCGCCCACAATATGGACATATTTTTTGCCTTCCTTGCCCATAATATTCTCCGCAAAACCATATATTCCTTCCACAAGCAATTCTATTACAGTTATGAAAGAGATTTTATCGGGTGGGGCAACAGTTTGTTCCCTTTTCAGCTTAAGGGATATCACCGCGCCCATTATCATCAATAAAATACCTACAAAAATCGCTCCGCTCAGAAAAGCAGGGAGTTCCCTGACTACAGGAATCAAAGAAAACCAGGTTAAACTATGCCCGTGCATTTTTCAACTGCCTCCTGCCAGCAAAACTCATTAACAGCAACAGCGCCGTGAAAACAGTGAATCCCGATAAAAAGCCCACTGGCTCAACACCGGCCATCCTTACCGCAAAATATACGCCGCCATAAAAAAAGGCGGACTTTAGTATCAGAATAATATAGGCAGGCAATTTCCTGACCCCCCGCTCCATGAACCAGGCAAGCCCGATGGTGAGAAGAAGAATATTGCCACTTGAAAATACGCCTCCTAATGCAAATGACAAGGCTCTCTGTTTCACCCCGGACAGGTACAATAAAAAAGCAACTACTGAGACTAACAACAAAATTATTCCTGTATTGATAAAAATTTTGTATTTATCCGGTTTTATATTCATTGCTATTCTTAAACTTTTTAAGTATGCGGTACAAAGTCAACATCCCGCCGGTTAATCCAGCAAGAACGAGTAGAATAAGAAAAAGCGGGGAGGTTTGAAAACGATTGTCCAGATATTGCCCGATAAATATGCTCGTTACCACGATAACGGCAAACTGTGTGCCTATGGCCCATAGAACACCGAATGTCCTCCATAATTTTTCTCTGTTATTATTGTTTTCACTGTTCTTTTTACGTTCATTATAATCTGTATTTTTTAACACGCAAACCTTATCTGGTCAAATTAAATCTTCATTTTTTCAATATCTTTTTGCATACCTGGATTACCTTGTCCAGGTCGTTTTCCGTATGCGCAGAGGAGATAAAGCATGCCTCAAACTGCGACGGGGGAAACATTACCCCCCTTTCCAAAAGCCCGTGAAAAAAACGCGCGTACATCTGTGCATCACTCCTTTTCGCTTCCGCAAAATTTCTCACCGGGCCATTGGTGAAAAAGAATGTGAACATGGAGCCGGCACGGTTAACAGTCATCGGTATCCCTGCTGCCCTTGCAAGGGAAACAATCTCGTCTGTAAACCGGCGTGCAAGCCTGTCCAGCCGCTTATAGAGCGGCGATTTGAGAGCCTTAAGGGTTGCCAGCCCGGCAGTAACAGCAATGGGATTGCCGGAAAGCGTGCCTGCCTGATATACCGGACCATCAGGAGCAAGAATAGACATAATCTCCTTTTTCCCGCCAAAAGCCCCTATGGGAAAACCGCCGCCGAGAATCTTTCCAAGACATATTAGATCCGGTTTTATTTTGAAAACCGACTGCGCCCCGCCCTTTGAAAGCCTGAATCCTGTTATAACCTCGTCAAAGATCAGAAGAACTCCTGCTTCTTTTGTAATTCTTCTCAGCCCTTCAAGAAATCCATTACCTGGCAATACAACGCCCATGTTGCCGGCAACAGGCTCAACAATGACAGCAGCAATATCATTATCGGATTTCAGAAGAGCCTCAACAGCAGGCAAATCATTGTAAGGAAGCACAAGCGTGTACCGCACAAATTCCTCAGGAACACCGGCGCTGTCGGGCAGATTAAGGGTGAGGGCGCCTGAACCTGCCTTCACAAGGAGATAATCGCTGTGTCCGTGATAACATCCCTCAAATTTTACAATTTTCTTCTTTCCGGTATAACCCCTGGCAACCCTTATTGCGCTCATAGTTGCCTCTGTACCCGAACTGACAAGCCGCACCAGTTCCATAGCAGGGAATGCCTTCTTGATCTCCTTTGCAAGGAGAACCTCTTCTCCGGTGGGAGCACCGTAACTCGTTCCCCTGCCCAACCTTTTGGTTACAGCATTCAGAACATCCTTCGGACTATGTCCGAGAATCATTGGCCCCCAGGAGCAGACAAAATCAATATAATCATTGCCGTCTACATCCCTTATCCTGGAACCTTTTGCTGACGCAATAAACGGAGGTATTCCACCGACCGACTTGTACGCGCGAACAGGGCTGTTTACACCGCCCGGGATATGGGCTTTTGCTTCATTGAACAATTTCTCTGACTTTTTGTTTTGCATCTTATGGATTTTACACTATCAGCAGTAAGTGTCAAGAAATTGAGGAATTGATGTTGACTTTTTTAATTATTTCACAATAATAACATCTGATTATGCCAATTCAGGAAGGCGACAGAATACTTTTGTATGTTGGAGGCAGGAATCACTACATGGTTGAGGTGGCGCCGGGAGGAAAATTTCATACAAATAAGGGCATTATCTATTTTGATAATATCATAGGCAGAGAATACGGTGAAATGGGCGATACGCACACCGGCACAAAGTTTGTAATACTTGAACCCACAACAGAAGACATAATAATGAATCTGCAGAGAAAGACACAAATAATCTATCCAAAGGATGTAAGCATTATACTGATAAAAACAGGCGCGATACCCGGGATGAAGGTCATTGAGATTGGAACCGGTTCCGGCGCCATGACCATTGCGCTTTCACGGGCTGTCGGACGTGACGGGATGGTCATCTCTTACGACCTGAGGGAGGACTGCATTGAATCAGCGCGGAAAAATCTTAAGCGCGCCAAGCTGGGAAAGAACGCCGCTTATGATGAGAAACGTTTCGCCCTCCACTATCATCATTGCGAAAAGCACGGCGTACGCGGCCAGAGTATGTTCTTCAAAAAAAGAAATTATTGAAACCAGGTCTGGCATATCAATCGCGTGAAAGAATTTTATCGGCGACGAACATAACCGCCGAAACGAAAAGTGAACCGAGAAGTGCCGCCGTAAATCCGCTGATTTCTATCCCCTTCACGATGGTCGAAAGAAACCAAAAAATTACGGCATTTATAACGATGCTGAAAAGCCCGAAAGTCACCATGTTAACCGGCAAAGTCAGGAGATATAAAATCGGCTTTACGGTGATGTTCAATACGCCCAAAACGAGCGAGGCGATGAGGGCGGAATAAAAACTCACAACGGAAATACCCGGAATGAAATATGCGGCGCCGAATATCGAAGCCGCGGCAATAAGCCATTTGAAAATTACGGTCATATTTGATGAGATGAAAAAGCGGGATACATGAAATAGTATGCCGCGGCGACAACCAATATCGCGGAAAGTCCTATTACGGTAATCTTAGCCATTGTTCTTATCGGAATTATGGACAATATTTTTCGCCTCTTTTGTCCCGGCAACCTTAGTCTTACCGGTCTTTTTTATCAATTCTTTAAGCTCTTTCACATCGGCATCCATTGATTTGATTGTCCTCCTTATGTCATCAAGCTCCTCCTTTTCCGTTTCGATAGTGGACTCCACTTTCTCCACAAACTTTTTCTCGCGCCTGATGCCGGCAACAATTATGTTCTCGCCTACGAAAAAAGACACGAAAAGTCCGGTGGAAAGAAGTATGACCAAGCTTATCAATAAAGAAACCGGGCCGGTCATGAACGGAAATATGTCGGCGGTATGCCAGACGCCGCGCCAGAAAAGGACTATCCCCACGCCGGAAACAAGGGCGTAAGTTATCGGATAATGACTGAGAGTGCCTCTTATCCTGTCTTCAAGCCTGTCGAACAAATGTACTAATTTATGAACCATATTATTGTTGCGGCAAATTTGGCGGATTAAAACTACCCGCGTTCGTCAAGCGGCGCAAATAAATCGCGGACATAAAAATAATCGCGGACATCGTGGCGGAAAAAATGCAATAAATGCAGAACGCGCCGATTTTAAACGCCTGAAGATATGTGAAATAAACCGACAAGAGGAACCCTACGGAGGCAAGCGGCATTATGAGGCCGCGCAACAGTTCTCGTTTTGAAACGAGATAAGTTCCGGAGACGATCGCGACCAGAGCATAAAAAAGAACACCGAAGAGAGAAAGCGGGACTCCGAATATTTTTGAATACGGGCTTGCCGCCACTTCGTTGCATCCTTCAAGTATAGTGCAGGGCAGGGGCAACTCCCGGTAGCTCATGTAAGTAAGATATGAGGCGTCGGCAATACCCAAAACGGCGCAAACTATGATTATCATTAAAACTGTCCTTACCGAAAACAATGATTTTCGCTCCGTATTCATATTGAAAGAATTATACCTTACCGGACCACTCCGCGCATCACCCCCGAGCGAGCAAAAAGAAAACGCCCATGCTTTTCCGTATTTCAGGAAAAGACGAGGGCGTTCAAGCCAACCGTAACTATTCGGAAGCATCCGCGTATCGGCTTTTGTCGGGAGGAACCTCGGTGAAATCGCCGCATTTGCCGTAAACCTTGCAGAAATGCTCCGCTGTGACGGCCCTGCGGCAAGTCTCTCCGATTTCAGCCACAGCGCCGCCACGGGGGAAATCTTTGTTGATGCAGCCGTACACAGACGACGACATAAAAGCGACCACCTCCCCGCCGCTCTCCAGAACCGGAGAACCGTTCGAAACGGAAGAGATGTTCCCGCCGGCAACGTCAATCGTTCCAAACGAACTGTTAACGCCGTGAATTCTTCCGGCAGAAATACCGCCGTTCCCTCGGCCGTAAAACACCTTCACCAGTTCGCCGCGCAAAGAAGTTTCTTCGGCAAGCGATATCCACGACGGAAGATCTTCGTCCGCTTTGAGGACCGCCAATCCCGCAACAAGATTCTCCCACACGACGACGGCGTTAATGCGCCTGCGGTCGGGCAACAATACGAATATTTCCGCCAATGAAGGATACGCGATGCGCTCAACAACCACGATGCGGCGGTCGAGCGCCGTTCCCGGCAGAAACGAAGTGAAGGTTGGGGAAGGAGTGCCATCCAGGTAGTAAATCCCAGAATGTTTTCTCCTTACGACAACTTGCACCAGCCCGCTTCCCTGAGAAAGAGCCGAAGACGGCTCCGGCGAGCGGTTGTCCGCCACCGGGATTCCGTCTTTCCCCGGCCCCACCGGGAAAAAGCTCAAAACGGCAAAAATCACGGCAGACAAAACCGCGAGGTTGAGAGCATAGCTTTTCCGGAACATCTCGAGTCCCTCCTCAATAGATTTAAAGGTCTGTATTCCGATAAAACAATGTCATATTATTACTAAAAAGTCAAACAATGCAAAGTTGAAATAAAAAAACACCTCCGAACGGGCAAAAAAAAGAGCCCCGAGGTTGCACGTTTGCGCGCGCACTTCACGAGGCTCTGTTCACTCCTTTCTTCTTACTCGGGGCGGACTGCGATACGCTCCGGCGCCGAAACTTCGGCGCATTTGCCGTAACGCTCGCAGAACCTCGCCGCGGTCGTTATCTCTGAACACCCGCTGTCGGGAGTGCTCGTCGGCAAAGACGGCACGCTCGGACTTGACTTGTAGACGATCTGGACCCGCGAGCCGAAACAGGATGCCGTCCCTCTGTTGTAAGTGTTGGCGAACCCGACCACTTCACCTTTCAGATTGGAAACGGGCGAACCGCGACGACGTGGAGCATCGAGCCCCGGCGAAACGTCGTCTTCAAAGTGGCCGTCCCCGGCCTCGCACACTCCTCTCCTGTGATTTGGGGCGATCGGATCTTCCTCAACGTGGCCGAGAAAGGGGAGCCCATCTTCCTGTGGGCGGTGGACAAGAAGAAGGGGGAGGTCCTCTGGAAGAAGCACCTGTCGGACGGCAACCACCGCGAGCGCAAGCAGAACATGTCGTCGCCGTCGCCGGTCACCGATGGCACGCACGTGTGGGTGATGACCGGCACGGGCATCCTGAAGGCCTTCGATTTCACCGGCAACGAGATCTGGAAGCGCGACATCCAGGCCGACTACGGGCGGTTCGGTTTCAACTGGGGGTACGCCTCGTCACCCTTGCTGCACGACGGTGCCCTCTTCGTCCAGGTCCTGCACGGCATGAAGACCGACGACCCGTCGTACGTCCTCCGCATCGACGCCAGGACCGGCAAGACCGTGTGGCGCGTCGAGCGGCTCACCAAGGCCATCCGTGAATCGCCGGACTCGTACACCACGCCGGCGCTGCTGGAGTACG
>Ga0209619_10000943_pt1 | contig 21028 bp, 27 predicted proteins | sample Rifsed16ft3_FD_184011 | JGI IMG/M metagenome (GOLD analysis project Ga0209619, IMG submission 184011) | Soil microbial communities from Rifle, Colorado, USA - sediment 16ft 3 (version 2) | ecosystem: Environmental > Terrestrial > Deep subsurface > Rock core/Sediment | place: Rifle, Colorado... | reverse complement strand
CATGGAACGCCTGGGAATGGTTTTTGCGGAGGATAGGCGGGTGGGGAAGCTTCCGGTGAGGTACTATCGCATCCGCCGGCAATCCCTCGCCTTGCGGTAGAATACGTCTCGAAATGTACTACCTGCTGTTCTACGACTACGTCGATGATGTGGTCGACCGGCGAGCGCCGCTGCGCGAGGAGCACTTGGGCCTGGCCCGAGAAGCGCACCAGCGCGGCGACTTGCTTTACGGGGGAGCGCTGGCCGATCCGGTCGATCAGGCGGTGCTTGTCTTCAAAGTCGAGGACCCCTCGAAGATCGAAGACTTCGTCGCCTCCGACCCCTACGTCAGCGGGGGACTGGTGAAACAGTGGCGGATCCGCAAGTGGAACGTGGTCATCGGCGCGGAAGGAAGTTAGCGATCGACGGGAGAAAGGCCGGTCGGACAGGCCACGCCCGTACCGCCGTGCCCGCAGTACCCGCCGGGGTTCTTAGCCAAATACTGCTGGTGATAGCCCTCGGCGTAGTGGAACCCGGGGGCGTCTTCGATCTCGGTAGTGATCGGATGGTAGCCCGCCGCCGAAAGAACCTCTTGATACGCCTCTCGCGAGGCGAGAGCCGCTTTTTTCTGCTGGTCGCTGTACGTGTAGATCTGGGAACGGTACTGCGTCCCCATGTCGGCTCCCTGCCGCATGCCCTGGGTCGGATCGTGGGCCTCCCAGAAGAGCTTCAGAAGCTTCTGGTAGGAAATCACCGCCGGATCGAAGGCCACCAGCACGACCTCGGCGTGGCCGGTCTGACCGCTACAGACTTCCTGATAAGTCGGGTTGGGCGTGTACCCTCCCGCGTAACCGACCGCGGTGGTATAGACGCCCTCCGTCTCCCAGAAGGCCTTTTCCGCACCCCAGAAACATCCCAGCCCGAACATCGAGGTTTCGAGACCCTCGGGAAAAGGCGGCTTCAAAGGATTTCCGTTGACAAAATGCAGTTCCGGAACCGGCATCTCTTGCGCCCGGCCGGGGAGAGCCCTCTCTCGCGTCGGCATCTCAGTCTTTCTCGAGAACATGGAGACTCCTTGGACAACCCACCCAGTTTGTCTCGATTCCCTGGGACTTTCAAGACGTTCCGACTTCCGATAAGGTTGACTCGCTAGAAGATCGGAAAGGAGCTACTCCACCCATGGAGGTCTTCGACCGCCAGATGGCTCTTCGACAGGCGAACGGCGACCCGGAGCTGGTGAAGAAGCGCTGCGCGGCCTTCTCGGAGTCCGCGGAAACCGCCCTGGCGGCACTGGAGAGAGCCTTCACGGAAAGGGACTCTGCCACGCTGGCTCGATTGGCACGCGAGTTGGAGTCAGGTTCCTCCCAAGTCGGTGCGGAGGGCATGGAAAACGTGGCGTTCCGGCTCGCCGAAGCCGCGACGCAGGCGGACTGGAAGGACGCCACCGAGCTTCTCCCCAAACTCTACATGGAGCTGGGATGGTTTCAGCGGGTCATCGACGAGCGGGCGTGCTCGGGAAACCTCTGACCGTGGCCACCTCGTTCGGCGGTAACTACTCAATGGACGCTAACTTGACAACGCCGGTCGGGGGCACAATAATCGAGCCGGTAGACGGACTATTTGCTTTCCTTTTTATTCAAGGAGCACCCGATGCGTACTGAATCCTTTGACTGGTGCCGGCGAGTCGCGTCACCCGTCCTGTTCGTGACTCTGGCCCTCTTCTCTCTCCCCCATGCAGCATCCAGTCAGGAAGTCGGACAAAAGGTCCGCGTCCCGACGAGCCACGCCAACGTTCACATGGGGCCGTCGTCGGGCCAGGTAATTCTGGTGCTCGTCGCGAAGGACACCGTCCTGCCCGTGACCGGGCGCCGGGGAGAGTGGATCGAGGTCGAGCTCTCGCCGGAGCTCAGGAAGACCGGGATGGTGATGCGCTGGTACAAGAACGAGAACCGGGGTTGGATGCACGAGTCCACCGTGGAAGTCGTCAAAGAATAGACTTCCTAGAGACCCACCCCCTCATCCCGTCCGACCCGGACGGTCTGCCCTGCCCTGACTTTCCAAAACCCTGCCGGAACTATTGAGCGGTCCAGCCTGCTACCGGCGGACCCACCAGCTTATTGGGGTCGGCATCCGGTTTCGGACGGAACTTCTGGGAGCGGTCGTTTGACACTTCGGTGACGTACAGGTTGCGCTCCTGGTCCACGTGAATCTGGTGCACTCCATCGAACTGCCCAGGCAGGGGACCGGGCTCACCAATGTCCAGCATGTAGTGCCCATTCAGGTCGTACTTGACCAGCCGGTCGGTCTCCCAGTCCGCCACCCAGACGTAGTCGTCGGCCGTGACGAAGTGCGCTAGCACGTTCGACATGTGGCCGGTCGGCCACATGTCCAGGAACTTTCCGTTCTCGTCGAAGACCTGCATGCGGTGATGCTCGCGATCGGCGACGAAGACCCGGCGGTCCTTACTGATACCGATGCTATGGACGGACCAAAACTCAAAGGGTCCCGGGTTGTCGGGATCGACGGGGGGCTGCCCCCAGTCCATCAGGAAATTGAAGTTGGCATCGAACTTCGCGACGCGCGTGCCGGCGTACCCGTCAGCGATGAAGAACGTGCCGTCGGGCAGCCAGTCGATGTCGGTCGGACGGTTGAAGTTGTTCGGCCCACGTCCCGGGACGCCCCGCACACCCATCGTCTTGAGCAACTTGCCGTCATTGGTGAAAACGTTGATCTCGTGCATGTCGTCGTCGATGATCCAGACGCGCTTTTCCGGATCGTACGGGCTGATCTTGATCTTGTGCGGTCCGCGCGACACCGAGCCCAATCCCGAGCCCCTCGGGGGAGCCAAATACTTATCGAGGTGTAGCCACTCCTCGATCGCGTAGCCGTCGCGATCCACCGCCCAGACGATGTGGTGCCGCCGCATGTCATAATCACGCTGCTCTCCGGCATAAGGCCACCGGCCGGTATTCGTTCTGCGGGGGTCCAGCAGACACGCACATATCCACGGTTGGGCGCCTGCGGGCAGTTCGATCTCGCCTCGCTGGGAGACCCAGACCTTGTCTGGGGTCTCGACGTGCACGCCGGAGCCGGAGCCCCAGGTCCAACCGTCATGGGAAAGATCGTCGTTGGGCAACGGCTTGGGCCAGTTCAAGACGACCTCGTAGTCGCCGACGTCTACTTTCTGGACCGTCTGTTGGAGCGGCTTCGCCTCTGTGGTGTTGATGAAGGCAATGACAGCCAAGGGCGCCAGCAACCCCAGCGTCATCAAGACCGGAATGAACGGATTCTTAGAGTGCATGGTAACTCTCCACCCTTTCGGGGTTGCCACCGGGAGACACGTTCCCGAGACGGTATGGGCGGCCAACCGCAAAGACCAGATTCTATGTCCCCGCAGCATTGGCAGTCAATCCGTGTCGTCCCGGCGCCCGAGTTCGCCCGACTTTCCCAGGCGAAACCACTCCCCCGCGGTGCAGGTCCTTCTTCCTCTTGACCCGCGCCCACTCTATGTGCAGAATGATGTGTGGAGGTTCACACATGGCTACCAACTTGTCCATCGAGCCCCAACTACTCGAAAAAGCGCTGTCGGTAAGCGGCGAAAAAACAAAGAGAGCCGCGGTGACCAAGGCGCTCCGCGAGTTCATCGCCCGTCGAGAGCAACGAAAGCTGCTAGAGCTCTTTGGGAAACTCGAGTGGAATCCGGACTTCGATTACAAAAAAGAGCGGTCACGGAGATGAATGTCTTCGTCGATACCAGCGTCTGGTCGCTAGCCTTCAGACGGGACGCCCGCCCTGGTTCGGAAGTGGGTCTGCTCGAGAGGTCCCTCGCCGGGGGTGACACCATTATCACCACGGGTCTGATCTTGCAGGAGCTTCTTCAAGGCTTCCACGGCCCCAAAGCGAAGGGCAGGATCATTCGATCCTTCTCTCTGCTACCCGTTATTTCTCCGGAAATCGACGATCACATTGAAGCGGCTGGGTTACGAAACACGTGCCGGCGTAAGGGCATCCAGGTTGGCACGATCGACGCTCTGATAGCCCAACTGTGCATTCGGCACGGCCTCCAACTGTTGACGACCGACGAAGACTTCCAGCATATGGCGAAGCACACGCCACTCTCCGTGCTCGCAAGCTGATACCTCGTGGAGAGGGATGTGCCGGGTTTATGGGGTGATTGGCGGGGCCGACGAGACTCGAACTCGCGACCTCCGGCGTGACAGGCCGGCGTTCTAACCAACTGAACTACGACCCCGCTGGTCGTTGAAAGAGCACCCGGGACGGGTCGAGAGGGCCCGTTTTTGGGAAGCGAAAGGAGTATAGCGATGGCCCGGTAGCTTTGTCAATCCACGGGGTTTATGCCGGACGATTCTCGCCGCCCTGCCTCTTAGCAGGTCAAGCTCACTCCTCTCAGCAGCGAACTCCCACCGAGACAAAGGTTACAAAACCTCAAGGTCCTCTTGAACTATTTCGCGTCGATGTGATACTTTGCAGTACGTATGTGTATTATTAAAGGTTGGGACTATGAGGCTGACCCGGAACCAAGTCGAGTACATCGCCCACCGGATCGCCAAAGACTTGCTTGAGCACGGTCATATCGAAGCCGACGATCCAACCCGGCTGATCGGGGGGTTCGTGCAGCTCATCACCGCGGAGCTCATGGTGGAGGATCAATTGAATGAAGAGGTTCGGGAGATCCTGACCACGCACGCGGAGGAGATGCGGCGCACCAACGTCGAGTACCGCGAGATGTTCAAGATGATCAAGAAGAAGCTGGCCCGGGAGCGGAAGATCATTCTCTAGGGAGCGTCGTAGATCGAGGGATGCGGTTATCGCACGGGAAAATCAACCATATCACCAACCTCCTCATGGAGCGCCTGCGCTCCGACGGCCAGGTGGAGTTCTTCAGCGACGATGGCGAAATCCGCCTGGAGATCGCGCGCATTATCAACGAAGAGCTGAAAGACGACGAGGTCATCGATGTCGAAGTGCGGCGAAAGATCGAGACTCAGCGGCGCGAGATCCCCGAGGGAAGCGAGGAGTGGGAAATCCTCTATCGCAAGTACTATGACGAAGAAATGATAAAGCGCCGCAAAGCCATGCCCTGAAGCGGCTTCACCGCATCCTCAGCCCCAGCAGTAAGGCTCCAGCGAGCCAACCCAGCAGGGTCACGTGCTCGCGGTTTTCGAGGAATCTCCTCCAATCAAACGCCTCTTCCCCGAGCGGACTCCGCCCCCGCGGGAACCGGGGCAGGAGAAGGGGGACCCGCCGAGCATAATCCGGGTAGTCCTCCGGGTACTGCCGGGCGAGGCGCGCGGCCTCGGCCCTCATGACCGGCAGGTAGACACCCACCACGAACCCCACGAAAAGAAGTCCCACCTCCCACCGTGCGCTGGCCACCGAAAAACCCACTCCGATCAGGAGACTGCCGAAATAGAGCGGATTTCTGGTCCAGGCGTACGGTCCGCCGCGCGTGAGCCCCTTCCACTTGATCAAATGGCCCGATGCCCACGCGCGCCACACCTCCCCCAGCGCGGCGATCACGAGCCCCACCAGGTAAGACGTCATAGTGGGTCGCGCCAAGAACACGGCAGCCACGCCCAGGGCCCAGCCGAAGGGGACCCGCGCACGGACTAGACTAGAGGAAAAGTTCACCAGGGTGGCCTCGTATCCGGCTCAGGATTCTATCACAGTCTAAGTCGGATTCCACTGTATCTCATTGATATTTAACGGTTTAAATATTATTACAAGAAGCTAATATTTGTTGGCTAAAATATGATAAATTTTATATCAAGATACTTGACATTAAGCTATGAAGATATTATACTACCTTTGCAATCGAAGAGGAGTGAGCCAGCGGCTCACCCCGTCAAGGTTGAGGAGGAGATGAAAATGAGACTCGTTCGATGGAACCCACTTTTGAGAGATTTCGGCTCTTTGACCCGAAACTTCGACCAGATCTTCGGTGCTCTCGCACCCCGCGGTGAAGAGGTAGAGCGGGACTTCCTGGGCACCTGGTATCCGGCCGTCGACATTTTTGACAACGACAACGAGATCGTCCTCAAGGCGGAGCTGCCCGGGCTCAACAAGGAAGACATCGATATTCATGTCGAGGAAAACCTGCTGACCCTGCGTGGCGAGAGAAAACGCGAAGAGGAGATCAAGGAGAAGGGTTATTTCCGGTCCGAAAGGGCCTATGGCACTTTCAGCCGGTCCTTCACGCTGCCCGCCACCGTGGCGGCGAACAAGATCGGCGCCAGCTACAAGGACGGCATCCTGACCGTGACGTTGCCGAAGGCCGAGGAAGCGAAGCCGCGACAGATCGAAGTCAAGGTTGCCTAAGACCGCGTAACAAAGAGTCTCTTGGAGACTCGACAAGAGCTACCTTTGAGGTAGCTCTTTTTTTTTGCCTGTCAGGTTTGAATGAAGACGGCAACGCACCGCTTCCAGGACTTCCGCAACCGACATGGAGCGCAGACAGACCGTGTCGAAGCCGGGACAGCGACGCTTGTAGCAAGGACTGCAGGGCACCGCCTTCCACACCACTCGATCCTCCTTCCCGAAGGGGCCGTTTCTGGCCGGATCGGTAGGTCCGAAAAGACCCACCACCGGGACGCCCAGGGCCGAGGCAATATGGAGCGGCCCGGTATCCCCTCCCACGAAAAGCCGCGCCCGCTCCAGGTAGGGGATCATCTCTCGAAGCTCTGTACGGGGAGCCTGCCGGGCGGCACCTTCCGAGGAAGCCACGATACGCTCCGCCAGCTGCTCTTCGCCCGGTCCCCACAGCACGAGACTCGGGACGCTCCACTCCCGGCGGATCTCCACGGCAAGCCGTCCGTACCTCTCCGGCGCCCAGCGTTTGGTGGGCCACCCTCCTCCCGGATTGAGCGCCACGAATTCCGTTAGTCCACAAGACATCAGCCCCTGGTTGGCGCGGGCGCGGATCGCTTCCGGCACCGCGATGGGGAACGCACGCTCCGTGGTCTCGATGCCAACCGCCCTCAAGAGATAGAGATTTCTATCGATGACGTGCGCTGCGTTTGCCGGCGGCGAAATGCGCTGGTGGGTGAAGAGACTCGCCCCCGACTCCCGGAGATGCCCCCGGGCGAAACCGATCCGACGGTGGCTCCGCGCCAAGCGGCAGCAGACCCCGGACTTCCACAAACCCTGGAAATCGAAGACCACATCATAGCGGCGAGCACGCAGGGATCGCAGCCGTTCCAGAATCTCGACCCAGGTGCTGGGCGCCAGGAGGCGTCTACGCCAGGACAAGGTGTCCACCTCCAGGAGGTCATTCAGACAGGGGTTCCCGATCAGAATCTCCTTGGAGCGAGACTCTACCAGCCAGTCGATGTGCGCCTCCGGGAACGCCTGACGAAGAGCGGCGAGAGCGGGAAGTGTGTGAACGATGTCGCCGATGGAGCCGAGCTTGACGATGAGGACGTTCACGACTTCCGAAACCGCTCCCGCAATCGCGCCATGAGATCTCGAGTGGAATGGTCCTTGGGATCGCCGACGATCTTGGTAAGGCCGCCGATTCGCTTCATCTCCTCGCGCTCAGGAACGCTCTGCTCGGTATAGTCGGTGCCCTTGCAATGCACGTCCGGGCGAAGGCGCTCGATGAGAGCGGCCACCGTTTCGTCCTCGAAGACGACGACCAGATCCACCGCCTCCATGGCCGCCACCAGCTCGGCCCGCTCGTCGGCATTCATGAAAGGACGGCCCGGCCCCTTGAGCGCCGCCACCGAACGGTCGCCGTTGACGGCTACCACCAGCAGATCGCCCTCCGCCTTGGCCCCTTCCAGGTAGCGAACGTGGCCGACGTGGATCAGATCGAAGCAGCCGTTGGCGAGCACCACTCGCTTTCCCGCCTGGCGGGCTTCCGCGGCGAGACGCCGCGCCGTCTCCAGATCGACCCGCCGGCCCAAGTCACTCCCTGTGATCGGACCCGACCACCGCCGCCAGCTCTTGGCGCGAAGCGGTGGCGGTGCCGCGCTTCATCACCACGATACTCCCGGCGTAGTTGGCGAGAAGCGCCGCTTCGTAGAAGGTGGCCCCCGCGCCCAGCGCCAGGGTGAAGGTACTGATCACGGTATCCCCCGCCCCGGTCACGTCGGCCACTTCGTCGGTACCAAAGACAGGAATCCGACAGGTGGGCCGCCGGTGCTCGAAGAGCATCATGCCCTTGCTGCCTCGCGTCATGACCACCGCCTGCCCTCGCAGCTTGCGAAGCATCTGCCGACCGGCGCGCTCCAGAAGCGCTTCATCGTTGCCCATTTCAAGTCCAAGCGCGGCTTCCACCTCGGGCTCGTTGGGCGTCGCGGCGGCGAAACCGGGGTAGTCGAGAATATGATAGCGGGAATCCAAGATGGCCAACTTCCGCAAGGCGGCCGCTCGGCGCGCCAGCGACCGACCGAGCTCCGGAGAGATGAGACCGTAGCCGTAGTCGGACACCATGACCACGTCCGCCTTGGGGAGCAGCTCCATGACCGCGCGTTCAAGCTCCCGGCGGATGTTCCCCGCGGAATTGACATGGTTATTGCGATCGATGCGGACGACCTGCTGCTTGGTCGAGTGAGCGCCTCCCGCCAGAATGCGCGTCTTGGTGGGCGTCTGGTAAGCCGGCCGCCTCAAGATAGCCGAGGTACTGATGCCGGAGCGCCGGAATCCGGCCAGAAGCTCGCGTCCCGACGCGTCCTTCCCCACTAAGCCGACCGTCAGCGGCCGCCCGCCCAGAGACTTGATGTTGGCGACGGCGTTCGCGCCCCCACCGGGAACGAGCTGGGTCCTGTCGTGGTCCAGGATGAGGACGGGGGCTTCGCGGCTGACCCGGGAGATCCGGCCGAAGACGTACTCGTCGGCCACCAGATCGACGACTGCCAGAACCTTGACCCGCTCGAACCGTTCGACGAGATCGAGGAGCCGCCTTTTCGATGGCTCGGATTTCACGCCGACGCCTCGGAAAAAATCTCGGCCAGTGCCCCGTAGAGATGAGGCGCCACCCAATCCGGCTGGCGAGGCCAGCCGGCGCTCTGATTCTCGTAGTAGCCTCTTCCGAAACCGGTGAAGACCAGGGCGGCTCGCGACCCCACGCTCCACGCCATCTGGAGGTCCGTGTAGCTGTCACCGACGACGATGGAGCGCTCGAGATCCACGCCCAGATCTTTTTGCGCCTGACGCAACATCCCCGGCTTGGGCTTGCGGCACTCGCACTCATCCTGCGTGGGCCCGTGAGCGCAATAGTAGATGCCATCGAGATAGGCGCCCGACTCGGAGAGCGTCTCGCGCAGCCGCCGGTGGACCTCCTGAACGAGAGCCTCCGAGTAGAGTCCGCGAGCCACGCCGGACTGATTGGTGACCACCACCGCCAGATATCCCTGGTGATTGATCAGGCGGATCGCCTCCACCGACCAGGGAAACAAGCGAAACAGGCTGATGTGATTGACGAAGCCCACCGGCTCGTTGAGCGTTCCGTCGCGATCCAGAAAGATGGCGGGGCGTCCACTCACCGTAGAGTCGCCTCGGCCCTCTGACGAGAGCTCTTGCCCTCCAGGAGATCCAGGGATGCGCGGTAGACCTCTTCGACCGTCACTCGTTCCATGCAGCGATGATCGATAGGGCATTCCTTCAACAAACAGGGGCTGCACTCCACCTGACGGCGCACCACCCGCGACGCTCGGCCCAAGGGACCCGTCTCTCGCTCATCGGTCGGACCGAAAACGGCGACGGTGGGAACTCCCAAGGCGGACGCCAGGTGCATCGGTCCGGAGTCGTTGCTGATCAGAATCGAGAGCTCTCCCAACAGTCCCATGAGCTCGGCGAGTGAGGTCTTCCCCGCCAGGCTGATGGGTGCGGCGCTCAGATGAGTCCCGATCTCCTCGGCGATCGCTTCCTCGCCCGCTCCACCCAGGATGAGGATCCGGGCGTCATGGGAAGCGGCCAGCTGGTCGGCAACCTCAGCGTAACGCTGGGGTATCCATCGCTTGGCCGAACTGTTCGTCGCCCCGGGATGAACTCCCACCAGCGCCTGGCCGGGCGTCGCGCCATGAGCCCGCAAGAGCGTGGACGCGCTTTCTCTCATCGACCGGGTGAGGTTCAAGCGCGTGTCCGGCTCACCGGTCTCGATATCGAGATGGCGAAGGAGATCGAGATAGTAGTAGGCCTGGTGCCGCCCGAAGGGCCGGTGCGCTGGTGGGGCGGCCTTGGTCAGTAGAACGCCCCGCCCATCGTGCGCGTAGCCCCAACGCTCGGGAATGCCTGCCGCCCAAACGATGGCGGCAGCCCGAAAAGCGTTGGGAAAGAGTACCGCCAGATCGAACCGCGACTCCCGGAGCCTCCTGGCAGTGCGCAGAAACCCGGTGAGCCCGCGCTCCTTGCGAGGATCGTACGACAGGATGGCGTCAACTGACTCGCAGCCCGTATAGAGGTCTTCCACCCACGGTTTGGCGAGCACGGTGAGTCGCGAGCCCGGATGGGCGCGGCGCAAGCTCCGCAGCGCACCCAGTGACATGACCGCGTCTCCGATCCAGCTCGGCGCGTACACCAGAATGGAGTGACTCAACTCGCTTCCTCTTCTCGAATCAACTCCGCCTCGGTCTGCTCCTCGGGAGGCCGGGTCTTCCAGCGGCGATGCATCCATAGCCAGAACTCTGGATTCCGGCGCACATAGCCCTCGAGAACCTGTGCACACCGTTGGGTCATCGACTCGATCGCCTGGCGACGGTCGAGGTTCTTGTACAGCCGCGGATCGATGGGCTTCTCGTAGATCAAGCGGTATCGGCCGTCGGCCAAGGGAAGAGTGAAGGCCGGCACCAGCGGCGCCCCCGTCTGGAGGCTAATCCAGCTCGCCACCGGCGTGGTGGCGGCTTTCCGTCCAAAGAAGTCGATGAAGAGCCCGTCTTCCCGGGACACGTTCTGATCGGTGACCATGGCGACCGACTCCCCATCCTTCACCATCCGCGTTACGCGCTGCAGGGCTCGTTGCTTATAGAGCACCGTGTTCCCGCCGGCGGTCCGGATCTTCTCCAGCCACCGATTGAAGTAAGGGTTATCCTGAGCGCGCGCCACCACCGCGATCCGCCCAAACCGGTAACCATATGCCAGGCCGTGAATCTCCCAGTTGCCGAAATGCGCCGTCACCAGCAAGACTCCCCTGCCCGCCTTCCGCGCCTGCTCGACGTTCTCGATACCTTCGAACTCGACGATCTTCTGAAGCTCGTGCCACCGAGGTGTGCCGAGAGAGATGAGATCGAAGAGCATGGCCCCGAAATGGCGGAAGGCGCCGCGGGCGATGGCGTACTTCTCGGCGGAAGTCTTGGTGGAGTCGAATGCGAAATCCAGATTACCGAGCGTCACCGCTCGGTGCTTGGCATCCAGAGCGAACACCAGGCTCCCCGCGGTCCTTCCCAGGGCGAGCCTGGCCCGGCGGGGGAGTGGCCGCATCGCGTACCCCAAGAAGAGCGCCGCCAGATATTCGGCGTAGTGACGAGCTCGGATCATCTACAGCCTGGAACGCCTCCTGCCCCTCAAAGTGCCGATCATACAACGAGTTGCAGATCGGTAAAAGCATAACTTTTTGAGGGAGACGCCTTTACGGTTTAAAGGCAAGCCGGGGCAACGTCTCCAGAAGATTCTCGAAGGCTTCCTGCTCCAGAATCCGAGCCTGGAGCTCGGCTCGATAGAGCGGCAACACGGTGGGACCCACGCCCGACATCTTGACCGCATCCTTTCCCGTCGTGATCACGGCTTGGGCTCCGCTACGTTGGGCGCTCGCGACGAGGCGGGAGACCTCATCGGGTTGCCATTTGTAATGATCCCGCCTGGCGCAAGACCACACGACTCTCGCCCCGCAGGCCTCGAGGTCTTGCCGAAACCGCTGGGGCTTAGCGATGCCGGACAGAAGACCGACGTCCTTCCCGCGCAGGCTCTCCGCGGGAAGACCGCTTTCCGTGCCGGCGAGCGGTCGGAAGCCCGAAATCGTGCTGACCGATCGAAAGACGGGATGCTCTCTGGTGAAGGACCGCAGTATCCGAGACGCCAGCGGCTCGGCCGGCCGACCTTCGCGCCAGCGCGTCCAGATCAGAGCCCCGGCTCTCTCCAGATGGGGCAAGGGCTCGCGCAGGGTTCCGGCGGGCAGTAGGCGCAGGCACTCCACCGACTCTTCGGCGTCGATGCAAACGAGATCCAGGTCTCGGGACAGCTGCCGGTGCTGGAATCCATCGTCGAGGATGAAGGTCAGGTCGCCCCGTCGGCGAAGGAGCTCCATTCCCGCCTGGTAACGATCCACTCCCACCGCCACCGCCAACCCGGGAACTCGCTCGGCCAACTCCACGGGCTCATCCCCGCCTTCGGTCACCGTGGCAAGGAGGGATTGGCCCTCCGAGACCACGACCGTGCGGCTTGCACTGGCACGCCGGTACCCTCGGGAGATGACGCCCACCGCACGACCTCGCGCCAGCAGGAGGCCCGCGATGTGCGCGACCATTGGCGTCTTGCCGCTGCCGCCCACCGTGATGTTGCCAACGCTCACCACCGGCACCGGAAGGCTCTTCACCGGGAAGGTACCCTTCTGGTAGAGCCAGTTGCGTACTCCCACCGCCGTCCCATAAGCCCAGGAGGCCGGTAGAGCCGCGGGTTGGGCCAGACTTCGCCAGACCGAACGGCTCATGCCGCCGTGGTCCCCACCGCTTGCCGCGCGCTCTCCATGGTTTTCTTGCCGGCGCCCCGGTTCGCTTCCACCAGCTTCCGCGCTCGCTCGCCCAGGTCCTGGCGCAAGCCCTCCTCCTTCAAGAGACGCAGAAGAACCTCGTGGAGCTCCTCCCTTCCACTCACCTGGATGGCGGCGGCCGCCTCGAGGAATGACGAGGCGATCTCCTGGAAGTTGCTCATGTGAGGTCCGAAGACCACCGGCTTTCCCTCCGCCGCGGGCTCGATGAGATTGTGGCCTCCCCAGGTCGCCAGGCTTCCCCCCATGAACACCAGGTCGGCCGCACTGTAGATCGAAGCGAGCTCGCCCAGGGTATCGAGGATCATGACGTCAGCCTCGGCGGCTGGTTGCTGGAGCATGGAGCGGCGGACGACGCGAAGTTGCCGCGATTCGGCCAGCTTCATGACTTCGTCGAATCGCTCGGGATGACGCGGCGCGATGACCAGGAAGAGACCGGGCTCGACTTCCCGCAGAGACTGGAACACTTCCAGCAGGATCTCCTCCTCCGGCGCCAACGTACTTCCTCCCACCAGTACGATGCGGTCGGCAGGGATCAACCGCGCCGCCTGCGAAGGAGAGCCCTGGGTGGGAACGACCGCGTCGAACTTGAGACTTCCGGTGACCCGCACCTTCCTGGGATCGGCACCCAGATCCACGATGCGCTCGGCGTAGCGGCTGTTTTGCATGCAGAAGCAATCCACCGGAAGAAGGAAGCGTTTCAGGAAAGGTCGAATCAAGCGGTAGCGACGGTAGGAGCGGTCGGAGATCCTGCCGTTCACCAACATGGTAGCCGCTCCCGCCTGATGACAGGCGCGCAGCATGTGAGGCCAAATCTCGGTTTCCATGACCAGCAGGGCTTGCGGACGAATCCGCGAGATCACGCGCTGCACCGCGAAGCGCCAGTCGAAAGGACAATAGAAGATTCCATCCGCCTCACGGAGCTGTCGATCGGCGACTTGCTTGCCGGTGAGCGTGGTCACCGAAACGAAGACGGGTTTACCGGGAAACGACTCTCGCAGCAGTGGGAGAAGCGCTCGAGTAGCGATGACCTCTCCCACCGAGACGGCGTGCACCCAGATCGAGGATTGTCCTCGCGAATCGATCGAGGCGGGGAGAAGCCCCAACCTCTGGTTGAGTGACGGCCAGTACTTTCCGGAGACGAGACCTCGATAGAGGAAATACGGGAGACTCAACAGGGCTCCCGCCGTCAAGACCAGACTATAGAGAAGATACATGAAACGGCCGACTATACGGGCTGCGGGTCGCCACTGTCAATAAAGGTCGCCCAACGACTCCTGGGACGAGCTCACTTTGACAGGCCGTCGGGTCCACTCTTATACTGCGTTTCTCGACACGGATATCCCAAGGAGCGATCGATGGCCATCAAAGTAGGTATCAATGGTTTTGGACGCATCGGCCGGAACATCTTTCGAGCCACCATGAACGACAAGGACATCGAGTTCCTTGCCGTCAACGACATCACCGACGCCAAGACATTGGCCTACCTGCTGAAATACGACTCGGTTCTGGGGAACCTGGAAACGGACGTGCGGGCGGACGGCGACGAGATCCAAGCGGGCTCCCGCCGGTTCAAAGTCCTGACCGTCAGGGATCCGGGGGACCTACCCTGGAAATCTCTGGGCGTCGACATCGTGATCGAGTCGACCGGACTCTGGACCAAGAAGGACGACGCCGCCAAGCATCTTACCGCTGGGGCGAGGAAGGTCATCATCACCGCCCCCGCCACGGGAGAGGATCTCACCATCGTGATGGGAGTCAATCACCAGAAGTACGCCCCCGAGAAACACCACGTTATCTCCAATGCGTCTTGCACCACCAACTGCCTGGCTCCGGTCGCCAAGGTCATCCACGAACGGTTCGGGCTGCTCAAAGGGATCATGACCACCGTGCACTCCTACACCAACGATCAGCGTCTGCTCGACTTACCTCATAAAGACTTGCGTCGGGCTCGCGCCGCCGCTCTCTCCATGATCCCGACGACCACCGGCGCCGCGATTGCGGTCAGCCGCGTGCTTCCCGAGCTGGAGGGGCGCCTGGACGGAATCTCGGTCCGCGTTCCCACCCCCAACGTCTCTCTCACCGACCTGACCGCGGTCCTCGAGAAGAAGGTCACCGCCGATCAGGTGAATCAGGCTCTCGAACAAGCGGCCGGAAAGGAGCTCAAGGGCATCCTGGCCGTCTCTCACGAGCCCCTGGTGTCTATCGACTTCAAGGGCAATCCTCATTCTTCCATCGTGGATGCACCCTTCACGAAAGTCGTGGGAGACGATACGGTCAAGATCCTCTCCTGGTACGACAACGAATGGGGTTTTTCCTGCCGAGTGAAAGACCTCGTCAAGTACATCGCGTCCAGGAGCTGAGGGGGGCGCTTATCGCGCTCTTCCGATGGAAGCCCGTGGGAGGGCCAGCTAGAGCCGCTGCGGAACTTGTGACAACACGCCCAGCAGGACTTTGAGGGCGTCAATCTCCGAAAAAATCCCCACCAGCTCTTTTCCGTCCACTACCGGGATGGCACCGATCTTCTTGTCGACCAGAAGCTGCACGGCTTCTCGTAGATCCGTTTCCGCGGTCACCGTGAACGGTTCCCGGGTCATTACGCGGGAGATAGGCGTGTTCCTCAGAACGTCCTCATACTCGGTCATGTCGACGCCACTCAGGAGGGAAGGCGAGGCCTTGCGGATATCGCGATCGCTCACAATGCCCACCAGGAAATGCCCCAGGACGACCGGGAGGTGCCTTATGTGGTGCTGGCGGAGGAGCTCGACCGCTTCCTTCATACTGGTGTCCTCGCCGACCGTAATCGGCGCTTTGGTCATGTAGTCTCCGACCACCATGGGGCTTCTCCTAAATGGCTCAGTTTTCGGAACGTCTTCATTGTAACCTGGAAACCATGTCCTGCCAAGGAGTATGGGGGGGAAGGACCAGCAGGACCTGATCTCAGTGGGGTTGGATCGGAAGCCGCAGGGTGAACTCGGTTCCCTTGTCCACCTCGCTGCTCACCTCGATGGTGCCCTGGTGATGCTGAATGATCCGGTAGCAGATCGAGAGCCCCAGGCCGGTCCCCACTCCCACCCCCTTGGTGGTGAAGCCCGGGTCGAAGATTCGCTTCAGGTTCTGGGGAGAGATGCCGCCCCCGGTGTCCGCGAAGCGAAGCACCACCCCATCCCCGTCCCTGGCGGTGGTGATGGTGATGGTCCCCTTCCCTCCCGTGGCGGAAATGGCATTGTTCAGGAGATTCATGAAGACCTGGTTGAGCTGGCTGGGAAAACACAGGACCTGGGGCAGATCGCCGTAGTGCTTGACGACCTCGACCCCCTTCTTGAGCTCGTGCCGCAACAAGGTCAGTGTACTTTCGATGCCCTCGTGCAAATCCACAAGCTTTTCTTCGGATTCGTCCAGCCGGGCGAAGTTCCTGAGCGACTTTACGATGGACGTGACACGCTCGCAGGCGAGCTGCTCGGTCTGAGAGGCCTGCCGGAGCGTCTCCACCGCTTGTCGAAGCCTCGAGTCCCCGGCAAGCTCCGCCGGCGAGCCCTTGTCCTCGATCCGCTGTCGGACGATCTCGGTCGCCCTCCGGACCAGATCGGTATTCGCGGCAATGGCCCCGATGGGCGTGTTGATCTCGTGAGCCACGCCCGCCACCAGCATTCCCAGTGACGCCATTTTCTCCGTTTGAACGAGCTGGGTCTGCATGTCCCGAAGCTCTCGATTGGCGCGCTCGAGCTCGGCGGTTCGGGCCCGCACTCGATCCTCCAGAGTCTCGTTCAGCTCCGCCAGCTCCTGGCGCCGCTGCTCTTCCGCCCGGTACAGCCGGGCATTGTGAATCGCACTGGCGGCCTGATTCGCCACGATGGCCACCAGAGTCTCTTCGCGATCGCTGAACATTTTTTGCTCGGCACTCTCGACCGAAAAGACCCCGATCAGGTTGTCCTTGATCAGAAGCGGGATGCCGATCTGGCTTTCCACGTTCGGGAGACCCGGAACGGGCGCCGCCTCTTCCAGCTCGCCCGATCTCCCCGCCTCCTCCATCTGTTTCCGGATGGCGGCGATGTAACCCCGCTGGCTTCCGAGGTTGCTGAGGCGCATCAGGCGCCGCTTCTTGGCGACCACGCCGATGAGTCCCGTCCCCACCCGCACCTGCCCGCCGAGCGTCTGGCCCTCGTACCCCCGGCTGGCCACCACCGTCAGGGTCTCGCCACTCTCGTCGAGCAGGAGAATGAGGGAATGATGGAATCCGAAGATCTCGTCCATGGTGCCGAGCACGATGCCGTAGATCTCCTCGAGGTCGAGCGTGGCGTTGATAGCCGACGAGACCCGCTGAAGGATGCGAATCTCCGCCGACTTTTGGTCGAGCTCCGCCGCCAGATCTTCGGCGGTGGGTTGCTTTTTGGCCACGAGATGCTGGTTCTAGGAGGCGGGACCGTACTCGATCTTCTCCACCGACGTCACGCGATAGATATCTGCCGCCTTGAGCTTGAAAACGTTCGACATGCCGGTCATGGAGGCGATGGCCTCGATCTGCATGTCCATCGCGTCAAAGATGGGCCCGTCCGTCTCCGAGCGATCGAACTCGAGGTGAACGACCCAGCACGTGAAGGCTTCCAGATCGTTCAAATTCACGCAGGCGCGCGGGTTCTCCCGAATGTTGCGAATGGTCTTGCTGAAGAACTGGTTGGAGAGAGCCAGGTGCTCCGAATCCACATAGTACACTCGCGAGATGTCGGTGGCGTTGGGTATGCCGTCCGCCGAGCAGGTTCCCACCTGAGCCGGGATCCCGTTCTCCATGACCGGCCGTATCTCATCGGGAAGCCTGACTTCCCCCATCACGTCTCCACCCGGCGCCCGGCACCCGGGCCCGGCGTCTGATCGAAGATCTCTCGCACAGGGAAGGTCATGGCGAGTGCGGGTTTCTTGAAGCGGGCGGCGCAGGCCTCTTCCGAGAAACCGAACAGGGGGACAAAAAGCTTCCGGAAGCTCTCTCCTTTTCGGTCCACCACCGCGGCGTCCGCCGCGTTCGCGAGACGGGACGTCGCGTAGTCGCCCTTGAATTGATAACACTCGTGGAAATCAACGTCCGGCCTGGGGGGCTTGCTGGCTTTGGGCCCGGACGTGCTCCCCAGCACGGTCAAGGCGAATTGGCCGTTGTCCTGCAGCGAAGGCATGAGCACCTTGCTGTAATTGGGGGGAAAGAAGCAGGTGATGGTTTTCCGGTCGTCACCCACGATCCATCCGGCGACGAAGTGGATGTGGGGTACCAGATGGGCGTCTCGCGTCGCGGCAAATCCCACCGTCGCACCCTCTAGAAACGTTACGATCTCCTCAGGGATCATCGCGCCTATCCTCTAGGTCGAACCGACCGATGCGTGGGACCGGCGGGCATGCTCCAGAGAAGGCAGTCGATTTCTGACGCTCTTCAAGAATTCGAAATCGACGTCACACACCAGGGCGGTGTCCTTTTCCGGGCACTGTCCCACGATCTGTCCCCATGGATCCACGACCATGGTGTGGCCGAAGCTGGCGCGCCGCGCGTTGTGTCGGCCGAACTGCGCCGGGGCAACCACGTAGCATTGGTTCTCGATGGCTCGGGCACGGAGCAGCGTCTCCCAATGGACCTTCCCGGTGGGAACCGTAAAAGCGGAGGGTACGAAGAGCATCTCGGCACCGGCGAGCGCCTGGGCGCGATAGAGCTCCGGAAACCGGAGGTCGTAGCAGATACTCAGGCCGACGGTTCGGCCAAGAAGACTTGCCGTCACGATTCTCTTCCCTGGTTCGACGTAGCTCGACTCCTGGAACTCATGCTCCTCGTCGACGCTCACGTCGAACAAGTGCATCTTGTCGTAGCGAGCCACCACCTGACCGTCCGGGCCGAAGACCAGGCAAGTATTCGTCACTTTCGAGGCGTCGGCGGCCTTGAGCGGTATACTTCCCCCCACGATGGCCACTCGGTGCTGGACGGCAAATTCCCTCAGGCATTGGACGCTGGGGCCGTCGTCCAGGTCTTCGGCCACTCGAACTTGCTCTCCCTCGCGGCCGATGAATGGGAAGTTCTCGGGGAGGGAAATGAGCTCCGCCCCGCCGTCCACGGCCTCTTCCATCAGAGCGCGTGCCCTGACGAGATTGGCGTCCCGATTACCGGTGGAGCACATCTGGATCGCGGCAACACGCATGGTGTCTCTAACTGGCTCTCCCTCCACGCCGCCTCCTTTCCGTTGTTCCCCTTGCAAAGACAGGTTACATCAGCTCGTTGTGTTTGAAAAGAACGGCCCACGGGACACTTCAAATCGAGCCTGGGACCGAGGTAAGGTAGCTGAAAGGGGTAGTGGGAATGAAGAAGCTCGTCCTGCTCCGACACGGAGAAAGCACCTGGAACAAAGAAAATCGCTTCACCGGCTGGATGGACGTCGGGTTGACCGGGAAGGGAGTCGCGGAAGCCCTCGAGGCCGGACGGGTCTTGCGCCAAGAGGGCTATCTCTTCGACGTGGCCTTCACTTCGGTCCTGAAACGCGCCATCAAAACGCTGTGGCTGGTCCTCGAGGAAATGGATCTGATGTGGATTCCGGTCTACCGGAGCTGGAAACTGAACGAGCGCCACTACGGTGCCCTGCAAGGCCTCAACAAGGCCGAGACCGCCGAAAAGCACGGTATCGAGCAGACCAATCTGTGGCGGCGAAGCTACGATGTGCCTCCACCCCCTCTCACTCCCGACGACGAACGCTATCCTGGTAGGGACCCTCGCTACGCCGAGCTGACTGCCGAGGAGCTTCCTCTCACGGAGTCCCTCAAGGATACGGTCGCACGGTTTCTTCCTTACTGGAACGACGCCATCGCTCCGGCGGTGCGGAACGGCAAACACGTCCTCATTTCCGCCCACGGCAACAGCCTGCGGGCGCTGGTGAAGCATCTCGATCACGTCTCGGGCGAGGACATCGTCGGGCTCAACATACCGACCGGCATTCCGCTCGTCTACGAGCTGGAAGACGATCTGACGGTTGTCCGCAGCTTCTATTTGGGGGACCCCGAAGTGGTGAAGCGGGCCACCGCCGCGGTGGCTGCCCAGTTGAAGAAGAAGTGAGACCGGTTCTCAGCCCTATCGATGGTAAGAGCTCTTCAGATACTTCCTGGCGGTCCCGTGGGAGTCCTCGAACTCGCTCAACCCTTGGACCTCCTCGTACTGCGATATGGCTTCCTGGCGCCTGCCGAGAAGATCGAGAATCTCTCCCGCCCGTAGATAGGAGAGGGCCTCTTCCCGTTCTGGCGTCCCAGGATCCCGAGTGGCGGCCAGGAACAGATCGAGCGCCCGCTCCCCGGCGCCCAACTCCATGAGCCTGACTCCCACGTTATAGCGAAACGTTACCAGCGGCACTTTCTGATAGTTCTTTCTTCCCTCCTCGGCGAGGCGCAAGACACTCAGGTAGACGTCGATCGCCCGTTCCCGCTCCCCCATCCTTTCCAGAATCTGCGCCTGGTTCAGGTGCAGGAGAAAGTTCTCCGGATAGCGCCGGTGAAGCTCCTCCGCAACTCGCAGCGCATAGCCGTAATAACCCTCCCTCACGTAGAGCACCATGAGCAGCACGCGGGCGTCATTGGCCACGAACTCGCCTTTTTCGGCGGCGGCCACCAGGTACTCGAAACCTCGCTTCTCACTTCCGTGGTAGCCGGCGATGCTGGCGATCCATTTGAGATACCAAGGAATGTTGCCCAGAACGTACTCGTAGGTGCCGACGGTCATGTAGGCGTCCCAGAACTCGGGATCTTCCTCCACCAGAGCCTGCTGATACTGGTAGGCTCTCTTGCCGTGCCGCAAGGCACTCAGGTAGCTCCGGTCGATGGTGAAGGTGAAGGCACCCAGAGCGCCCTCGCAGGCGCCGAGGTAATAGCGGGCGTCCTTGTTCTCCGGATGCTCAGCGAGATATTGTTCGGCAAGCTCTCGACTCTTCGCCACGCCAACCTGAAAAGCCTGGCGGTCCGCGGTGGGCATCTCTCGAGGTGAGGGCCTGGTGAAGTAGCCGGGAGAAATGAACTGGTCCAGATCCAGCTCCTGGCGAGAGAAGAGCTCGCGAAGCCAAACGGTGGCCGCTCCCGCCAGCGGCGGACCGGGATGATGGGGAAGCTTCTCGCCCAGCTCGGCAAAGAACTGAATCGCTTGATCGTGCTCCAACCGGTAAATGTAGCCGATGCCTTCCGCGATCGCCGCCTTGTACTCCTCATCCCGAAGACCCTGGGCACCAGCCGGGGCAGTGAAGAGCCCGACCAGCGCCGCGGCCACCAACAGGAGACGCATGTTCCTCCACCCCATCACTCGGGTATCGCCCCACCACGCCGGTG
>Ga0209619_10000940_pt1 | contig 21076 bp, 16 predicted proteins | sample Rifsed16ft3_FD_184011 | JGI IMG/M metagenome (GOLD analysis project Ga0209619, IMG submission 184011) | Soil microbial communities from Rifle, Colorado, USA - sediment 16ft 3 (version 2) | ecosystem: Environmental > Terrestrial > Deep subsurface > Rock core/Sediment | place: Rifle, Colorado... | reverse complement strand
CGCTGTCCGAACGACGAGGGCGCCGATTCCCTTGGGCGCCCCGATCTTATGTCCCGACAGCGTGAGCAGGGTACACCCCGCCGGGACGGTACACGGCACTTTGCCGAGCGCCTGGACCGCGTCGCTGTGGAACGGCGTTCCTGCAGCCTGGCAGCGCTCGGCGATGGCGGCCACGTCCTGCACCAGCCCCACCTCGTTGTTGACCCACATGACGCTGACGAGCGCCACGCCGCGGCCCAGCGCCGCATCCAGCGCGCTCAGGTCCAACCGGCCGCAAGGGTCCACGGGAAGCGTGATCATCTCGCCGCCCAGCGCCTCCACCCAATGCGCCGCCGCCAGCACGGCCTTGTGCTCGATGGCGCTCACCGCCACCCGGAACGGCCGGCCCGCGGCGCGCGCTGCCAGCGCCGCGCCCACCACGGCCAGGTTATCCGCCTCGGTCCCTCCCGAGGTGAACACGATCTCGTTGGGCTCGGCGCCTACCGCGGCGGCGACCTTGCGCCGGGCCTCGTGCACCCCCGCCCGCGCCTCCCGCCCGAACCGGTGGGCCGAGCTGGGATTGCCGAACACGCCGCCCGCCAGATACGGCGCCATGGCCTCCAGCACTTCGGGGCGCACGGGCGTAGTGGCAGCGTTGTCCAGGTAGATGGAGGGCCTGGTCATGGAGGCAAAATAATGGCCGGCAGCGGGAGTAGCGAGGTTGGAGCGCCCTATTTCGGAAACCGCAGGTTTATGACAATTTCGTCATATCCCGGAGGCAGGCGCACGGGGCCTGCCTCGACTTCCACACCTGGAGCGACAGGATGGCCAAGCGCACCGGGCAGAGCGACGAAGGGGTGCCGCGGCAAATCTATCAGCTCCGAGCTGCCTGGGGGCTGACGCAGCAACAACTGGCGGACATGATCGGCACGGGGCAAGCGGTGATCGCGCGGCTGGAAGATCCCCGCTACCAGGGGCACTCGCTCGCGATGCTCCAGCGCATCGCCGCCGCGTTGAAATGCCGCGTCACGGTGAGGTTCGTTCCGCTCCGCGCAGGGGCTCGCCGGTTCTAACCGCGCATCCCTAGCCGTCGAGCTCCGCGAACCGACGCCACAGGGGCAAGGTGAATCCGGGAAGGACGTCCACACCGTCGAGCGCGTCCGCCTCGGACAAGGTGCCCACCCGCTGACCCGGCTGATGCACCCGCACCCTGCGCCGCGTGGGGTCCACGACCCAAAACGAGGAAGGTGCCGGCCGCGATGTACTCGACAGCTTTGGCGGCGAGCTGCGTCATGGGCTTGTCGGCCGAGGCGATCTCGACGGCCAGGTCGGGGACGCCGTGGATGAACCCGCGGCGTCGTTTGGCCGTCGTTTGCCGTGTGCGGGACACGAAGCTCACATCCGGCCCGCGAACCGTGTCCGGGTCGCTGAACAGTTGGTATCCGACCTCGACGTACACGCGACCCAGGTGGTGCTCGGGCACAAACGTGCCGAAAGGGTGGCTCATGCCTTCACGCGCACCGCGTCGTGGAGGAACTCCGGGGCGAAGTCGGCGCCATTCGGCCAGACGAGGGTTTGAAACTCCGGGTGAACCGAGAACCTCTTGAAGTACTCGACGTCCTGGAGCGGCTCGAACACTTCTCCCCACAGCTCCGGCCCGAGGTCCACCTCGCCGGCCGTGCCATCGCGGAACCGTAGCCAGACCACATAGTCGCGAACGTACCGGGCTTCCATGACGTCGTAATCCATAGTCCGTCACTCCAAGGGCGCGATGCGCTCCATCGGTTTGCCCTGCCGAGCCAATTCCCAGTTGGTCAGCAATTCGGTTCTGTGAAGCGCCGCCCACTCGAGAACGTGTCGGAGCGCCCGCTGGGGGAATGTACCATGAACCATGCCGGTTTCCACCTCGACGGGAGACCTTGTACCCGCCATAAGTCGCATGGAAATGGGGCACGCCGTGCGCTAGACGCCGTCCTCCTGCGCGGCGAGAGGGGGCAATCAAGGTTCACTTGTTAAACTCAAGAGGTATGCATAGATTGCATATTAGACACAAAAAGTATGCGCACGAGGGCCGGACGAGGGCTCGCAGGGGCGCTATCGGTCGACAAAGTCTGCCTAGACGTTCTCTAAATTAGAAAATATCTGCGTTCTGGGAGCTGCGTGTGGCAGTACGCCGAAAAAGTCAGCATGCTGTGCCGGAGGTCGTGCTCAGCAACCGCGAGATCTCCTACCGGCTTTCGCGCGACGTCGCGGCTGGGCGTCTCAAGAAGATTGCGCCCCGTCTCTATACCAGCCGCGTCAACGACGCGCCGGAAGCCGTCATCCGGCGCAACCTCTGGGACGTAGTCGGGATGCTATTTCCCGGCGCCGTGATCAGCCAGCGCACAGCTGTCGAGCTCAAGCCCACGCAGGACGGCGGCGTCTTCATCACGGGCCCCTACCCGCGGACCCTCAAGCTCCCGGGGGTTACCGTGCGCATGGTGCGTGGTCCCGGACCGGCCGACGGTGACGCCCCCTATGGCAACGCGCTGTGGCTAGCATCGCCCGCCCGCGCATACCTCGAGAACCTGACGCCGGCACGTCGGCGAGGCGGACCGAGGCGCGTGCTGGACCGCGCGGAGCTGGAGGACCGGCTCGAGCGGATCCTCCGCGTGTCGGGAGAGAAAGCGCTGAATGATCTACGCGACAGGGCAAAAGCAGTCGCTCCCTCGCTGGGACTCGCCCGCGAGTTGGCACAGTTGGAGCAGATCATCGGCAGGCTCCTCGCTAGTCGGACGGGACCCCTGGCGGGCGCCGCCGCGGCGGCGCGTGTGGCCGGCCTCCCTTACGATTCCGACCGGCTTCCTCTCCTCGATGCACTGGTCAGTGAGCTCAGGGGCTGGCCGGTCGTGGATCGGCCACGCCCGGCCGGCTCTTTCGAGAACGAGGCGTTCTTCGACGCCTATTTCTCCAATTACATCGAAGGCACCGTGTTCGAGGTTGACGAGGCGGCGGACATCGTGTTCCAGGGCCGGATCCCCGCCCGCCGGCCCGAGGATGCGCACGACGTGCTCGGGACCTACCGTCTGCTCTCGGATGTCGAGGAGATGACCCACAGCGCCACGAGAGACGCGGACGACTTGGAGTCGTTTCTCGCCCTGCTCCGGCGTCGCCATCACACCATGTTGGCGAATCGGCCGGAAGCGGCGCCCGGCGAATTCAAGACCGAGCCCAACCGCGCGGGCAATACGGTGTTCGTGGCACCGGAGCTGGTGCGTGGCACGTTGCAGAAGGGATTGGAGCGTCTTCGCGCGCTCGAGGCGCCGTTCGCGCGAGCCGCCTTCGTGATGTTTCTCATCGCCGAAGTCCATCCCTTTGTTGACGGGAACGGCCGTCTGGCGCGCGTGATGATGAACGCCGAGCTGATCGCGGGTGGGCAGCACCGCGTCATCATCCCGACCGTGTACCGGGATGACCACCTCGGCGCCCTGCGCGCCTTGAGTCGCAACGCGCGTGCCGAGGTGCTGCCGAAGATGCTGGACTTTGCGCAGGAGTTTACGTCGCGGGTTGATTTCTCCGATATGGCAGCCGCGCGGCGCGATCTGGAGCAGGCTCAGGCGTTCCGGGAGCCCAGCCAGGGTCGCCTTCGCATCCCCGTCACATAGACCGCACCCCCATCGTCACCACGTCGTCCACCCTCACCGTCTCCTGGGTCATGAACGGCTCCCCATACGCCGCCCGGATCAGGCTCCCGTAGTGCGCGTTCTGGACCCGGATCAAGTCGTATAACGCCAGGCCCGTTGGGTGGATCTCGCCCGCGGCCTCCGCGCCGTCGAACTGCGAGGCGTAGCATCGGATGGCCTGGAGCTTGGTCTCGAACTCGGGCGTAATGTCCACCACGAACGTGGGCTTGACCGGGTCTTCGCGATAGGCCAACGCGTACAGGATCTTCTCAGGGCGGTGCGGCTGGCCCGCGGCGTCGTACTTCGCCAGACCGGCCAGATAGCAGGCATCGCGCCCCAGCTCGGACGCGGCCCGGTGATCGGGGTGCCGGCCGATGGGGAAGGGGAGGATCACCACGCGCGGCGAGAGTTGGCGGATCAGCTCGACCACGATACGGCGGGTGTCGTCCGTGTTGTGCAGGTGGGCGTCCGGCAGCCCGGCGTTCACCCGCTGGGCCACTCCCATGACCTTGGCTGCCGCCTCAGCCTCCTTGGCGCGCGTGGCGGCGTCGCCCCGGGTGCCGGTCTCGCCCTCGGTCAGGTCCACGATGCCGGTGCGATAGCCCGCCCGCGCCATCTTGATCAGGGTGCCGGCGCAGGTGAGCTCGACGTCGTCGCGGTGAGCGGCGATGGCAAGAAGATCAACGGTGTTGGCCATGCACCACGCTAGATGGGGAAGGGGGAACGGGGAAGGGGGAAGGGTAAGGCCCGAGTAAATCGGCCCTACGCCGGCGATGATTCGGTGATGTAGCGAAGGTCCGCCGGCGGTATACTCGCCGCTGTCTTGACATCCGCTCGCTCGGCACCTAGGCTACCGGGAGTCATTTGCTCCCCGCTCGACACGGCGCAAGCCCCCGGGCGGGGTTATTCTTTTTCCCTCTGGTGGTAGCTGAAGCGCTCCCCAGACGCGCGATCGCCTTCGTGGACGGGCAGAACCTCTTCCACAGCGCGCGCGCCGCCTTCGGCTACCAGGTTCCCAACTACGATGTGGTGGCGCTCACCCAGGCGGTGTGCCGCAGCCGCGGATGGAAGGTTGCGCAGGTGAGGTTCTACACCGGTGTGCCGGACCGGGGAGACAACGCCCAGTGGCATCACTTCTGGGCGGCACGAGGGCGCGTGATGCGACGAAAGGGCGTCATCGTCTACACCCGGAGCTTGAAATACCGCTATCGGTCCGTCACCCTTCCTGACGGTACCGACCACACCGTCCTGCTGGGAGAGGAGAAGGGCATCGAGGCGCTGGATCAAACTCGCCTGCGCCTTCCCCGTCGGTCCGGCCAGTCGGAACCGGCGCGGTGTGGACCGAACGGACTGGATCAGGATCGACCGCGCCACGTACGACGCATGTGTCGATCCGGGCGACTACCGTCCGCGAAGGAACCCGGAGGGTACTACTCGTATCTGAGCGCTTCTACCGGATCCAGCCTCGCTGCCCGGTTGGCCGGGAACAGCCCGAAGAACAACCCAATCCCGACCGACACGCTGGTCGCCACCACCGCGCTCCAGACGGGCACGCCCGCGTGGAAGCCCAGCAGCCGCTTGAGCACTTCCCCCAGCACCAGGCCCACGGCGATGCCCATGGCGCCGCCCACGCCCGTGAGCGTCGCGGCCTCCACCAGGAATTGCCACAGCACGTCTCGCCGCGTGGCGCCCATCGCCTTCCGCACCCCGATTTCTCGCGTCCGGCTGGTGACCGACACCATCATAATCGCCATCACCCCAATCCCGCCCACCATCAGCGCTACGCTGGACAGCACGATCATCACGAGGAAGAACGCCCCGGTCAACCGGTCGAAGATGTCGAGCACCTGGTCCGAGGTCAGCATGTCGAACGTGTTGGGCTGGCCGGGGCGGAGCCCCCGCATGCGGCGGAGCACCACGGTGGTCGCATCCATGGCCTGCGGGACCGACACGCCGGGCCGGGGTTTCACCAGAATGATCAGGCCGTTGGTTTCGTCCACCCGGAACGCGCGGCGGGCCGTCTCGAATGGCGCGATGGCGGCGATCTCCGGCCCCGGAGGCTCGAAGATGTTCTCGGCCTTCTGGTAGACTCCTACCACCCGAAGCGGCCGCCCGCCTACGCGGACCACGATGCCGAACGGGCTTCGCTGCCCGAACAATCGCTCCACCGCCCGACGCTCCAGGACCACCACCGGCGCTCCCGAGCGGGCCTCGGCCGGGGTGAACGTCCGCCCGCTCAGCAGGGTCCCACCCAGGATCTCCATGAACCGCTCGTCGGCGCCGTACACGCTCACGTGCTGCGTGCGCACCTCCTCGTACTCCAGCCGCTCGAAGACCTGGGTCCAGATCGCTGAGTACCAGATCTCTGGCAGCTTGGCGATGGCTTCGGCTTCCTCCGCTTTGAGCGCCGGCCGGATGCGCACTTCCTTAGGCAACTGGTCCGGGTTCACCGGCGTCTGCGAGAAGAAGCGGAGGACCCGGAAGGTGGTGGGCCCTACCACCTCGATGGCGTTCAAGATCTGCTGCCTCAAGCCGGTGACGATGGAGGCCATGGCCATCACCGTGGCCACGCCGATGACGACGCCGAGGATGGTGAGTCCCGAGCGGAGCTTGTTGTCCCGGATCGCGCTGAGCGCGATGGCCACACCTTCGGTGAAGCTCTCGAGGCGCATCATTGCTCGTACCGCAACGCCACGATCGGATCCAGCCGCGCCGCTCGCGTCGCGGGATAGACGCCGAAGAGCACCCCCACGCTGGCCCCCAGGCCGAGCGCGATGGCCGCCGACCACCAGGTGACCCGGGCCGGCAGCGGGGACGCCAGGTCCACCAACCCGGCCACGGTGGCACCCGCCAGAAGGCCCAGGAGGCCGCCCACCAGTGCCAGCGTCACCGACTCCGCCAAAAACTGCCCCTGGATGTCCCGCCGCCTGGCGCCGAGTGACTTCCGCACGCCGATCTCGCGGGTCCGTTCGTTCACGCTCATGAGCATGATGTTCATGATCACGATCCCGCCCACCACCACCCCGATCGCCACCACCGCGGGCACCACGGTGAACAACACCCGGGTGAGATTCTGCCAGAAGGTGATCAACCCCTCGGCGGTGTCCACGCTGAAATCGTCGGCTTCTCCCGGGCGCAGCCGGTGGGCGATGCGCATGGCTTCCTGGGCGCGGGCCATGGCGTCCGGCACGGACGCGGCGTCCGCCATCTTGACCGAGATCACGGTGGTCTGGCGGCGCCCGTAGATGGCCTCGAAGACCGTGATGGGCAGCATCACGAACCCGTCCCAGGACTGCCCCAGCACCGTGCCCTTCTTGGCGATCACCCCTTTGATCACGAACTGGTACCCGTGGGCCCGGATCTTCTGGCCGGGCGCCATGGCGATGTCGTCGAACAGCTTGTCCCCCACGTCATAGCCCAGAATGGCCACGGGCCTCCGCTCGCGCACGTCCACGTCCGTGAGCCCCTCGCCCGCCGCCATCTCGTAGTCCTGCACCACCTGAAACGGCGGGGTCACGCCATACAGCAGCACGTCGCCCACGGTGCGGTTGCGCCAGATCACGTCCGCCTGCGGGGTGGGCCAGCCGGACTGGAGCGCGATGGCCTCGGCGTCCGGCAGCGCCCGCTGGATGAACGGGACGTCGTCCGTGGTGATGATGGGCCGGCGCTGATACGCCTTCCATTCCTCGTCATCGATGAAGCCGAAGACGATCGGCTCGCGGCGGACCTGGAACGAGTTCTTGCCCACGATGGCGTCCGCCAGGTTCTCCCGGACGTAGGCGTTCATGCCCTGGATGATGGCCACCACCGCCACCAGGAACGCGACCGACACGATGATGCCGAGCAGGGTGAAGAAGGAGCGGAGCTTGTGGCTCAGGATGGAATCGATTGCGAGGCGGATGCCTTCGAAAAACGGCATGGCTAGAAACTAAGGGGTGCGTTGCCCAAGTGGCGGGGCGGGGCGGTGGCTCCCCTTCGCGCGCTGCAGTTCCGCGCGCGCCGCAGACGAGGAGAGGGCCAAGGCGCGCGCTACACTGACGCGCGCTCCAGAGACCCTGCGGGACCCACTGCCGCAGTAATCGGCGCCGGGCCGCGCTGGAAGGATGCCTAGCATCTCTGGGCGGAGTCGCATCTTCCCACCTGCCATGTTCACCGTGGTCACAGGGGGCTCTTGACGCAAGAAGAGGTGTTGCTGAGCTTACAATCATCGCCCACCGGTAGCTTGGCTACCGGCTCGAAGGCTGTCGTGGGGGTAACCCTGCGGCGGCCTTCGCTTTTCTCGGTATGACCAACCCGGTTCGACCCCCAGCGACCCAACGGACATTCGTCTACGTGGACGGGTTCAACCTATTCTACCGGTGCTTGAAGGGGACGCCGTACAAGTGGCTGGATCTTCTCAAGCTATTCCGGAGCGTTCTGCGACCCACCAACGACATCGTCCGAATCCGCTACTTCACAGCCGACGTGTCGGGAAAGCGTGACCCGGCGAAACCGCTCCACCAACAGGCCTACATGCGAGCGCTGTCGACCGTCCCACAAGTCTCCATCCACAAGGGGAGGTTCCAATTCTCCACCAAGTGGGCGACCGTAGCCAACCCACCAGCCGACTTCATCAAACCGGTGCCCGTTGGCGTGTTCGTCGAGAAAGCGGAAGAGAAGGGATCGGATGTCAATCTGGGAGCGTACCTGGTCCGGGATGCGTTTCGGAACGAGTTCGATGTTGCCGTCGTGGTTTCCAACGACACCGATCTGGTGGAGCCGATCCGGATTGTCGCTGCTCGCAAACAATTGCACCCTTCCGCGTCCATCCGGTTACGCCGTTTGGTCCCTGACCCCCGACATTAGCCCGTGGGCCGGGCCTCCATGCCCCGCCCCTTGCCCACGTTCACCATATGCCTAATTTCACCATATGGTGAGGGAGCTTGTGCGGAATGCCGCAATGGCTGTCGCGCGTGCGGTTCAGGATTCGGCGGCTGGCCGCCCAAGGGAAGGTCGTGTTCACCGGCAAGGCCCTGGAAGAGCTTCAGGCGCTCGATCTCGGGCTCGACGAGCGAGACGGCGTGGAGATCATCGCGGGCCTCAGGCCCAGAGATTCCGCCGGCCGCGTCCGCTCCCCGCAGACGGACGAGTGGCTCTACGTGTTCAGGCCGCGCGTCGCCGACCTGCTCGTCTACGTCAAGCTGGCGCTTCGATCGGTCTGCGTCGTCGTGTCGTGTCACCAGGATCGCGCAGATGAAAGCGACGCCTAACAGAAAGCGGCCGGTCAGGCTGCCGGACGATGCGTGCCCCATCTGTGGCGCATCCATGCGCCGCAGGCGGAGCAGCCTCAGTTGGTCCGTGAACGGTGAGAAGATCCGCGTTCCCGATGTCGCGCACCTCCGCTGTCCCAAGTGTGGCGAGACCGTGCTGGCGCTGGACCAAATCCAGGCCCTCCGGCTCGGGGCGTTTCAGGTCTATCGGCGGAAACACGGTCTCTTATCGACTGCCGAGATTCGCTCCGTTCGGCAGAGGCACGGTTTGAGCCAGGGCGAAGTAGCGCGACTCCTGCGCCTCGGAGCCAACACGGTCTCCCGCTGGGAGGCCGGCCGAAACGTGCAGTCCGCGGCCATGGACGTGCTTTTGCGCCTCATCCGCGATCTACCGGGCACCCTGGATTACCTCCGCGGGCATGCCGGCTGAGGGGTACCTCGGAAAGGACCGGCGATATGGCGGCGGTGAATGCCGCAGCGTCTCTGGAGCGCGCGTCAGTGGAGCGCGCGCGTTGGAAATTCCCTTCGTCTGCGACGCGCGCGGAACTGCAGTGCGCGAAAGAGACCCTGCGAGATTCACCGCGCGACTTGTGGAGAGGCTGCGTTATTCGTATCGGAGAGCTTCGACCGGATCCAACCTCGCCGCGCGGGCAGCCGGATACAGCCCAAACCCCACGCCCGTGAGAATCGAGGCGAGCAAGGCGACAATCACCGACCACAGCGGCACCGCCGCCGGGATGGGGGTGGCGCGGTTGACGACCACCGCGATGATGCCGCCCAGGACCATGCCTGCGGCCCCACCCACGGCGGTGAGCGTCGCCGCCTCCACCAGGAACTGCCACAGGATCTCGCGCCGCTTGGCGCCGAGCGCTTTGCGGACGCCGATCTCCCGAGTCCGCTCCGTCACCGAGATCATCATGATCGCCACCACGCCGACGCCGCCGACCATGAGCCCCACGCTGGAGAGCGCGATCATGACCAGGAAGAAGACGCCGGTGACGTTGTTCCAGGTCTGGAGCAGCTTGTCCTGGGTCACCACGGCGAAGGTATCGTCGTCTCCCGGGCGCAGCCCCCGCATGACCCGCAGGGTGACCGTGACGTCCTCGATGGCGTCGGCCACGGTGGCCCCGGGCGCCGGCGACACCAGGAAGTTCATCCAGCCGCGCCAGTGCGGCACGTACTTGTCGAACGTCGGGTGCGGCACCACGGCCCGCGCCTGGTTCCCCTCGCCGAACAGGTCCGGCGGCGGGGTATAGACGCCGATCACCTCGTACGGAATGCCGGCCAGCTTCACCACCTGGCCGATGGGATCGCGCTGGCCGAACAGCTCGTTGGCCAGCTTCAGGTTCGGGATGATGACCCGGCTCCGGGCCTGTTCCTCCAGCACCGTGAACGAGCGGCCGGGATACACGTCGCCGCCGGAGACGCGCAGCCAGTCGGCGCCGAGGCCTCGGACGCTCACCGACGGGAGCTTTCGGCTGCCGAAGTCGATCGGCGCGCCGGTGCCCTCATCCAGCACCACGAACCCGATAGACTCGAGGGCCTCGATTCGCTCGGCCTCATCCACGGTCAGGGGAGGGTTCTTGCGCCAGGGGCTCATCTCGTCCGACCCGTCGGAGACGACCACGCCCCCCTGAAAGAACCGGAACACGTAGAAGGTGCGGGGGCCGGCCTGCTCGAAGATCTCGGTGACCCCCTGGTTGATCCCGGTGATCATCGAGGCGATCACCATGACCACCATCACGCCGATGGCGATCCCCAGAATGGTGAGTGCTGCGCGCGTCTTGTTGCTCCGCAGGGAGTCCAGCGCGATGCCTACGCCCTCGAACAGCGCCAGCATGGGCTACTCGTGCCGCATGGCCTCGACGGGGTCGAGGCGGGCGGCGCGGTTGGCGGGGTACATGCCGGCGGCGATGCCGACGCCGGCGCCGAGCAGGACGCCCACCGCGATGGACCAGGGCGCCACGGTGGCGGGCAAGGGCGTGGTGGCGGCGAGCACCGAGGCCAGGGCGATGCCGGTCGCAATGCCGATCATGGCGCCGACCACGGCGAGGGTGGCGGATTCCACCAGGAACTGCCGCAGAATGTCACGCCGGCGCGCTCCCAGCGCCTTCCGGATCCCGATCTCACGGGTCCGCTCCGACACCGCCATCAGCATGATGTTCATGATGACGATTCCACCTACCACCAACGAGATGCTGACCAGGCCCGGGAGCGCGGCCAGCAGGATCCGGTTGATCTTGCCCCAGGTTTCCAGGATGCCTGCGGACGTTTCCAGGACGAAGTTGTTGTCCTCGGCCGGACGCAGCTCGCGGCGGCTCCGCATGATGGCCTCCGCCTGCTCCATGGCCAGCTGCATCTCGGGGAGCGAGGGCGCCTTGATCAAGACCAGGTCCACGATCCCGGGCGGATTGACGATGCGCTTGAGGGGCGAGTTGGCCGGCGCCACGGCCCACTTGTCGAGCGAGATCCCAAACAGGTTGCCCTGCGTCTCCACCACACCGATCACTCGGTAGGGAATGGCCTGGATCTTCACCTCTTTGCCAATGGGGTCCTTTCCTTCGAAAAGCCGATCCGCCAGGTCGTGCCCCAGGACCACCACCGGCAGGCCGGCCCGGGCCTCCTGGGCGGTGAAGGTGCGGCCCTGCTCGATGACATAGTTCTTGATCTCGAAATACTTCTCGCCGGCGCCGGTGACTTCGACGTCGCGCGCCACCTTGCTCTGGTATTGCAGCGTCGCGCGGGAGCTCGACTGGTCCGCCGTGATGACGGGGACGCGAATGCCGGCCGCCACCGCGTCGGCATCGTCCCGGGTGATGCGGGGGCGTCGCAGCCAGGAGCGCCAGGTTTCCTGGGGGACGTCCCCACTGAACTCCGGAAAGCGGCGGAGATGAAACGTGTTCATGCCGAAGAAGGTGCCGGCGAACTTCTCCGTCATGTAACTGTTCATGCCGGCGACGATGGACACCACGGCGATGAGGAAGGTGACGCCGATGAAGACGCCCAGCAGCGAGAAGCCGGACTTCATCTTCTGCGACCAGATCACCTGGAGTGCCAGTCTGATCGCTTCGAGGAACGGCATGGCTCAGGCCGCGGCTTGCAGGACGTCGCTGTGAACGAGCCCGTCGCGCAGCGTGACCACCCGCCGGGCGTGCGCCGCGATCTCGGCCTCGTGAGTCACCATGATCACGTTCTGCCCCTGGGCATAGAGGCTGGCGAACACGTCCATGATCTCCGCGCTGGTGGCCGAGTCCAGATTGCCGGTGGGCTCGTCGGCCAGGAGGATGCTGGGATCGTTGACCAGCGCGCGCGCGATGGCCACGCGCTGCCGCTGGCCGCCGGACAGCTCGTTGGGCTTGTGGTGCATCCGGTCCTGGAGCCCCACCCGAGCCAGGGCGTGCGCCGCGCGCCGCCGCCGCTCGCTGGCCTTGACCCCGGCGTAGATCAACGGCAACTCCACGTTGTGCAGCGCGGTGGCCCGAGGCAGCAAGTTGAACGTCTGGAACACGAAGCCGATCTCGCGGTTGCGCACCCGCGCCAGCTCGTCGTCGGCCATGCGGGACACCTCGGTCCCGTTGAGCCAGTACTCTCCGGACGTGGGCGTGTCGAGGCAGCCGAGCAGGTTCATCAGGGTGGACTTGCCGGAGCCGGATGGGCCCATGATCGCCACGTACTCGTTCCGATGAATGGCGAGGTCCACGCCCCGCAGGGCCCGCACGGTCTCGCTTCCCATGTCGTAGTCGCGCGTGAGCCCCTGCACCCGGATCAGCGGTTGGCCGCTCATGGCTGCTTCTCCCCCGGCGTCGCCGCCTTCATGGCCCGCACCCGCGAGCTGTCCTTGAGATCCCGGATCGTCTGGTACGGGCCCGCCACGATGGTATCGCCCTGGCGCAGCCCGTCGAGCACCTCGAAGTACTCTTCGCCCGCGATGCCCACCTTCACCGGCCGGAACTGGGCCGTGCCCTGGTCCACCACGAAGACGCCTTCGGTCTCCTTCTTGGCCTTGGTGGTATCCACCGGCGCGGTCTCCGTGGAGATGGGCCGGTGCTCCCGCACCGTGAGCGCGATGATCGGGATGCTGAGCGCGGAGTCTCGCGTGGCCGTGATGACCTTGGCCGTGGCGGAGAGATCCGGCCGGATGTCCGGCGGCGGGCGGTCCAGCGTGACCTCCACGTCGTAGTCCACCGCCCGATCGGCGGTGCCGGCAGCGGCGGCGGCCGCGGCCGCCAGGATCGCGCTTTGCGAGACTTTCGACACCCGTCCGGAGAAGCTGGTGTCCGGGAAGGCGTCGATGGTCACGTCGGCGGAATCGCCCAGGTGCAGCCGCACCACGTCGGTCTCGTCCACTTGCACCTTGACGATGATCACCGAGAGATCGCTCACCGTCATCAGTAAGCCGGTCTCGCGGGAGAACGTGCCGGGAACGGCGACTTCACCCTCCTCCACCGCCACCCGGGTCACCTGACCGTCAATCGGCGAGCGGAGCACCGTCTTGGCCAGCGCGTCCTGCGCCTCGCGCAGCCCCGCGCGCGCCTGGCTCACCTGATGCTCCGCCGAGGTGGCCAAGGCCTGGGCCACGTCGAATTGGGTCTGGGCCTGCTCCAGCTGCTCGTCCGACACCAGGTTGGGCGCCGTCTGCTTGAGGGCGTTGGCCCGGTCGAGGGCCCGCTGGGCCTGGTCGCGGTTGGCGCGGGCCTGGAGGGACGACGCCTCGGCGGACGACAGCATGGCCTGGGCGCGCGCTACCGCGGCCTCGTATTGGGAGGGGTCGATCCGGAGGAGCAGGGTACCCTTGGTCACCATCTGCCCCTCCTTCACCGGAATCGTCACGATGCGGCCGGTGATGTCGGCGCTGATGTCTACCGCGCTCTTGGGTACGATGCGCCCGCTGGCGGTCACGGTGGCGACGAGCGGTCTCTGGCTCACTGGCTCGAGGCGCACTTGCACCGCCCGTTCCCGCCGCGCCGCCGTGCTCAGCACCACCGCCAGCACCAGGACCGCGAGGACGCCACCGAAGAGGAACAGTCTGTTGCGTCGTGACATGTCAGATCCCTAATTGAGATGCTTGTCTGAGTATCTAAACCCGCCGCTGCTACCGCAACGGCCGGCCCACCGCGGTCTCCAGCAGCACGATGGCCCGGTGGTAGTCGTAAACCGCACGCACGTAGTCCGCCTCGGCCTGCTGAGCTACGGCCTGGGCGTCGAGCACGTTCAGGAACGTGGCCGAGCCCACGCGGTATTGCTCGGTCGCGAGCCGCAGCTGCTCCTGGGCGGCTGCCCGGTTGGTCTCCTGAATCGCGATGGTTCGGTAGGCCGTCTGGAGGCCGTAGTGTGCCTGGCTCACGTCGGTGCGCACTTGGAGGCTCCGGGCCCGAACCAGCTCCCGCGCGTCATCCGCCTGCGCCCCGGCCACCGAGGCCTGGAGCGGGCGGCTGAACTGCGTGAAGATCGGGAACGAGACTCCGATGCTGGCCGAGAACGGCTGGCGCGTGTAACTCCCGAAATCGAACACGGATACGGTGGGATACCGAGCCCGGAGGCCCTGCTCGATGAGCGCCGTGTCCGCTGCGGTGAGCGTGGTCGACGGGCACGGGAGCGCAGTTCCCCCGGGGTTGAGCAAGTTGGCGTTGACGTATTGGCATTGTTCCGCAGTGGCTTCCGCATCTTGCTGGGCCCCCACCAGGGCGTTGTTGATCACCGGGTTCAGGTCGGTGAAACGCTGGGTGTATCCCGACCACCTGGCCGAGAACGAAAACGTCGGCAGCCAGGCCGACTTCGCCGATCGCTCGTTCCACACGGCGGCATTGTGGCGGGCCTTGAGCGAGTTGAGATCCGGATTCTGTTCCTCGGCCTCGGCCAGCAGGTCCTGCAGTTCCCAGGTCGGCTCCACCACCGGGAACGTGTCCGGGAGGCTCACGACCGAGGGATCGTCCGGTGCCGCCACCCCCATCTGCTGGAACAGGCGCAGCTTCTCGACGGTGACCGCCTGCTGGGCCTGGATCAGCCCCACATCGGCCCGACCCTTCAACACCTCCGCCTGGCGTACGTCCAGCACCGTCGTCTGCCCCACCTGATACCGTGCCTGGGCCAGGCGAAGCGCCTCATCCGCCCGTTTCTGCTGCGCCTCGGTCAGGCGAACGTTGTCCTGCGCCTGGAGCACGCTGAGGTACTGATTGACCAATGCCGAGCGGAGGTTCATGCGCGCGCCGGTGATCTCGGCGTCAGTCGCGGACAACTGGGCGCGCGCCAGGCCGGGCTGGGACAGCGTTTGGCCCGACAGCTGAAAGCCCAGCGTGAGCGAGTAGCTCGAGCCGATGGTCCCCGATGGTTGGACGAACGACTGCGTCAGAAAATTCTGCGACCCGGTTCCGCTATAGCCGACCCCGCCGCTCGCCGTGAAGCTGGGGAGGAACGTGGACGCAAGAGCGTTCCGCACCCCCCAGGCGGCCGGACCGCGATTGTTCTGGGTTTGCCGGTAGATCGGGCTGAATTGGTTCGCCAGGTCAATGGCTTCTTGCAGGCCTAGCGACTGGGGAACCGAGGGGAGGGGGCGATCCTGGGCGATCAGTGCCGTGGTGGCGCCGAAGGCCACCAGCGCGGCCAGCATGGGCGAGCGAGACATCATGGCAATCCTTCTTGGTTCGGTCAGACGTTTTGGGGTCACGCAGCCGTACGCACCGGTACGTCGTGGAGTTTCAGCGTGTTACGCGTGTCGCGATAGGTCGGAAACTAGCAGGCCGGAGTCGCGCGACCAAGCGCGGATGTTGCGCTGGGGGGCGAAGTTACGCGAGCCTCCAGCGACTACGGCGACCCCCGCTCCGCGGTGAGGCCCAGTGCGGGGACCTCGACTTTCATGAGCCTGCCGTCCTGGTCGTACCACAGGTGATGCTCTTGGGAGCCGAGGCGCAGCAGGTCATGACGGAGTTCCCGGAGTACGCCGTGGAGGGTGGTCCGTTCGGTGCCCCGGTCCAGGACTTCCGCGGGCAGCCGCGCGCCGCTCCGAGGGGAGACAGCCTGCCGCGCGCCGCGCGCTGGGGGGATGGCGTACAGGCCGAAGACCGAGTCAGCGGCCACGATCTCGCGGCCCGTCGCCGGCATCTCGCGGGCGCTCTCGCCCCCGGGGCGGACCACGCGCAGCGTCATGCGGCGCGGCCCAAAGCGGACGTACACGCGACTCTGGCCGTCGCCGTAGATGTCGAATTGCACCTGCACCGGGATCGAATCCGGTCCCAGTTCCACGACGGGGGAGAGAGTGACCCTGGGGGATGTGGGCGGATAGGTCACGGTGGACGTGATGGTGTAGCCGTCCGGCCCGCTCGAGCGACCGCGGCGTACCGTGAACTCCTCGCGGCCCACGACCATGCCGCTCCGCGAAATGACCAGCGTGCCCGCGTCGAGGACCGGGCCCTGGGGCGGGATAGTAGGGATAGTAGGGATAGTAGGCACGGCCATCAGCGCCCCGAGAACCAAGGCTACCTTAGGCGCGTTCATGGCGGAACACCCGCGAGGCGATACGGTCATAGATCAATTGATAGAGGCGGGATCCCTCGTCGGCCGTGGCGGCGGTGGGGCGCCCGAGTGACCCCGGGCTCTCGCGTGGGATTGCTTTGGCCGCCCCCCGCCGGTAACGGCGCATCGCACGGGACGTAGGCTGGAAATCCCGCGCCTGGTCCCAGGTCACCAAACGGTTGTCGATGTACAACAGCAGGGACGTGTCCACTAGGCCGCCGTGGACGGGTACGTTATCGAGCCCGTTCTCTCGGGAGAGTGGAATGGCGAAGATGTCCACCGTGCGGACCGCGGCCTCCCGGGTCCGCAGCGTGCTCAGCGCCTCCTGGTGGGGATCCTGTCCGTGCGCCGTGAGAATCACAAACTCGCGGACCCCACCGGCCTCCCAGGCGCCGACCAGGTCGTTCATCAGCCGGTGCAGGGTCTTGCGGCGCAGCCCCGCGCTCCCGGCAAAGGGTTCCTCTGTGGCGGCATTGACGCCATACTCGACGGTGGGGGCGGTGAGCACTCCGAACTCGGCGGACAGGTCGTGGGCCAGGCGTTCCACGATGATCGTGTCACAACCGAGTGGCAGATGCGGCCCGTGTTGCTCGGTCGTGCCGACCGGCACGATCAGGCGCGGGTCTCGAGCCAGATGGGCCCGGACCTGGGCGGGAGTCAGGTACTTGATCCGTAAAGGGTCGCGGTGAGCGGCTACCGGATGCGTCACTGGGAGGCGACCGGGCTGGCGACGGCCGGGGGCCTGTCTGCCTGGACCGCCGCTGGTGGGACCGTCTGGGCCATCGCGGCGTTGGTCGCAGCGGGGGTGACGCTGGCGCTGGTGGCGTTCCCGTCGCCGCAGTGGAACCGGGCCCGCTCGCGGCGGCTGCCGCTGTTGCTGGCGCTGGTGGGCATGATGGGCGCCCTCGGGGCCCTGGTGGCGGCGCGGAGGATTCGCGACGTGGAGACCAACTGGCCCGCCCAGCGCGAGGCGCTGGTCGAAGATGCTCGCGATCGGCTCGACGCGACGTTGTGGGAGGCGGTGGACCTGGCGCGGGGGCTCGCGGCGCGCTCGGCGCGGGCGGCGGATGCCCCCCCCGCGGGCCAGTTTGCCCTCCTGGCGGGGGAGATCCGGCGCGGCGCCCCGGAGCATGGCGTGGCGCTGTTCGACGGCACCGGACGCCCAACGGCCTGGGCCGGACGACATCGCATGCCGGTCACGCTTCCCCGTGACGAGCTGGACGCGTTCATCACCCCATTTTACGCCGTGCTCACGGCACGGCGCCAGCACGGCGTGTGGACCGCCGGGAGCCAGGTGTTGCTGGCGGCGGACGCCGCGGTCCCGGATCGCGAGCAGTCGGTGGCCGAGCGGTTCGCCAAACGCACCGGCGTGGGGCTGGAGTTCTTTCCACCTCGTACTGCACCGGCGCGGTGGACCGACGTGTTCGATTATTGCCTGCCCGGGTGTCGGGCGGTCGGGGTCGTGCCGGATACGCTGTTCAGCGTCCGGGCGGTGCCTCCCGCGCAGGGGGAGCGGAAGCTCCAGCTGGTGGCGAGCGGGCAGCGCTGGACGGCGATCGCGGCGACGCTCGGCTTCGTTCTGGTGGCGGTGGCAGGCGGTGCGGTGGCGCGGTACGCCGCGATGGGCGGTGTGGTGGGGACGTACCTGTTCACGCCTGCGGGCGAGCACGTGGGGTTGGGCACCGCATTCTCTGCCGCCACGTACTTCTTCGAGCCGCTGGGGGCCCTGTCCGCCTCCGCAGGGGCGCTGCTGCTGAGCGCGGCGCTGGCGACGGTCGCCGCAGCCGGTCTGTGGCGCCGGGGCTGGGGCCGGCGCCGGCTCGGCCAGGGGCTGGCGGCGGTGCTGATCGTCGCGACACCGTACGCTCTGTCGTCGCTGGCGGGCGGGATCACGCCGCCGGGCGGTGGCGTCTCGCTGGCGCTGTGGCTTTCGTGGCAGGTCACGATCACCGTGGCATCCAGCGCGCTGCTCCTGCCCGCCGCGGCCGTGTTGCGCGTTCCTGGGATCCACGACGCCCCACCGTGGACCATGTGGGCGGCATGCGCCTGGGCGGCGGTCCTCGCGGTCGCAGGATTGGTGCTGTGGTCCCCACCGCACGGGTGGCCGCCGTGGTTCGTGTTTCTGTGGATGCCGGCCCTGGTATTGGCCGTACAACCCGCGAAGCTGGCGCGCAGCGCGACCACCATCGCGGTGGTCGCGGGATCGGCGGCGGCGCTCCTGGCGTGGGGCGCGACGGTGCAGGGCCGCGTCGCGCTGTCCGAGCGTGACCTGGCGAGGCTCGAGGGCAGCGAGGAGCCGGTGACCGAGGGGTTGCTGGAGCGCTTCGGGCGCACGCTCGCCGAGTACCCCGTGGCCGGGAGCGCCGCCGCGCTGTACCGAGAGTGGCGCCGCTCTCCCTTCGTGGTTCCCGAAAGCGACCACCCGGCCGTGCTGGCAACCTGGGATCCGGCCGGAGGGCTGGTGGCGCGGCTCGACCTGGCCGAGCTGGATCTCCCGGCCCCGCTGCTGCAGGCGTTGGCGCGATCCGCCGCAAGCGCGCGCACGCCGACGGTGGAACAGGTTCACCGCGTCCCCGGCGTACACTATGTGCTGGCCGTGCCGTACGCCGACGGATCCGTGGTCACGGTGGGCGTGGGGCCACGGTCTCGGGCGTTCCCGCCGGTCCGGGTCGCCCGGTTCCTGCGCGGAGAGCGCGTACTCTCGGCACCGTACGAGATCTCTCTCTCAGAGCCCTTCGCGCGCTCCCTGCCCGACTCGCCGAGTTGGCGGCGTGAAGGCTGGGTGGCTCGGTCCGAGCGCTCGCTCGACTCCCCGAGCGGGACCCGCCACGTCCACCTGCGGGTGGACCTGGGCACGCCGACCCAACTGCTGGTGCGCGGCGTCCTGGTGGTCTTGGTGGACGTGGCACTGGTGGGATTGCTTTGGCTCGCCGGTTATGGGTTGGCCGGCCCGGTGCGGCTCGCCGTCCCGGGGTTGGGGCGGGCGTGGGCGCGTTCGTATCGCGGGCAGCTCACGGTAGTGCTGAGCGTGTTCTTCGTCGCTCCAACCGTGGGGTTCGCCGCCTGGAGCATCGTGCGGGTGCAGGCCGAGGCCGACAGCGGAGCCCAGCTCCTCACCCGCCAGACGCTGCGGGACGCCGCGGTCGCGACGCGCGATCTGGGGTCGGACCTGGGCGGGCCTGGGGCGGATGGGTTGCGGGACCTGGGGGGCCGCTTCGGCGCCGACCTGTTGGTTTATGAGTCGGGTATGTTGGTCGGGACGAGCACGCCGGTGTTGCAACAGCTGGGGCTGGTGGATCCCTATCTGCCGCCAAACGCGTATCGCCACCTGTTGATCGAGGACGATCTCGAGGTCGCCCTGGAAGCCGTGATCGGGGGGCGCAGTACCCAGGTGGGATACCGCAACATCGGGATGTGGCGTGGCCGGCCCCTGGTGCTGGGCTCACCCCGGCTGGTGGACGACGCGGAGTTGTTGGCCCGCCGGCAGGACCTGGCGCTCACGCTCACCCTCGCCACGCTGGGCGGGCTGGCGGCCGCGGCGTGGCTCGCGGCACTGGCGGCGCGCGCGTTGGCCAAGCCGGTGCACGCCCTGCGCGAGGCGGCCGTGTCCATCGGGCAGGGGCGGCCGGCGCCGCCGCGCGATCCCTCGGTGCCGGCCGAGTTCGTCCCGGTGGTGGAGGGGTTGGAGCGGATGGCGCAGGATGTGCGGGCCAGCCAGGCGGCGCTGGAAGCGGCCCGGCAGCGCACGGCCGCGGTGCTTGGGAGCGTCGCGACGGGCGTCGTCGCGCTCGACCGGCACCTCAAGGTGGCGATGGCCAACCCTCGTGCGGAGGAGCTGCTGGGCGTCTCCCTCCGCGAGGGAGCGGACGCCCGCGAGCTCACCGGAGAGGATTGGCAGTCGCTGTGGGAATGGGTCGAGGCCTATGTGACCGGGGGCGCGGAGCCGGAGGCGCTTGAGCTGGTGGTGGACGAGCGGCGCATCCGGGCGCAGGTGGCGGCGTTGGGGGGCGACGGGGGCTGCGTGGTGGCACTGGATGACACCACCGACCTGGCCCGTGCGGTGCGGGTGCTCGCCTGGGGCGAGCTGGCCAGGCAGATCGCCCACGAGATCAAGAACCCGCTGACGCCGTTGCGATTGGGGATTCAGCACCTGGAGCGGGCCTACCGGGATCGGCGGGAGGATTATGCGGAGACGTTGCGCCGCACCGCGCGGCAGATCCTGGCCGAGATCGAGCGACTGGACGCGATCGCGCGCGCCTTTGCGCGCTTTGGCGCGCCGCCGGCGGAGGCGGGCCCGCTGGCGCGGGAGAACGTGGCGGACGCCGCGCGCGAGACGGCGCAACTCTACGCGCTGGGGGCGGATGTCGGCGTCCAGGTAGTAGGACCGCTGGCCGTGTACGCGCGGGTGAGGCGGGACGAGTTCAAGGAAGTGCTGGTCAACCTGGTCGAGAACGCCCGCACCGCCGGGGCGTCGCGGGTGCGGATCGTGGTGCAGCCGGCGGACGGCGGGGCGCGGGTCGAGATCGAGGATGACGGGAAGGGCATCCTGCCGGCGGACTTGCCGCGGATCTTTGAGCCGCAGTTTTCCACCACGACCAGCGGCACGGGACTGGGGCTCGCCATCTGCAAACGACTGGTGGAGTCGTGGGGTGGTGTGATCCAGGTCACGAGCGAGGC
>Ga0209619_10000934_pt1 | contig 21131 bp, 13 predicted proteins | sample Rifsed16ft3_FD_184011 | JGI IMG/M metagenome (GOLD analysis project Ga0209619, IMG submission 184011) | Soil microbial communities from Rifle, Colorado, USA - sediment 16ft 3 (version 2) | ecosystem: Environmental > Terrestrial > Deep subsurface > Rock core/Sediment | place: Rifle, Colorado... | reverse complement strand
AGGATCGCCTCTCGGTCCTGGCGCTTCGTCGGGAAGTACACGACGACGTGCTTCCCGCCCTCGATCCGGTCCATGAACCACGCGTGCTTTGGGGTGCGGTCGAGGGGCACCTTGTACCCGACGAGCGCGTGCGGGAGCTTCACGTGTCCGCGCCCCGCGTTGTAAATCAGGAGCGCGACGGGAACGACGAGGAACAGGAGCGCCGCGTTCAACAGCACGACGAACGAAAACGGGAACAGGACCGCCATCGCGTCCTGCAGCCTCGGGTCGAGAACGACGAGGGGGAACGGCGGGAGCGCAGGGTACACCGGCACGAGGGCGGCGATCACGATCATCGCCTTCGCGTCCGCCCCGCCCTTCAGGAGGTGCACCTCGTACATGCCCCGGAACACGAGCATCATCACGGGGACGGTCAGGTACAAGGCGAGCCCGCGCACGGTCGCGGGGTCCCCCTCCGATGCGACGGCCCCGATCGCGTACAGCGCGGCGGCCAGGGCAACGAGGTCGATTCCGAGGGTGCGGAGCGGGAGCTGCCACCCGCCGTCCTCCTTTCGGAACGACTCGCCGACGAGCGGGTCGTAGAGCAGCACCGCAGTCGGGACGAACAGGAGCGCGACGCGCGCGTCCACAGACTCGGACCACATCTGGAGCGCGAGGAGCGCGAGCGCGATCGCCCCGAGGACCGCCCACAGCTCGTCCTTCACCTCGCGCGTCCGCCAGTCCGAGACAGCGGCGTACGCGAGGAGGGCGGCGCCCACGAACAGGCGGAGGAGGTCGGGGGCAGCCACGGCGCACTAATATTCACGCCCGAAATATATTTATCGACCCACAGAAGTCCGCCCGCGCTCGCTGTCCGGCCCCGAGAACCGCAATGAAAAGGCTATATAGCGGGTGCCGGGATTTGGGCCCGCATGGAGTCCGTGGAGGGCCTCTCAGGCTTCTCGCGCGTCCGCTGCCGAGGCCGAGCCCGATGATGGAGCCCCGCCGCGTCAAGGCGAAGGTCTGCCTCGTCGGCGAGCACGCCGTGGGCAAGACCTCCCTCATCCGCCGCTTCGTCCTGGACGAGTTCGACGACCGGTACATCGTGACCCTGGGCGCAAAGGTCTCCAAGAAGGAACTCGCCCTCCAGTCCCCGGCCGGGAACCCCGTCCAGATGGACATGACGATCTGGGACATCATGGGCTCGAAGGGGTTCCGGGAGCTCCTCCGGGAGGCGTACTTCCACGGGGCCCAGGGGATCCTCGCGGCGGCGGACGTCACCCGCTACGAGACCCTCGAGGACCTGGACTCCTGGGTCGAGTCCGTGTTCCGCACGGTCGGGGAGGTCCCCGTCGTGTTCGCGATCAACAAGGCGGACCTGAAGGACCAGGTCGCGTTCGGCGAAGAGCAGATCAAGCTCGCGACGGAGGGCTTCGACTCCCCGTTCTTCTTCACGTCCGCGAAGACCGGCGAGAACGTGGAGGCGCTATTCCGCGCCCTCGCGGAGATTATCACGAAGAACACCCTCGGGAAGTAGCCTGCAAATAGGTTTCCACAAAGGTATTTCCGCGGGCGCCCATGCTCGCCGCCCGATGGCGGGGCCACCTCCCTCCGAAGCGGTCCGGATCAAGGTCACCCGGGACCTCGGCCTCTACGACGTCGTGATGCTCGGCCTTGGGACGATGGTCGGGGCGGGCGTCTTCGTCCTGGCGGGGAGCGCGGCCCGCGTCGCGGGCGTGGCCGCGATCCTCGGGATCGGGATGGCCGCGTTCGTCGTGTTCCTGAACAGCCTCGCGTACGCGGAGCTTGCGGGCTCCCGCACGGAGGCCTCCGAGGGCGGGGCGGGCTGGGTGCGGGAGGCCCTCCCGCCGCCGAGCGGGTTCCTCAGCGGGTGGCTCTCGTGGGCGGGCCACCTCACGGCCGCGGCCCTCTCCGCGGCGGGGATCGCCCTCCTCGCGGACTACCTCCTGGACGGGCTCGGCGTCTCGTTCCTCGGCCTCCCGCGCAGCCTCCCGCTAGGGGGCGGGGAGTACAACGTCTCCGAGAAGGCGATCGCGGTCCTCGTGTTCCTCGCGTTCGCGGGGGCGGGCGCCTGGCGGCCCCTCTCCCGCGGGCGGAGGTTCGGCGCGCTCACGGCCCTCAAGATCGCGCTAATCGCCGCGTTCATCGCGATCGGCGCCGCGGCCCTGTTCCGCGTGCCGGACCTGGCGTCGAGGTTCGGGTCCCCGCTCTCCCCGGGGCCCGTCCACGGGGTCATCCTCGCCGCGGGCGTGTTATTCGTCGCGTTTCAGGGCTTCGAGACAATCGCGCAGTCCGCGGACCGCGTGAAGTCCCCGCACCGCACAATCCCCGCGGGGATCTTCGCGGCCCTGGGGATCGCGACGCTGCTGTACCTGACCTTCTACATGGTCGTCCTGGGGAACGTGTCCGTGGACACGAGCGGCCCGCTCACGTGCCAGGTCCGCCCGTCGAACCCCGTGACCGCGTGGAACTGCCTCGCGCAGGGCCCACGGTCCCTCCAGGAGCCCGAGCTCGGCGCCCTGTTCGCCGCGATGTCGATCGCGGGCGCCTCCGGGTGGCCCGTCGTTCTCCTAAGCGTCGTCGCTGTGATCGCGATGACCTCCGCCCTCGCCTCGAACCTGACGTCCGCCGCGCGGGCGAGCTTCGCGATGGGACGCGCGGGGTCCCTCCCCGCCCCGCTCGGGGTCGTGAACGAGCGGTCCCGGACGCCCCGCGCCGCGCAGGCCGCGGGCGGGCTCCTGGGCCTGCTGTTCCTCGTCCCCCTCTCGATCGAGGAGCTCGCGATCGCGGCCGGAATCCTGTTCCTCCTGCTGTACGCGTTCGTGAACGCGGCCCTCATCGTCCTGCGGCGGCGGCAGCGGGCGGCCGTCCGCGGCTTCCGGGTCCTCCTCGTCCCCGTCGTGCCCGCCTTGACCGCGGTCGTGAACCTCCTCCTCGCGGCGGACCTGTACCTGTTCCCGCCGCTCGCGGCAGAGATCCTGTCCCCGGGCCAGGCCGCGTGGTCGATCGTCGGCCTGTGGCTCGCGGCGGGGCTCCTGTTCCACTACTTCACGGGCGGCCGGCAGTCGATCGCGAAGATCCCCGCGAAGCCGCGGGAGCTGCTCGACGTGCTCGCGTCGGGCGAGGACCGGTTCGACCCCGCGCGGTACCGCGTCTTCCTCCCGCTGCGGGAGTTCGACGACCCGGACCTCGTCGAGTTCGGGGCCGCGGTCGCGAAGGCGCGGGACGGCGAACTCTCCCTCCTGAACGTCGTCGAGGTCCCGGGGAACCTCCCGCCCAAGGCTATCCGGTTCCGGTACGTGGACGACCGGATCCGCGGGCTCCAGAAGCTCGCCCGCATCGGGGAGCGCCGGGGCGTGGACACCCGCGCGGTCGTGAAGATCGGATCCCGCGTGTACGAGATCATCCTCGACACCCTCCGGGAGGAGGACGTGAACCTGCTCGTGATGGGATGGCGGGGGGAGCGGGTCGAGGGGGACAGGCGGATCCTCGGATCGAACATCGACTACCTAATCGAGAACGCGCCGTGCGATCTCATCGTGTTCAAGACGAAGGGCCTGAAGCACCCGCTGCGGTCCGTCGTCGTCCTCAGCTCGCCGCTGTGGAGCGTCCGCGGCGTGGACGACCTCGCCCTGATTCTCGCGAAGGAGCACGACGCCCGCATCACGGTCCTAAGCATCGTCGAGGACCCCGCGAAGGCCGAGGAGATTAAGGCGGACGCGAAGCCGCTCCTCGAGAAGGCCCATGCCCTCGGGATCGAGGCGGACCAGAAGCTGATTTACTCGAAGGCGTACGAGGCCACCGCGCTGCGGGAGAGCGCCGGCGCGGACCTTCTGATTGTCCGGGCGAGCCCGGGCGGGACAATCCGGCGGTACGCGCTGGGCCCCGTCGAGGACCGGATCGCCAAGCTCGCGAAGATGCCGGTGCTGATTTTCCGAAAGGGAACGAAGTTGCCATGACCGAGAGAGATCGCGCATTCCCGTTCCTGACGGGGCTGGGTGTCTCCCTCGGGCTCTACACGATTCTGCCGATACCAGTGCCAATCCTCCCGGTCGTACTCGCCGTACTCCTCGGCACGGTGAGATATCGTCACGGCGAGATCGTATGGTTGGGGGAGAGGCATACCGTCGCGGTCCTTGGGACCGCCGGGCTCGGCCTGTTCTTCGGCCTCTCCCTCGCATGGATCTTCTTCTCGCCTTACCCGGGGACGCCGGTGGTCGCAGCCTTCATCGGCCTGCCGGGTGGCCTGTCGTGCTGGTTCGGGTTCGGCTTCCAGCGGTGGGCAGAGAGGGACTTGGGCATGCGCCGCGGGTCGGAATCTCGCTGGGACGTCCGCTCGTGAGGGGCCGCGGGCGTTGTCGGCATCAGCATGATCCCATTGGCGGGAATCGTGCTCCTTTGGGCCTTCCTTGCCCCTCACCCCGGGCCGACCGGGACGGGGGCCCTAATCCTGGCATTCATCACAGTGCCACTACTGGCGGTGGGTCTCATCGGTCTAATCGCGGAAATATCCGGACCTAGGACCATCACGCTCCTCCTCATGGCGGGGTTCAGTGCCTTCACGCTCCTTCTCGTCGAAGTCCAGCTACTGGCCGGGGGACCGTACGACAGCCTGTACTTAGAAGTCGCCGGGCTCTTCGTCCTCTTCCTCGCGGCAATGGTGGTCAACTCCGTCATGGCTCGTCGGCGGAGAGCGAAGACCGAATGATGCCCTGCGGTTTCGGATGGGCATCAGGGTCGGTGAGCGTCCGGCTCGGCGTGATGAACGGAGCAGTAATTCTACTCCGGCCTGACCCCCGGCACGACCCCGAACCGCTGGAACGCGTCTTGGATGTTGAACACGAGGTCGCTCTTGATCTGCTTCATCCGCGCGGGGTCCGACGTGTACGCGAGGAGCTGGTATGAGATCGCCCGCCCCGCGAGGTCCTTCCCGTACACCTCCGGGGGCGGGTCCTCCACGATCCCCGCTGTCTTCCGCGCGGCCTCGATCAGGATCTCCCGCACCCGCGCATGGGGGATCTCGAAGCCCACGCTCACGTCGACGAACATCGCGTACGCCTTCGAACGGCTGAAGTTCACGATCGGCTGCTCGCGGAGCCTCGAGTTCGGGAGGTTCACGAGCTCCCCCTTCAGGGTCCGCACCTGGGTCATCGTCAGGTACAGCCCGACGACGTCGCACACGAGGTCCTCGCCAATCTTCACGCGGTCCCCGACGTCGAACGGGTCCGCCATCATCAGGTTCAGCCCCGCGAGGGCCTCCTGGAGGGTGCCCATCGCCGCGAGCGACACGACGAGCGCGAGGGCGATTAGACCGACCGCGAACACGAGGAGGCGGAGCGGGTCCAGGACGAGGTTCAGGATGAGGAACAGGGCCGTCGTCCCGACGACGAGGACCACCGCGACCCGCGACGCGGACTTCACCTGGTCGAGCACCCGCGCGTTGAACTTCTTGCTCCGCTTCTTCATGTCCTCGAAGACGGACCTCGCGATCCGGTCCAGGACGAACCCGACGAGGACGGCGCCCGCGATGATGATCAGGAACGAGGTCCACTGCTCCGGCCGGATCAGGGCGGACACCGCGTCCTTCACGACCTGGTCCTGCGGCGGGAGGGCCTGGACCCCGCCAACGAACGCGGTGACCCCCGCGACCGCGTAAATCACGTACTTCAGCACGAGCTCCGTGAGCGCGAGGGCGGGCGCGGCGACGGGCACCCCGGGCCGGAGGCGGGTCTCTCCGCGCAGGTACTCGGCGAAGTGACGGAGCACCCGCACGAACACGGCGCCGACGAACAGGGCGAACGCGACGACGAAGGCGGCGGGCACGTGGGCGATCACCGCCTGGAGGACGCCGCGGGCGACCTCAGACCGGAACTGGAGGATCAGCAGGACGACGACGGAGAAGAGGACCGCCCACAGGATGAACAGGAACCGGCGGGTGAAGTCCAGGGTGTCCCGCCCGAACCACTTGCTCTCCTGCGCCTTCAGGTACTCGAAGTACCGGGAGGCGTACGCGAGCGCCCACAGCATGAATGCCGTGAACAGGACGATCCCGAGGAGGGGGAGGACCCAGTCCACGAGGATCGCGATCGCGTCGCCCTGAAGGACCGTGGGGAGAAGGTCCACGGTGCACCGAGAGGGCGCGGATTATCATAAGCTTAATCGAATGAAAACGGGGTGTCAGGGCGCGGCCTCGTACACGGATCCGTAGACGAACCAGATGTCCATCGACGACGCCTTGCTCCCGAAGAACGCCTGCACGATCGGGGCGGGCACCTGCTCGAGGTACACCCCGAAGTCGACCCGCCACCGGCCCAGGTCGTGGTGGAACAGGTTCGCGATGGCGGGGATGTTCGCCTGCACCCGCACCGCCATCCGGAGCTGCGTCGGGAAGTCCCCGGGGACGGAGCGGGCGATCGCCTTCGGCAGCCCGATCGTGCCGAAGATCTCGAAGCGCAGCGCGAGGTAGTCCCAGAGGTTCGTGGGGAACGACTCGTAGTGGGCGGCCCCGCTCGGGTCGGGGAGCGTCCGGAGGAATTCCATGATGTTGTGGGTCAGCCACCGCAGGACCTCCGCGACGTAGCCTCCGTCGATCACGAACGCGAGGCGGAAGCCGCCCCCCGCGGACGGACCCGCCCCGAGGACGCCCTCGAGGTAGAACGTGAGCTCGCGGAGCGCGACGATCTTCAGGGTGAGGAGCTCCAGGAGCTTCTCGACGAGCCGCTCCAGGAAGCGCTGCAGGAAGCGGCCCAGCGCGTCCAGGGACTTCGGGAAGCCGCCCACGTCCGCGAGGGCCTTCATGAACGCGCCCCCGAGGACGTCCTCCCACACGACCTTCGGCTTCGTGATGTACCGCAACTCGGCGCCTGCGCTCAGCGACAGGGTGCCGAGCGGCGTCGGGATCGGCGGCAGGCTCTGCTCCCACAGCGTGTCCAGCTTGTACGCGTCGATCGCGGGCACCGCGAACTCGAGGCCCCAGCCCCCGTCCTTCGGCGTCGCGCGGACCGTCATCAGGCGGCCCTTCGTGACGAGGAGGGCGTCCCCCTCCACCGCGAGCGTGGCGGCCTCGAACCGCACCTCCGCCCCGAACGTGACGTCGATGGGCGCGTTCGCGAAGGTCGCCGGCTCTCCCGGCTTCGGACCGGAGAAGTTCCGGAGCACGAGGGTGGACCAGATCTCGAGTCCGTCCCGCCACGCGCGAATCGTGATGCCGCGGGGGTTCGCGCTGGGCGTCACACTCACCCGCAGGCCCTCCGTACCGAAACCGAGGCCGTCCCCCAGTTTCCCCATCAGCGCCTCGATGGCGGGCTTCGCCGTCGACAGCACGCCGAGCGCGAGCTCCTGGAGTTGCTCCAGGGGCACGCGCAGGACCTCCCCCAGGACGCGGACGACCTCCGGCGTCAGCACCCGCCGGATCATGTCCATGATGACCTGGACCAGGGAATGGATCGCGTCGAGGAGCGCCTTCAGTTGCGGCTCGACGATCGCCCGCCAGAACGCCTCGAGGAGCGGCGCGAGCTTCGCCCACACGTCCGCGAGGAGCGTGTTCGAGTCCGCGTACGCGACCCCCACGAGGGGCCAACCTGTGAACAGGGTGATGCCCAGGGTCAGGTCGATCCGGACCGTGCCGGACGCGATCTCGGGCTCGTGGCCGTCCGGCCCGAGGCGGATTGCGCGCGCGGACATCGCGTCCACCTGGACGAGGCCCGCGGCCCGCACCTCCCACCGGGTCTCGAAGGGGCGCTTCGAGGCCAGCGCGAGGTCCGTCCAGTGCACGTTCGGCGAGTCCGGGCCCCGCGGCACCGTGGTGGGGTCCCGGATGTCGATCCACAGGTCCCCCGTCCGGAGGGCCGAGGGGTCCCATGAGGCGGAGTCCCCGAAGCGGGTCATCGCGAGGACCGCGGGCGTCTGGCGGACGACGATCCACTCGGACCGCAGGCGGCCCGCCGCGACCGCGGCCTCCCGGTCGCCGTGCCAGAACTCGAACGGGTCCGCGGGCGTCTCGACGAGGAGCTTGACGTTGTGCAGGTCTTCCGCGGAGAGGAGCCCGTTCCCCCAGGCCCGCAGGATCTCCCCGCCCCGCGACAGGATCCCCGTCTCGCCGACGACGAGGTCCCGCAGGCGCTGGTAGATCCCGCCGCCCTCGGGCGGCGTCGCCGCGTCCGTGGCGCGCGCGTAGACGGACTCGAGCCGCGCGCGGTCCCGGTCCGTCGCCTTCACGTACCCCCACGGGACCCACGAGGCCGCGTCCACGTCCGCCCGAATCGCGTCCCGGAGGCCCTGCAGCCCGGTGGCGTCCAGGGACCAGTAGTCCGGGTCCAGGGGCGCCTGGTCCTCGAGGTGCGCCGCGAGCCGGTCGCGCGCGAGCCCGATCTGGGCCGTGCTGGACGCGAGCGCGTCGTGGTCCGCGATCACGAAGTCCACGACCTCTCGGACCGTGTCCGCCTGCGCGCGCCACGCGTTCCCGATCAGGGCGTCGAGGTACGCGGGGTCGCTCCGCAGGCGGGCGATCGCCTGGTCCAGGCCCGAGTCGAGGGCCCGCCGGACGAACTCCGTCACGGACTCCGCGTCCTTCGGGTCGATCGCGCCCTGCAGCGTCGGGTTCGGGATCGCCCCCATCAGGCTCAGGTCGTTCGCGACCCGCGAAGCGAGGTCCGTCAGGAAGTCCCGCGCGGATTGGTGGACGACCCGGACCTGGTCCGCGAACACGGCGTCGTAGTGGGCCTTCCACAGGTCGTCGTGGTCGTTGAACACGTCCACCGCATCGAACTCGACGGGAGTCGTGTGGGCGGCGACGGAGACGGTCAACGGGGTCCCGTCCGCGTTCGGCACGGTGTAGTCCCGCGCGGGGAGGTCCACGGGATACGGCCCGAGGAACGTGGCGGGTTCCCCCGCCATCGAGAACAGCTCCCGAACGAAACCCTTCACGAGCTCCGCCTCGTGGCTCCCGCCCGTGACCCAGGAGAGGAACGCCTCGATGTCCCGCACGGACTCCTCCCACCCCTTGAGCCCCCAGTCCAGGGCCGACTCGGCCCCGAGGTACTCGAACACCCGGAGAATCTGCTGGTCCAGGAGGGCGGACAGGACCTGCGCGAGGACGCGGTTCAACCGCACGGGGGCCGCGTCAAAGGCGCTGTACAGCGCGAAGAGGTCCGCGGGGTCCGTGGCCCCGCCCCCCGCGTACGCCTGGAGGAGCCGGTCCATCGTGCGCTCGGTCACGTCCGGCACGAGGCCCTGGCCCGCGTACCGTCCCGCCCGGTTCAGGAAATGGAGCGCGTCGAGCGCGGCCGGGGACCGCTCGTCGACATCCCGGAACCTCCGCAGCTCCTCGAGCATCAGGGCCAGGTTCACCGCGATCTCGACGTCGGTCGGCGTCAGGACGCTTCCGGTCGACGTGCCCGGCTCGCCGTACGGGTCCATCGCGACCCCTTGGAGGACGCGGAACTGCGCGGCGGTCGTGAGGACGTACCGCACGATCCGCGCGAACTCGGACTCGGACCCGTCCGCGGCGTCCCGGAGACCCTGGACCGCGGACTGGAGCAAGGGGAACGGGGAGTCGACGAGGTCCCGGAAGGGGAATCCCGCCCGGTACACGGAGTCCCCGCGGGCCACCGTGTAGTTCGCGGACCCGGCGAGGCTGAAGTACGCGACCCGCGACGTCTCCCCCAGGACGGCGGGGCGGGACGTGTCCAGGGCCTCCGCGGTCCGGTCGGGGGACACCGGCAAGGCACGCCCGGACGGGACGACGTCGATCGTCCGCATCGGCTGGAGGAACATCGCGACGCGGACCGCGTCGAGGGACACCGTGAAGCCGCGGACGTCCCGCGGGAAGCTCGGCTCCAGGCGCTCCGCGACGAGGCGCTCGAACTCCCGGTTCGCGCGGTCGGGGTCCCCCGGGCCCGCGGACGCCCGCTGGATCGCCTCGAGCGCGAGGGCGTGCGCCTCGAGCTCGACGCCGTGGTGGACCGCACCCGCCACGGACTCGAGGACCCGGAGCTGCTGGAGCTGGACCTCCGCCTCCGCGGCCTGCCGCCCCGTCGTCGCCACGTAGACCGAGCTGAGCCCCGCGAGGAGCAGGGCAATCACCGCGATGAGCGAGAATGGCACGCGCCCGTTGATGTCGCCGCGAATCCCCAGGGTGGCACCCCCCGGGACACGAAGCGTCGGGAATCGTACTTATGAATTTGCCGCGGATGTAGCATCCTCGGCCCGCCAAACTTCATTTACGCCATGGCCCGTCCCGTGCGGGCGATGCACTTCGCCGCGTCCAGACGGTATGTCGCGGTGCTGCTCGCGGCCGTCGTCGTCCTTGTCGTCGTCGGGGCGTACCTCTCCGGCGTCGGGAGGGGCCGCGGCTACCTGCTGATGGCGACGACGACGAGCACCCGCGACACCGGGCTCCTCCCGTACCTGCTTCCGAAGTTCACCGGGGACACCGGGATCGAGGTCCGGTACGTCGCGGTGGGGACGGGCCAGGCCCTAGACGCAGGGCGCCGGGGTGACGTGGATTTCGTGATGGTCCACGCGCCCGGGCTCGAGGATCAGTTCATGGCGGACGGCCAGGGGCGGTGCCGGAACCTGATCATGTACAACCGTTTCGTGATTGTCGGGCCGGCAGGAGACCCCGCGGGAATCACGCGGTCCATCTCCGGGGCGGACGGCTTCCTGCGGATCTACCAGAACGCGTCCCTCTTCGAGTCCCGCGCGGACAACTCCGGGACGCACAACAAGGAGCTCGGGCTGTGGGCCGCGGCGGGCCTGGACCCGGCGTCGTTCGGCCCGTGGTACGAGAAGACGAACCAGGGGATGGGGAACACTCTGACGATCGCGAACGAGAAGGCCGCGTACACGCTGTCCGACGACGGGACCTGGTACGCGCGCGAGTCCACGTTGCCGTACCTCCGGCTCCTGTTCTCCCGGGACGAAGACGTCCTCCGGAACCAGTACTCCGTGATCCCGGTGGAGCCGAACCTCCATCCGGGCGTCCTGTTCAACGAAGCGGTCGCGTTTGCGCAGTGGCTCGTGAGCCCGCGCGGCCAAGGCCTGATCGGGGCCTTCACGGTGGGCGGGCACATGATCTTCACGCCGAATGGCGTGCAGGCGTGCTGAGCATGGTGCGAGGGTGAGGCCTTGCCTAAGGACGGACAGGAGCCGATGGGGGACCCGACGGCGCTGCTCTTCCTGGCCCTCGGGGTCGTCGTCGGGGGCATCCTGCCCGTCATCGGCTTGGTCATCGACTTGGTTGTGATTGGGATTCTGGCCTCCGCCGGGATTGTGTTCCTTCTGGTTTGGGTCGTGAGGGGGATGCGAACCCGAGGGCTCCTCGTGTGCGCCCTAGCGTTCAGCATCGGTTTCGTCCTCCCGCTCGCCGTCTGGTTCGTTCTCACGACGCGCGACATCCTCCAGATTACCTTCCTGTCCCTGTACGTCACGGGGACCTCGACGCTCGTCTCGACCGCCATCGCGGTACCCCTCGGGATCGCCCTCGGACTCCACGAGGTGGGGGGCCAGAGGCTCGTCCGGAACATACTCTTCACGCTCTATGGCCTACCGCCGGTCCTCGCGGGACTCCTCGTCTTCCTCCTCCTCTCCCGCGGCGGGCCTCTCGGCTTCCTCGGACTCCTCTTCACGCCGCTCGGCATGGTGATCGCCCAGGTCGTCGTCGTCACCCCCATCATCCTCGGGATCACGACGTCCGTCGTCTCGACGGTGGAGCGGCGGGTGAAGGAGACGGCGCACGTGCTCGGGGCGGACCGTCGACAGCTCGCGGCCACGGTGATGCACGAGGCCGCGGCGGGCGTCCTGACGGCGGTCATGGTGGGCTTCGGCCGCGCGATCTCGGAGGTCGGGGCGGTCTTCATCGTGGGCGGTCACATTCAAGGTCAGACCCAGGTCCTCACGACGACGATCATCACGGACGTCCAGCAGGCCGCGTACGCCCACGCCGTGGGCCTCGGTGCGATCCTCCTGGTCCTGGGCGGGATCGTTTACGCCCTGCTCTTCCGTCTCCAGGAGAGGACCCTGCCATGACGATGTCCCTGGAGATCGAGGGCGTCGAGAAGGCGTTCGGTCCCAGGGCGGTCCTCCGGGGTGTCGAAGCGCGGGTCCGGCCCGGCGAAATCTACGCGGTGGTCGGCCCGAGCGGGGCGGGGAAGACGACCCTCCTGCGGATCGTGGACTTCCTGCTCCCGCCCGAGGCGGGGCGCGTCCGGTACGACGGGCGGGCTCCGCCCTCCGGGCCGATCGACCGTCTCGCCCTGCGGCGGAGGATCGGGATGGTCGCCCAGAATCCCCTCCTCTTCCGTGGGTCCGTGTTCTACAATGTCTCGTACGGGCTCTGCGTGCGCGGCGTCGAGGGGTCCGAACTCCTCGTGCGCACCTTGAAGGCCCTGGAGGGGGTCGGTATCCCGGGCCTTGTGAACGCCCGCGCGTCCGGGTTGTCCGCGGGGGAGGCCCAGCGGGTCGCGTTCGCCCGCGCGATCGTCACCCGCCCGGATCTCCTCCTGCTCGACGAGTTCACCGCGAATCTGGACCCCGCGAACGTGAACGCCCTCGAGGCCGCCGTGCGGGAGTACAACCGGGCCACGGGCGGGACCGTCATCCTCGTCACCCACAACATGTTCCAGGCGAAGCGCCTCGCGCACCGGGTCGCCCTCCTGCTGGAGGGCCGGATCGTCGAGGAGGGACCCGTACAGGAGTTCTTCGAGAACCCGAAGGACCCGCGGACCCGCGCGTTCGTGAACGGCGAGTTCGCGTTCTAGAGCAGCGTGACCTCGGTCGTCTCGACCCCGCCCACGCCCGGGATCCGACCGAGCGCGGCCTCGACCTGCTCCATCTCCCCGCTCGCGTCGTCCACGACGACGATTGCCTCGAGCGCCTTCAGCCCGAAAGCCACGGGCTTCACCTCAAGCTTCTTGAGCTTCTCCCGGAGCGAGGACCGGACGTGGCTCTGGACCGCCTCGAGGTCCACCTCGACGTCCTCGGGCATGATCCGGAACGTGACGGCGACCTTACCCATCTGAAAACCTTCAGGGTCCCTGGTACCCGCACTCCGGGCACCGGTACGCGACGCTCTGGTCCCTGCACCGCCGGCACCGCCCGATCGTCCCCTTGCCGCAACTCGGGCAGGGGAACGCGGTCGTGCCGAGCCCGTGGAGGACGACGCCGCAGGAGTTGCACCGCCGCTCGTGCTGGAGCATGAGGGCGGCTCGAATCCCCGGTTCCTATATCAAGCTATGGAGAATCCCGCGCCCGGGGGCGGGCTTCGCCCGCGTCCCTTCGCGCCCACCCCCGGTGGTGGATGGGTTTGCCGCGGGGAGCAAACTTTAACTAGCACATCCGACTAGGTCGGTGCTCGCATGGACCGCCGCACCCCCCGCGGGCCCGTAGCTCAGCTAGGTTGGACGGCGGTGGAACAGAGGCGTCGTTCCTAGAAAGAGCATCTGGCTTTTAGCCGACTTGCTCTCGGGCAATACCCGAGGACAGGCTGGTGAAGAAACCAGATGGTCCGGGGTTCGAAAGCGCCTTGTTGCTCCGGCGACAGGGCCCGAAAATCCCCGCGGGCCCGTCCGGGGTCCATGCGGAACCACGGGAGAAGGCTCACGCTGGCGAGGGAGGCGACCCCAGGATGAGGTTCAACGTGCTCCAGCACAGGCTCGTTCCTGAGCACCGGCTGCTGTCGGACGAGGAGGCGGCGAGGATCCTTGCGGCCCTTCGGATCACGAAGGACCAGCTGCCGAAGATCAAGAAGGCGGACCCCGTGATCAAGGTCCTGGAGCGGGTCCACGGCCCGATTGGCGAGGGCCGGATCATCAAGGTCACGCGCCTGTCGGAGACGGCGGGCGTGTCCGAGGCGTATCGACTCGTGATAGGGAGGTAGGCGGAATGCGAGAACTCGTGGAGGCGTTCTTCCATGAACGCTCCATCGTGAACCACCACATCGCGTCGTTCAACGACTTCCTGCCGACGATCGACAACCCGAGCTCGCGGATGCAGCGGATCGTCGACAGCATGCGCTCCTCGCCGGAGGACGACCGCCGCGGGATCTTCAAGCTCGACGAGGACCGCACGGAGGGGGACATCATCGAGATCCGGATCGGCCGGCGCCGGGACGACCGGGCCCGCATCGACCTGGACGCGAAGCCCACGATCTCCGTCGGCACGCCGATCGTGAAGGAGGCGAACGGGGCGACCCACGCGCTGACGCCGATGGAGGCCCGCCTCCGGAACCTGAACTACACGTCGCCGATCTACCTGGATTTCACCGTCGTCGAGAACGGGATCGAGCGGGAGCCCGAGCGCGTGCACATCGGGAACCTGCCGATCATGGTGAAGTCGAAGAAGTGCTCCCTGCACAAGGAGAACCTCGAGATCGAGGGCGAGCTCTCCGAGGGGGAGTACCGCGAGAAGCTCGTCGAATTGGGGGAGGACCCGGTCGACGCGGGCGGGTACTTCATCATCGGCGGCACGGAACGGGCCCTGATCTCCCTCGAGGACCTCGCGCCGAACCGCGTGCTCGTCGAGCACAACGAGCGGTACGGCCGGCGCGTGCCCGTCGCGAAGGTGTTCTCCCAGCGCGAGGGGTACCGCGCGCTCACGCTCGTCGAGATGAAGAAGGACGGCATGCTGATCGTCACGGTCCCGACCGCCTCGGGGCAGATCCCGCTGATCATCCTGATGAAGGCCCTCGGGATGGAGAAGGACGAGGAGATCTACAACGCGATCGTCAGCGTGCAGGAGATGGCGAACATCGTCTACGCGAACATCGAGGAGTGCCAGAACAAGAAGCTGTACCCGCCGAACGGGATCTTCACGCGCGACGACGCGGTGAGCTACCTCGAGAAGAAGTTCGCGACCGGGCAGGCGAAGGAGTACCGGACGAAGAAGGTCGAGTCAATCCTGGACCGGTCCCTGCTCCCGCACCTCGGTGACACCCGCGAGGACCGGATCAAGAAGGCGGTCTTCCTCGGGCGGGTCGCGCGCTCCGTCCTCGAGCTGCACCTCGGGAAGCGGCGGGAGGACGACAAGGACCACTACGCGAACAAGCGGCTGAAGCTCGCCGGGGACCTCATGGAGGACCTGTTCCGCGTCGCGTTCGCGAACCTGGTGAAGGACCTGAAGTACCAGCTCGAGCGCTCGTACGCCCGGCGGCGGGAGATCAAGATCAGCTCCGCGATCCGCCCGGACCTGCTGAGCCAGCGGCTCCTCCACGCCCTCGCGACGGGGAACTGGGTCGGCGGCCGCGCGGGCGTGAGCCAGCTCCTAGACCGCACGTCGAACATGTCCGCGCTGAGCCACCTGAGGCGGGTCACGTCCCCGCTCACGCGGTCCCAGCCCCACTTCGAGGCCCGGGACCTCCACCCGACCCAGTGGGGCCGGCTGTGCCCGAACGAGACGCCGGAGGGCCAGAATTGCGGGCTCGTCAAGAACCTGTCCCTCGCGATCGACGTCTCCGAGGGCTTCCCGGAGGACGAGGTGAAGCTCCTCCTCGCGGACCTCGGGACCCGCCAGGTGAAGGGCCAGACGACCGCCACGCGGGTGTACGTGAACGGCGACCTTGTCGGCCTCCACGAGTCCCCGCCAGAGCTCATCGCCGCGATCCGGGAGCGGCGGCGCTCGGGCCTCCTGAGCCCGGAGGTGAACGTCCACTTCGACGAGAACATGAGCGAGATCGTGATCAACTGCGACGAGGGCCGGATCCGCCGCCCCCTCCTCGTCGTGAAGAACGACCGGCTCGTCCTCACCCGGAAGCACCTGGAGGACCTCAAGATCGGGAAGTGGCGCTTCAGCGACCTCGTCCGGAACGGGATCGTCGAGTGGATCGACGCGGAGGAGGAGGAGGACTCGTACATCGCCCTCTACCCCTTCGAGGTCCCCGCCCGGTGCAAGGAGTGCAAGGAGCCCCTCAGCCGGAGCGACTTGGAGTGGGTGAACCTCGGGGCCGCGGGGGACACCGTCGAACTCCAGTGCAAGCACTGCGGGAAGACGTTCACCGTGAAGGGCTCGCTGACCGAGGACCACACGCACCTCGAGGTGGACCCCCTCGTGATCCTGGGGGTCGCGAGCGGGCTCGTCCCGTATCCGGAGCACAACTCCTCCCCGCGGGTCACGATGGGCGCGGGGATGGCGAAGCAGTCCCTCGGGCTCGCGGCGAGCAACTACCGCACCCGCCCGGACACCCGGAGCCACCTGCTCCATTACCCCGAGAAGCCGCTCGTGCAGACGGCGTCGATGAAGTTCCTCTCGTTCAACGAGCGGCCCGCGGGCCAGAACTTCGTCGTCGCGGTGATGTCGTTCCACGGGTACAACATGGAGGACGCGATCGTGATGAACAAGGCCTCCGTGGACCGCGGCCTCGGCCGGTCCTCGTTCATGCGGACGTACCGCGCGGAGGAGCGCCGGTACCCCGGCGGGCAGGAGGACCACTTCGAGATCCCGTCCCCGGACGTCCGGGGCGCGCGGGCGGACCTCAGCTACGCGAACCTCACGCCCGACGACGGCCTGATCTCGCCGGAGGTCCTCGTCCAGGGCGGGGAGGTCCTCATCGGGAAGACGAGCCCGCCGCGGTTCCTCGAGGAGGAGACGGACTTCCTGACGCCCCAGAAGCGGCGGGAGACGTCGATCACGGTCCGCCACGGAGAGTCCGGCTGGGTCGACTCCGTCATGCTCACGGAATCGGAGAACGGGTCGAAGCTCGCCAAGGTGAAGGTCCGCGACCTCCGGGTGCCGGAGCTCGGGGACAAGTTCGCCTCCCGCCACGGCCAGAAGGGGGTCATCGGCCTGATCGCCCAGCAGGAGGACATGCCGTTCACCGCGGAGGGCATCATCCCGGACCTGATCATCAACCCGCACGCGATCCCGTCGCGGATGACGGTCGCCCACGTGCTCGAGCAGATCGGCGGGAAGATCGGGGCGCTCGAGGGGCGCTTCATCGACGGCACGCCGTTCAGCGGGGAGCGGGAGGACAGCCTGCGCGCCGCGCTCGAGGCGAACGGGTTCAAGTCGAACGGCAAGGAGATCCTGTACGACGGGACGACGGGGCGGATGATTCCCGCGGAGATTTTCGTCGGCGTGATCTACTACCAGAAGCTCCACCACATGGTCTCCGGGAAGCTCCACGTCCGGAGCCGCGGCCCCGTCCAGATCCTGACCCGCCAGCCCACGGAGGGGCGCTCCCGCCAGGGCGGCCTCCGGTTCGGGGAGATGGAGCGGGACTGCCTGATCGGGCACGGCGCGGCGATGGTGATCAAGGACCGCCTGCTCGACGAGTCCGACGGGACGATCCAGTACGTGTGCGGGAACACGGACTGTGGCCACTTCGCGATCAAAGACCGGAAGGGGATGCTCCGCTGCCCGGTCTGCGAGAACAACTCGAAGATCTACCCCATCCAGACCTCGTACGCGTTCAAGCTCCTGCTCGACGAGATGCTGTCGCTTGGCGTGGCCATGCGGCTCCAACTGGAGGACCTCCAGTGATGGCCGCGCGCGGGGTCACAAAGCGGATCCGCTCGATCAAGTTCGCCCTCCTCAGCCCGGACGAGATCCGGCGGATGTCCGCGACGAAGATCATCACCGCGGACACGTACGACGACGACGGCTTCCCCATCGACATGGGGCTCATGGACTCCCACCTCGGAGTGATCGAGCCGGGGCTCCGCTGCAAGACGTGCGGCGGGAAGGTCGACGACTGCCCCGGCCACTTCGGCCACATCGACCTCGCGATGCCCGTGATCCACGTCGGGTACGTGAAGGAGCTCAAGAAGCTCCTCCAGGCCACGTGCCGCCGGTGCGGGCGCCTCCTCCTGACGAAGCAGCAGGCGGAGGAGTTCCGGGACGAGATGGAGCAGATGGAGGAACTCGGCGGGGAGCAGGACATCCAGTACGTCACGAAGGAGACCGCGCGGGAGGCGACGAAACGGCAGCGCTGCCCGCACTGCGGGGAGGAGCAGCAGCGGATCACCTTGGACAAGCCGACGACGTTCCGCGAGGCGGGCCACAAGCTCACCCCGAAGGAGGTCCGGGAGCGGCTCGAGCGGGTCCCGAACGAGGACCTCCGGGTCCTCGGCGTGAACCCGGACGTCGCGCGCCCGGAGTGGATGGTCCTGACCGCGCTGCTCGTGCCGCCCGTCACCGTGCGGCCCTCGATCACCCTGGAGAGCGGGGACCGCTCCGAGGACGACCTGACCCACAAGCTCGTCGACGTGCTCCGGATCAACCAGCGCCTCCGGGAGAACCGGGACGCGGGCGCGCCCCAGCTCATCGTCGAGGACCTGTGGGAGCTCCTGCAGTACCACATCACGACGTACTTCGACAACCAGACGAGCGGGATCCCGCCCGCCCGCCACCGGTCCGGCCGGCCCCTGAAGACCCTCGTCCAGCGGCTGAAGGGCAAGGAGGGCCGCTTCCGCTCGAACCTGAGCGGGAAGCGGGTGAACTTCAGCGCGCGGACCGTGATCTCGCCGGACCCCGTCCTCTCGATCAACGAGGTCGGCGTGCCCGTGGAGGCCGCCCGCGAGCTCACCGTGCCGATCCACGTGCAGGCGTATAACCTCGGCATCGTGAAGGAGTGGGTGAAGCGGGGCCCGACGCCCGCCCCGCCTCTCGGCGAGTTCTACCTTCCGGGCGTGAACTACGTGATCCGCTCGGACGGCCGGCGGATCCGCGTGACGGACAAGAACGCGGAGGCGGTCGCGGAGACCGTCGAGATCGGGTACATCGTGGAGCGCCAGCTCCTGGACGGGGACATCGTCCTGTTCAACCGGCAGCCCTCCCTGCACCGGATGTCGATGATGGCCCACGAGGTCCGCGTGATGCAGCAGAAGACGTTCCGGTTCAACCTCGCCGTGTGCCCGCCGTACAACGCGGACTTCGACGGGGACGAGATGAACCTCCACGTCCTCCAGAGCGAGGAGGCCCGCGCAGAGGCCCGCGTCCTGATGCGGGTCCAGGAGCACATCCTGTCCCCGCGGTTCGGCGGCCCCGTCATCGGCGGGATCCACGACCACATCACGGGCGCCTTCCTCCTGACGTACAAGGACGCGAAGTTCAACAAGGACGAGACCGCGTACATCCTGAGCCGGGTCGGGGTCTCGGGCCTCCCGCCGCCCGCGGTCAAGAAGGGCGGCATGGAGTACTGGACCGGGAAGCAGATCTTCTCCCTGATCCTGCCGAAGGACCTCAGCCTCACGTTCAAGGCCTCGATCGCCCCGAAGGGGCAGGTCGGCCTCCGGGAGCTGCGCGAGGACGACGGCCTCGTCGTGATCAAGAACGGGGAAGTTGTCTGCGGGACGATCGACGAGAACGCGATCGGCGCCTTCAAGGGGAAGATCCTCGAGAAGATCGCGCGGGACTACGGGCCCGACGCGGCGCGGGAGTTCATCGACAAGGCGACGAAGATCGCGATCGGGGCGATCATGCTGCGCGGGTTCACGACGGGGATCGACGACGAGGACATCCCGGAGGAGGCGAAGAAGCAGATCACGGAGGTCCTGCGGAAGGCGGTCGCGGACGTCGAGGCCCTCGTCGAGGCGTACAAGCGCGGGGAGCTCGAGCAGATGCCCGGGCGGTCCCTGGAGGAGACCCTCGAGGTCGAGGCGATGAAGACCCTCGGCCGGGCGCGTGACCAGGCCGGTCAGATCGCGTCCAAGCACCTCGGGATGGAGAACTCCGCGGTGATCATGGCCCGGTCCGGCGCCCGCGGCTCGATGCTGAACCTGTCCCAGATGGCGGGCTCGATCGGGCAGCAGGCGGTCCGGGGCGAGCGCCTCCACCGCGGGTACTGGAACCGGACCCTCCCGCACTTCCGCAAGGGGGACCTCGGCGCCGAGGCGAAGGGCTTCGTGAAGTCCTCGTACAAGTCGGGGCTCTACCCGACGGAGTACTTCTTCCACGCGATGGGCGGGCGCGAGGGGCTGGTCGACACGGCCGTGCGGACGTCCCGGTCCGGCTACATGCAGCGGCGGCTCATCAATGCGCTCGAGGACCTCAAGGTGAAAGAGGACGGCACGGTCCGGAACACGGGGGACACGATCATCCAGTTCCGCTTCGGGGAGGACGGCGTGGACCCATCCCGCTCCGTGCGGGGGAGCGCCGTGGACATTGACGACATCCTCCAGGAGGTCCTCGGGGAGGAGCCGTCCTGGCAGGAGCGCCTGAAGCAGCAGGAGATGGCGTCGTACGGGCTCACGGAGAAGGACATGAACATCGAGATCCCCGAGGAAGAGGCCGAGGTCGAGGAGGAGGAGCCCTCCACGGAGGAGTGACGATGGCCCGCGCGACGACGGTGGACGCGCTCCGGAAGCGGGGCGTGGCGAAGAAGACGGCCGAGACCCTGGCGGACGCGGGCTTCACGCTCGAGCGGCTCCTCGCGTCGACGCCGGACCGGCTGAAGAAGTTCCTCCCCGCGAAGGACGCGGACCGCGTCCTCGCGAAGGTGAAGGCGGCGCCCGTCGAGAAGGCTCCGCCGAAGGCCCCGAAGAAGCCCGCCCCGCGGGCGAGGCCGGGCAAGCCCCGGGGCGCGAGGGCGAAGGAGGGCGAGGCGGAGGCCCCCGCGGAGGAGGAGGCCCCGCCCGAGATCCCGGAGAAGATCCCCGCCGTCGGGAAGGGGGAGCAGGACATCTACGACGGGCTCAAGGAGCTGGGGCGGTACCTCCCCCGCGCGATTGTCCAGGAACTCTCGAAGAAGACCCACGGGATCAAGGTGAGCCGGAAGAAGCTGCACGAGGTCCTGACGAAGGTGTGCGACCGGTACGATTCGCACCGCATCGACCCGAACGAGTCCGCGGGGATCGTCTCCGCGCAGTCGATCGGTGAACCCGGGACACAGATGACGATGCGGACGTTCCACTACGCGGGCGTCGCGGAGATGAACGTGACCCTGGGCCTGCCACGGCTCATCGAGATCGTGGACGCGCGGCGGGTCCCGTCGACGCCGATCATGGAGATCCACCTGCGGCGCCCGTGCCCGAAATGCGAGGCGTGGGTGCTCCGCGAGGACCGGCAGTGCCCGAAGTGCGGGACGAAGTTCGACGAGGAGCCCCGCGAGGCCGCGAAGGAGAGCCCGAAGGACCTGGAGCGGATCCGGAGGATCGCCCAGGAGATCGAGATGACAACCCTCGAGGACATCGCGGACATCG
>Ga0209619_10000933_pt1 | contig 21155 bp, 20 predicted proteins | sample Rifsed16ft3_FD_184011 | JGI IMG/M metagenome (GOLD analysis project Ga0209619, IMG submission 184011) | Soil microbial communities from Rifle, Colorado, USA - sediment 16ft 3 (version 2) | ecosystem: Environmental > Terrestrial > Deep subsurface > Rock core/Sediment | place: Rifle, Colorado... | reverse complement strand
GCCGGTAACGAAAGAAAAGATACATCTGGCAGAAGACGGTATGTGCATAAAAATTGACGGTGCTGAGATTAAAATTATAGATTCGCCCGGTCATGCCTCCCATCATAATGTTTATTTTATTGACGGGACACTGTTTACCGGGGATATAGGGGGTGTCTGCATAAAAGACGGCCCGGTATTTCCTCCCACACCTCCGCCGGACATAAATATTGAACTATGGCAGGAGACAATTAAAAAATTAAGGCGATTAAATCCGTCAGCAATATGTCCGACCCATTTTGGCGTTCACAATGGAGTTGATAGGTACCTTGACGAGTTGGATAGCCGCCTGACGGAATGGATGCAGTGGATTGATGCCAGAATGAAGGAGGGAAAAAATGACGAGGAAATTGCAAATGAATTTAACGAAATGGTGCGGGGGGTTTTCAGGAGGTTCAGTCTGCCCGATAGTCTGCTGAAATCTTATGAGGCTGCGGATCCTTCCTGGATGAATGTCCAGGGCTTGCTTCGTTACTGGCGCAAGTTTCGCAGTTAAGTTAAAAAACATAATGAGCAATATTGGTAAAAATAAATTTGTGCTTGCGCTGGTACTGATATCAGGCGTTTTTTTTGTTCAGTCCTGCACAAAACAAACCGATGATTATAAGATCAGGGAAATTGTGAACAGCGTTGCTGATGCCGCGTCCAAAAAAGACATTAAGACGATTAAAAAGCATGTTTCGGTAGATTACAGGGACAAGAAAGGGAATGACTACAATGGACTGCGCGGGATGCTTGCATATTATTTTCTTCAGCATCCGAGGATCTCCGTATTTATCACCGAAGTATCGGTGGAAATCTCGGCAGGCTCGGCAGAGGTATTTATCAGGACTGTTCTTACATCAGGTGAAGATGTAAAATCACTAAGCGATATTCTGCCGACAAATATGTCCATATATGAATTTATCATTGATTTTAAGAAAGAAGGCGATAATTGGGTGATAACCGGAGCGGACTGGTACAGGGCGGGAGAACGGTCGGTAAAATAGAAGGTTCTATCGTTAAGAAGTTTGATATATGAAGAGATGAATTCGTTTGCGGTTTATGAATCCGAAGTGCTCGCCGTTATCCAGTACTGTTTGACAATTTTACAATGCTGTTTTAAAATTAATTCAACTTAGATGAATATTGCTGAAGCGGTTTTTTATGGTATCTTTCAGGGAATAACGGAGTTTCTTCCCATAAGCAGTTCGGGCCACCTTGCTGTGCTTGGATTTTTCCTTTCTTCAGGAGAGAACAACATCCCCTTTTTTGTTGTTCTTCATGTTGGGACATTTTTTTCTATTATGGCCTATTTTCGCAGGGATATAGTTCAGATTATTGTTGATACAGAGAGATGGATTTTATCAGGAGGCTCCGATACCAGCTCAAGACAGGGAGCCGGAATGCTTATGTACATTCTTGCGGCTACTTTTTTAACCGGGATAATTGCTTTTCCGGTCAAAGACTTCATAGAGAATAGTTTCTCTTCCATGAGGATCATTTCTTGGAATTTTATAGTTACAGGAATTCTGCTTGGGCTTGCGTATTTAAAAACCGGGAAAGATCTGTCAACGCCCCTGAATTTATGGCGTTCCGCCGTAATTGGCATAGTTCAAGGCATTGCGGCGCTTCCAGGAATCTCACGTTCCGGCTCCACTGTCTCAGCAGGAATCCTTTTAAACATTGACAGGGAAAAGGCCGCTAAATTTTCTTTCCTGATAGGAATACCTGCAATTGCAGGTGCCACGCTGCTTGAGGCAGGGGAAATATTGAACGCAGGTTCAATCCATATTGTGAGTTACGGCGCAGGGTTATTGACAGCATTTCTTTCCGGAATGCTGTCAATACATATCCTTTTTAAAGCGGTGATGCTCGGAAGACTTCATTATTTTTCCATATATTGCTTGTCAATAGGCATTTTATTGTTCTTTTTTATGGCGGTGAGGTAAATGGCGGAAAGGAATAAAGAAATTACGCTTTTTAAAGAGGTTATATCTGTTCTGGTTCTTGCAGCTGCTATACTGGCAGGTATCAGCCTGTTCAGTTATTCTCCTTCGGATTCGTCTTTTTTTCATACAGGGAAAACAAATGTTTTGCATAACTATGCCGGCAGGGTTGGCGCGAATATTTCAGCTTTGGTTTTTTATGTGTTCGGGTATGCCGGCTATCTCTTTCCGTTATTCTTGTTGTTTCTGTCTGTTTTCATTATTTTTAAGAGAAGGCTAAGCCATCCATGGGTTAAATTTTCAGGTTTTGCAGGGATTTTTTTAACCCTTACCGGACTTTTTTCCATATTTGCTCCTGCAACCGAATTTACGAAAATGGTGAAAGGCGGAGGAGGCTTTGCCGGGTATTTGATAAACAATATGCTTTCGTCATATTTTGGAGATAGCGGCGGAACGGTAATCCTGATTGCACTGTTTATAATTTTTTCCATAATAACATTCAGGCTATCGCTTAAAAATCTTATAGATGTACTGCTGCTGATTCTCGCGATTTCTTTTGAAACCCTCTATAAATATTTTAAAAGGTTCTACTTCTGGGCCAGGGAAAGGATTAATGGCATTCTGGAGCGGAGAAGGCGAGCTGAGGAAAGAAAACGGGAAGATGTAAGGAGAGAGGAAATTCATCGGGAATTAAAAGATCCTGAATTTGTCAGGGAATTAACAGAGAGCAGAAAGAAACCTCGCAGGCAAAAGCCGGACCAACTTGCACTTGTTCAGCAGGAGGGAGGATACACAATGCCCCCGCTTTCGCTTCTTGAGATAGACGAAAAGAAAAAGGTAAAATCGGATGACAAGTCAACCGAGGTTGGTATCCAGATTCTGGAGAAAAAGCTCAGGGATTTCAGTGTGGAGGGAAAGGTTGTCGGATATAAAACCGGTCCTGTTGTTACAATGTATGAATACGAGCCTGCAATCGGGGTAAAGATAAATCAGATTGTTAATCTAAGTGACGATCTTGCTTTGGGTTTGAGGGCGCAGAGTGTTAGGATACTTGCTCCTATTCCGGGAAAATCCGCTGTCGGAATAGAGATCCCCAATATTCATCGCGATACCGTTTTTCTTAAAGAGATAATACCATCAAAAGAATTCAAGGATTCTTCCTCAAAATTATCGCTTGCAATAGGAAAAGATGTTTTCGGAATGCCTGTCGTGTCTGATCTTGCCAAGATGCCTCACCTGCTCATTGCGGGCGCTACCGGCTCAGGCAAAAGCATATGCATACATTCTGTGATTAACAGCATTTTATACAAAGCCACTCCTGACGAAGTGAAATTTATTCTCATTGATCCAAAAATGCTGGAGCTTCCAATCTATGACGGGTTGCCGCATTTGATGCACGAAGTTTTGGTGGATGTTAAAGATGCATCAAGGGTTCTGAAATGGGCTGTAAGGGAAATGGACGGGCGATATGCAAAATTAAAGGAATCAGGAGCCAAAAGCATTGATCATTACAGGGCGCTTGGCAGTGAAGATATGCCGAGCATAGTAATTGCAATAGATGAACTTGCTGATTTAATGATGGTTGTCGGAAAGGATGTTGAGGACAGCATTACCCGTCTTGCACAGAAGGCGAGAGCCGCAGGCATCCATCTTATAGTTGCGACGCAGAGGCCGTCTGTGGACATTATTACCGGAACAATAAAAGCTAATTTTCCTGCGAGAATAGCATTTAAAGTCCCTTCTAAAACAGACTCCCGTACAATTCTTGATGCCAACGGAGCAGAGTCGCTTCTCGGGATGGGAGATATGCTTTTTATGTTGCCGAATGCCACTGGTCTGATGAGAGTGCACGGTTCCTATATTACTGAAAAAGAAGTCAAGCGGGTGGTTGATCACTGGACCGGGCAGGCCGAACCCGAATATAATTCCTCCATTCTCAAGATTGAAGATTTTGGTTCCGGTGAGGTGGCGGAAGAGGAGGCGGATGATGAAATGTATGATGATGCTGTCAGGATTGTAAGGGAGGCAGAATATGCCTCAATCTCCTATATTCAAAGAAGGCTCAGAATAGGTTATAACAGGTCAGCAAGAATGATGGAGAAAATGGAACGGGAGGGTATTGTAAGAAGGGTTGGAAACAATAAATGGGAACTGGCGGCAAAAAACAATAGCGATGTTCCTTGAATCAGCCCCGAATGATTTAGGCGAATACCCATTGAAATTTGTTGAAGTTGCCACGGTTTTAGTATTAAATTATATATTTTAGGAGGGATAAAATGAGCTGGTTGAAAATTCAAATAGTGGTTATTTTACTCCTGATTCCGGTGATTTCTTCAGGAAAAGAGGTGGACGAAATTGTTGGGAAGGTTCAGGGTGTTTATGATGGCATTTCTGACTTCAGGGCCGACTTTATCCAAGAAAGCACAAATAAAGCATTGAAATATACGGTTACGGATGCGGGGGTAGTATATTTTAAAAAGCCGGGAAAGATGCGATGGGACTATATTAAAAAAATAGATGAAAAAGAAATGCTTATGCAGAAGATAGTAAATGATGGAGAAAACATATACTATTACCTTCCTCTGGAAAACCAGGTTATGATTGAAAATGTCAAGAATATATTCCCTGAAAAGGCGCCCAATAACTTCCTCTCCGGGATGGGAAGGCTGAAGGAGGATTTTAAGGTGGCAGAGGGCTATCCAAAGGGATTCAAAAAGGACTCTAATTTATATTATCTGGAATTGACTCCAAAGGAAAAGTTGAGAGGAATTTATAAACTGTATATTGCAGTGGATAAGGATAAATTTATCGTGAAGGAAAGCGTTTCAGTTGATCCTTACGAAAATACTACAAAAATAATGTTTTCCAATATTGAAATAAACAAATCAATAGCAGACAATGTATTCGGTTTTGAAATGCCAAAAGGGGTTAAAATTATTACTTCCCAAGAGGGGAAAAATAAATGACTGAGCGGCCGACTGTTGGCTTTATTTCACTCGGTTGTTCAAAAAACCTTGTTGATTCTGAATACATGCTGGGCATTCTTGCCAGGGATGGATTCAGCCTGGTTTCAGAGAAAAACGCAGATGTTATTGTAATTAATACCTGCGGATTCATATCCACGGCAATAGAAGAGTCAGGTGAAGTTATAGCGGAAGTCCTTGAAAGAAAGCAAAAGGGATCATGCAAGAAGGTTATTGTTGCAGGATGTTTGCCTTCAAGAGATTCCAAAAAGCTGGTTGAGCGTTTTCCAGAGGTAGATCATGTGATAGGAACAAACGATATTACCAGTATTTCCGAGGTTATAAAGAAAAATATCCAGATTGCAGTGTCAGAAAAATTGCACCTAAGAAAACATAACGGAATTTCAAGGATGCTAACCAACACATCCCCGTCTACGTATGTCAAAATATCTGATGGATGTTCAAACGGATGCACGTACTGCACGATTCCAATTATTAAAGGACCCTTTAGAAGCAGGACTGTTGAATCTATTGAATCTGAGGTCAAATCACTTGCCAGAAATGGTATTCAGGAGGTCAATCTGATCTCGCAGGATACAACCGCGTACGGTAAGGATATAGGCTCTGATCTTACTCTGCTTCTTTCAACATTGAATAAAATAAAAGATATAAAATGGTTAAGGCTCCTGTACTGTTATCCAGAAAGGTTTACTGACAATCTGATTGATTTGATTAAGGATAACAAAAAAATATGCAAATATCTTGATATTCCTCTTCAGCACGTCAACGATAAAATTCTTAAAAGAATGGGAAGAAAGACTGTAAAAAAGGATATTGAAAACCTTCTTAATAGATTAAGGAAAGAGATTCCGGAATTGGTGATCCGTACAACCTTCATCGTTGGCTTTCCTGGAGAGACGGATAAGGAATTTATGGATCTTTATAATTTTGTTAAGGATTTTGAGTTTGAATGCCTGGGAGCTTTTAAATATTCACGTGAAGACGGAACTCCAGCTGCTAATTATGAGAATCAGATTCCGGAAAAGGTGAAAGAGGACAGATACGGGATGCTAATGGAATTGCAGTCTGGCGTATCGCTTAAAAAAAACAAAAGACAGGTTGGAGCAAAGATGGAGTTTCTTGGTGAGGGATATCACAGCGATATGAATTGCTACTATGGAAGGGTCTGGCGGCAGGCTCCAGATGTGGACGGGATTACGATTCTCAAAGATGTAAAAAATATGGATCTTAAAATCAGCAAAGTTGAGATAATTAATGCGCTTGAGTATGATCTTATAGCAAAGCCTGTTGAGTAGGTTATGGGGATATTTTTAAAAGAGGGAGAAAAATGAAGAAGAAAATTAAAAAGAGCAGTCAGAAAAAAACTAAATTACGAACAAAAAGAAAAACAAAAAAAGCAGTACAGAAGAAAAAACATGCAGAAAAGAAAATAGGCAAAAAGGTTGAAAAAACAAAAAAACCTGCGCTACCGGCTGTTTGGTCACTCTCTGAAGCACGGGAAGAATTATTGAAATTGAAAAAAGAGATTATGGATGTTGTGTTATTCCGGAATGCGGATGATAGTTCTATTAGCAAAGAAGAACTTTTTGATGAAACCGATCATCTGTTGGAGGAGAAGCAAAAGGAACTATCCTTAATGTTAAACGAGCGGGAGCGGGTTAAATTACATGAAATTGATGATGCCTTGCGCAGGATAGATAACAAGAGTTACGGTATATGCGAGGAATGCGGCATAGATATTGAGACAGGAAGGCTTAAATTGATTCCCTATGTGAAATTCTGTGTTGATTGTCAGGAAATGTTAGAAAAGGAAAACAATTATGACCGTTCTGTTGCAAGGGAAGAGGATCGGATTATTTCTCCGCCGTCTTTGACTGACCCTGACGAAGAAGAAAGTTAAATTTATTGCGTTAGATGCTGTAGGATTTTACTGCGATCTTCTTCGGTCAATTTTGCCCCGTATTTTTCTACTGCCGCTTTCCATCCCTCTTTTGATAATCTCTCTCTTTCAATAAGCATGTGACAGGCGCTGCACTTTGAACGGTACAGTCTTTCTCCGTCGCTGATTTTGTCCGTGCTTTTTATAAGACTGGAACACGCAAGGCATAGCGGACCCAACACTATTAACAGGTATTTAGCCTGCAGGAATGGCGCTTTCATAGCCCTATTCCTATCAATAAACGAAAATCAAGATCCCGCGAGTTTTCTGTTAATCCCCAGCGCACTCCCATCGTTGTCCAGCGCTCGCCGGATGCAAATGAGACCGTTGGACCGAGATACGCCTTTTTTTCGCTTATTTCGTATTCAGTCCCAAGTTTAAAATTAGGCCCAGGCTCAAAAGAAACAGCAAGAATTGCTTCCGGCTCTGTTTCTACTTTGCCGTCTTCAATTTTGAATTCCCCGACTATATTTGCGGAAATATTAAATCTTTTGATGTTTTTTCCGAGTATTAACTTCCCTTCAAATTCATCTTCCTTTTCCGGAAAATTCCTAATGTACTCAAAATAAAGAAGGGGATTAACAGGAAGAATTCCGCTTTCGCTGAACCTGTACCTGGTCCTTATTTTGAATCCTTCGTAAATTAGACTGCTTTCCGGCGTCTGTGCGAATGACTGATATAGCGCTATGTCCCAGTGGTCGGTTATACCGTGTTCAATCTCAACCCAGTGTTTGAGTATCGTCGTGTCGGTAAAGTTATTCAGTGAGCCTGTTTGCTGAGTGTAATAGTATTCAATCTCGCCTTCACCTGCGGGTATTGTCAGATATTCGTATGTCCACACATAGGAACGCCTGTCCGCTGCGGCAATATTCTGAAACAGATGGGTTCCCATAAAAGCAATTGCCAACGACATTAGCCATCTTTTTGTTTCCATATTTCCTCCTTATTGAAAATAATTTTCATTTTCAATAAGTATAAAAAAATATAACACGGTTGTCAAGAAAAAAATTAAAAAATTTTATGCCCGTTACTGGATTACAGTTTAGCAGGGATTCAGGATATGGATTGTTCTTGCCCCTCTTCCCACGGGGAGAAAACGCGCGTCACCAGATAAAGTATTATAAACGGCAATACCAGGAATCCAAGCGCTACAAACAGCCCTTCCATGCCAAGTAGCTCCATCTTGTAGGCTGTCAGTCCGCGGAAACTCTTGGAGAAGAGTTGTCCGCCGATCACCACATTCCATCTTGTGCCGAATATACCCATTTGTATAAGAAGGGCAGCAACAAAGTAAACAAGCCTTCTTAATTCATCCTGGTACTTGAAAAATTTGACCAGCACAATCATACCGACTGGAACGATGATCCCCAGTAATATCTGGACAATGATAAGGCTTATAAAGAGTTTTGTTTTTATCAATTCTGAAATAATATGGATTGAGTCTTCTGACTGGTAAAGGCGATGAATGAAATCAAGCATTTCCAGGGAAAAATCAACAATTACTGCGTACAGCAGAAAGTCGGCAAGCCTGTCAAGGCAGAGCATATCTAATTTTTTGCCACGGAACATAGTTATAACCATATAAAGAATCAACACAAGGGCAATACCCGAAACTATCGCCGAGAACAAAAACACAACAGGAATCAAAACGCTGCTCCACCATGGATTAGCTTTTATTGAACCAAAAATAAATCCAACATATCCGTGCAGTAAAAAAGCGGATGGAATTCCTATTATAGTGATAATTTTAGCCGCCTTTTTGTCAAATGCTATCGCTTTTGGTGAAATGTCTCTGGAGAATAATGAAAGCGCCATGTAAAGCAGTTTCTTCAATCCCTTTTCTCTGTTAGCCATTTCAACCAAATCTTTTCTGTAATCAAACCATATTTCAAGAAGCAGAACAACCATTAAGTACCACATATATACAAATCCGAATACAGCCATTGCGGATTTAAGGTGCGGGGTGAGAAATATTTCATAGGAGCGTTCCATATGTCCTAAATGGAATTGTAGCGGCATCGGAGCAACAATTAAAAATGCAAGCGCTGTGAGCAGCGCGAGCCTGTATGTGGGGGATAATGCCTTCACATTGAATACCTTTACAAGGGACGCGAGGATGAAAGCGCCTGCCACAAGCCCTGTAATATAAGGGTAGATTACTATCAGTATGCTCCATTGCAGTTCAACCTCGTTTGGATAAATAAAGCCGGATATCTGTTGTGAAGCAGCGTATAATTGTTCTATTAATTTTTCCATGTTATCTCACCACTCCATCCATATTTGCATAATATACCTTTGGTTCTGTATTTAGATCTGGTTTCAGAACATGTATATCATTCATTCTTTTAAATCGCAGAAGAGGACTGCTCAGGGTGTGCAGGTCTCCAAAAACCCGCGCATTTGTAGGGCATACTTCAACACAGGCAGGACGCAAGCCTTTTGTTATCCTATGATAACAAAAGGTGCATTTGTCAGCGACTTTCTTTTCCGGATGGAAGTATCTTGCCCCATAGGGACAGGCCTGGATGCAGTATCTGCACCCAATACAGTATTTTTCATCCACCAGAATTACTCCTTCCGGAGATTTAAAGGTTGCCCCAACAGGGCAGACCTGTACGCATGGCGGATTGTCGCAATGATTGCAGAGTTTCGGAACAAAAAAGCTCTTTAATAATGTTCGGGTTGCTTCCATTGGAGAGAATCCGTCTATCCCGCCATTTGGGCTTTGAACCGATACTTCCCCGTCCATGTTGACCGCATATCGTTCAATCCATGTTCTGTAAAAGAATGGATCACGAGGGACGTTATTTTCTTCTTTGCATGCATTGGCGCATCTGCCGCAACCAATGCATCTTTTTATATAAACCCCCATTCCGTAGTTGTGTTTTTTCCCATTTTCTTCGGCCGGCAACGCAAGTTTACTGGATGCAATCCATAGCAGTCCCGCTGATGGGAGGTATTTCCCTAATTTTTTAAGAACTTCTCTTCTGTTTAACTTGTTATTTTTTGTTTTTTCTTTCATATCTCACTCCGCTTGTGGTGAATGTGGATAATGACATTCCCAGCAAACATAAGTATTCCCGTGTTTGTCCATATCTATTCTTGGTATTTCCTTTGAAGCAACTGCATTCTTTGTATGGCATTTTCCGCAAAATTCTCTTGCCGATGGTTTGCTTGGTAAGTATTTTCGTGGATTTAGTTTGTGTTCCCTTGGCGCTGCATGACAGGTTGTGCATTGAAGGCTATTATGCGGCGACACTGATTTCATGCTTTCAATGCTTCTGTGGCAAACGCCGCATTCACTGGGTGGACTTGGAGGGGTGGGATTGTGCGGATTGTGGCACTTTATGCATGGCTTATTGGGATTATGCGTAATTGTGTCAATCTGAGGAAATCCTGTTGGCCTTGCTTCCAGAAAAGCGTGGCATTTGTGGCAAAATTCCCTTTTTACCGGCATTAATAATTCGTAGTCTCCGCCGGCTGCCACATGTTTTACTCCCGGTCCATGACAAGCCTCGCAGGAAAGCCCCTTATGGTATGAAGAATTTAGTATGGCTATCTTATCTTCATGGCATTCTGCGCATTGATCGCGCCCTGCGTATTGAACCGGCAGGGATTTAATCTCGTCCAGCGCATCTGCTCTGTAGTGGCCTAGTTTTCCAAAAGATGCCGGAATAAATAGATGCCGCGCTATTATAAGTGCTGCAATAACCCCTGCAAAAATCAATAATAATCTTATAATCTGTTCAGGTATTGTTTTAAATATTTTAAGTGGATTAAACATTTGGCATTCTCCATCACTCCAAATTTTTTAATGGAAATAATAAAACATCGCTATAATCATGGCTCATTTTTAAAAACATCCTGAACATTTTAAAAGGAACAAATCCCCGATGTCAACATATTTTTTCTTTTATAATAATTAACCTCTGTTATTTTGTTGTATTTTCTGATGAATTGATCTCCACTTTTATTTCCTGCTTTTCCATAAGATAAGGCCTGTATACATAGTATATCTTTGAACTGATTGTCCCTTCATATCCTTGCGGGATCTGAAAAGTAAAATGTTCAATCCGTTCCTCAAGAGGGGCAAGGCGATTGTCATTTAGTATTTTTGCTCCATTCATTATGATATCCCAATCGTCCTTTAATACCCTCCCGCTGGCATCAGAGATCACCTTTTCGTATTCCCTGGTTTGTGTATCAATTATTTTGTTTTTTACAATTAGGCTAACCTCAAGCACCAGTTGCTGGGAAGGTATGCCAGTGGGGATCATATGCCCTGAGCCGATATTTGCAATCTTCAAGTCCACGTTAAGAGTATCCTTTTCCTTCTTCATGTTTACCATATTTAACTGCACAGACTTCTTCAGTTGGGTTAGCGAATGACCACCCTGGATATCATGGAGGTTGATTGTTCTGCTGCTTTCCTTTAATTTCGGGTCAACAACAAATCCTTCCACTTCCGGCATGTGACAATCCTGACACTGTTTACCCTGCGCTGCATAAGGACTTTTCTGCCATTCGGTGTATGTCTCCATTATTGGCACATTATTGTTCCCCCTAAGTTCGTGACAGCCGGCACAGAATTCAGAACGGGTATGCAGACTGGAATACTCCACATTGTGCACCGGGGATGATGCATTCTTTAACGGACCCCTTTTTGTTTCGCCAACCTTTATGGAAAAAAGATATTTTGTGTCTTTTAAAATAATGCCGGCGATAGTATGACAGAAATCACAGCTGATACCCTCCCTGGTAACATCTTGTTTCAGTTCATAATCTGAATTAAAGAGAACCGCAGGAGCATGACATCTCAGACATAATTCTTTTGCTTTTTTGGAATCTTGTCTCAGGCTCTGCATGTATGCTGTGTTGAATATGGGGTTTTCCAGTGACATGGCATGAAGGGAATTTTTCCAGTAATAGTAAATGTCCTTGTGGCATTCGCCGCAAACTTTGCTTTCTGTATAATTATTTTTATTAATGCTTTTTTTGTCAGGAAATCCAGCATATATAGACGCAGGTATTGAAAACAGGAGCCAAAGAACTGTTAATACCCTCAAAATATTTTCCTTACAGTAGTTACAACAGAATATTTTTATCATCTCACACCTCAATAATTAAATTTAGATAACATTATACCAGATACCAGAAATAAATGTTATTAAGAAAAGAATTTCTTGACAGAATTATTAATTAGATTAAAATAATATTAAATTAGGAGTTATTCTTTTTAAAGAATAAAGAATAAATAACAATAAATAAAAATGATTGAAATTGATAAATTGATTGAAAAATGCAGAAAAAATGGGCTAAAAATTACGCCACAAAGGCTCGCAATATTTGAAGCGCTAATCAATAACCGTAATCATCCCTCAGCAGAGACGCTGCACAAGGAGATCTCAAAGAAGTACACTACCATAACTCTGACTACTGTTTACAAAACGCTTGAAATGCTTACAAATCTCGGTGAGGTGGCATCTCTTGACATTGATTCCGAGAGAAAGCATTTTGACCCGCATATAGAACCGCATCATCATATTATATGCAAAGAATGCAAACAGATTATAGATGTCTTTAAGATTGACAACGATGTAAAGCCGCCGAAGGATGTTCTTGAAAGGTTTAAGGTGGATGGATTTCATATTGATTTTTACGGTACCTGCATAAAATGCCATTCTGCTGCTTGACCTCAAAACTCAAAATTTTCTTGCAATGCCTGCAAATTATATTAATCTTTAAAATTAATTTCTTTACTTTTTTTGAAAAAAGTTATTAAATTAATGGAGAGAAATAATATATGATGGATGAGAGAAAAGAAATAATAGTAAATGAACAATTGGACGAGGGGAACCCTTATAAGGACTGGCCCAAGGAAAAACTTGGTCATCCGTTTTTCCCGCATCATACCGTTGTTCAGTTGATACAAGCTCTTCTTGTTGTTACTTTTTTGATTGTTCTCGCTACTTTGATGCCGGCGCCAATGGAGCCAAAGGCTGATCCATTTATCACTCCTGAGCATATTAAACCGGAATGGTATTTCCTCGCTGCTTATCAGTTTCTTAAGATTGCAGAAAAATTAGGTTTTCTGGGGGCATGGGCGCCAGAGCTTATCGGGGTCTTAGGTCAGGGGCTTGCGATTTTGTTTATTGTCTCAGTTCCATTCATTGATCGGAATCCTGAAAGGATCCCTGGCAAGAGAAAACTTGCTATATTACTTGGGATAACGGGAGTGCTTCTTTTTATCGGTTTTACTCTTTGGGGAAGGTATTCCTGAGAATGAGGAATCGCACAAATCTTAATAATATTTTTTTGATTATATCAATCTTTGAAATTTTGACTGTCGCATCGTCTCTTTTAGAGGCTAAAACAGAGGAAAAGGTAGATTCCTGTGTGGAGTGTCATCGGCAGCAGGATGCATTATTGAGCAATCCGGTGCTGGTTTGGGAGAAGAGCATCCATATGGAAAACAGGGTGGGATGCGCTGACTGTCACGGCGGAAACCCAGCATCACGGGATAATGCTATGGCAGAGGAGGCTGGGTTTATTGGTGTTCCGGTGCCGCAACAAATTCCGGCTCTTTGCGCGAAGTGTCATGCCGATGTTAAAAAAATGAGACAATTTAATATCCGGACAGACCAGTTTGCAGAATACAAGACAAGCATTCATGGGAAGATGCTTTTTGAAAAGGGGGACGCAAAGGTTGCAACCTGCATAAGTTGTCACGGCTCACATGAGATCAGGAAAACAAACGATCCTGCTTCCCCGGTATTTCACTCAAATGTTCCTGCAACCTGCGGGAAGTGTCATTCCGATCCTGATTACATGAAACCGTATGGGATTCCAACGGACCAGTTAAGCGAATACAAACAGAGCTATCACGGGAAGATACTCTTCGGGGAGATTCATGGGAAGAACCGTGCCCTTGTGCCCAATTGCGCTGATTGTCATGGTATTCATGGTGCCATACCTCCAGGTGGAGGCGAGGTGGCGAATGTATGCGGGAACTGTCACTCCGTGGTGCTTAAGTCCTTCCGGGAAGGATCGCATTATACTGCGCTTGAGAACAGCGGTGTTCCGAAATGCATAGATTGTCATGGAAACCATAAGATCCTTTATCCGGGAATTGAGATGTTCAAGGACGCCTGTTCCTCCTGCCATGATGCAGGCTCCATACCGCTGACTGTTGCAGACGAAATGGCCGACATCCTTGAAGTTACAAGAAAAAAGGCTGAACTTACCGAATCATCTCTTGAAATAATAAAGGATTCCGGGCGGAACATAGATGATCTTGTTCTTGACATGTCCAAGGTTACAAATAATCTGGTCAAAAGCAAAACAATTACACATACAGTGGATTTGGAAAAGGTGAAGGGTTTAATGACCGAAGCCCAGGGATCGCTTTCCAATATTGATAAAAAAGTTGAAGAAATCCGTTCCGATGTCCAGAAAAGAAAGAAATTTATGTTCACGGCAGTTGGATTTCTTGGCGCCTTGATAGTTTTACTCTACATAAGATTTTTGATGAGACCAGAATAAGGAAATAAAATTGCCACTGTTTAAAGACATATTAAACAGGCGTGATTTTATTGACTGGCTGGGAGGGGCGGGATTCTTTGTCAGCGCCTGGATAATCGGTAAACCCTTATTAAAATTCCTTTTTCCTCCTTCAAATGTTATGGAGATCGGCGGAAGCAAGATTGCTGTGGCAAAATTAGATGATATTCCCGAGGGTAGATCAAAAACTGTGCTTTATAAAAATGTCCCTGTATTAGTCATAAACACACGTGCAGGGATGGCAGCAATATCCGGTGTTTGCACCCATTTGGGATGCTATCTTGTATGGGACTACCTAAAACAACAGGTCGCCTGTCCATGCCATCTTGCTTCTTTCAACACCAAAGGAGAAGTTCTTTCTGGTCCCCCTCCTGCGCCACTCTCCAGATACAATGTGGAAGTGGTTAACGGCAAGATATATCTCACCGGGTTTTTATGAAAAAAATTCTTAAAAAACTTGTGGATGTTGAGTGGAAAGAATTACTTAAAACAGGTCTTGAAAAAAGGTTTAATTTCAGTTTTGAGGCACAGGGTGCCCGCATCCGCAAATTTCTTATTACCCCGGTAGCCGAGCAATTTTCATGGTTAAATTTTTTTGGCATTGTTATATGTCTGTTATTTGTGATACTTCTTATTACAGGCCTTTCTCTTGCTTTGTATTATAAGCCGATTGCTGATGATGCTCACCTCAGCATAAAATACATTATGAACTCCATCCCGTCCGGATGGCTCATAAGGAGCATTCACCACTGGGCGTCAACCCTTCTTTTTATCTTTGTTTTTTTGCACTTCTGGCGAATTTACTTCACGGGTGCATATAAATATCCGCGAGAGTTATTGTGGTTTATTGGTCTGGCAAATTTAGCATTAGTATTTCTCTTTGGTTTTACCGGATATTTACTTCCCTGGAGTAACAATTCCTACTGGTCCACTCAGATTATGACGAGCGAGATAAAGGATATACCGTTAATTGGAGATTACATAATGCTCTTTATCAGGGGCGGCGAGGGGGTGGGAAGCGGAACCCTTACGAGATTTTTTGTAAGCCATATTGTTATACTGCCAGGGTTATTTTTAGCAATTACCGGTATTCATATATGGATGATTTTCCGTCAGGGACTTACAAAATGGAAATCTGTTTCCCCTAAAAATTACCGGTATAGCGTATCGGTTATGCTTCTTGATATAAACATTCTTATATTTGTGCTCTTTGCTTTGCTTATTAGTCTTTCGGTTTTTATTCCTGCAGGACTCGGTGATATTGCCGACCCTCTTAGAATGCCCGCAAAAATCATCCCGGCATGGTTTATGATGCCTATTTATAATCTTTACAAATTTTTTCCAAGGGAAATTTTTATATTCAACAGGGGGACATTGTTTGCAATGTCGTCGTCCGTTATTATTTTACTGCTTGTTTTGCTGCCATTTCTGGACAGAAATGAACAATATAATCCACTGAAAAGATCTGTTATTGCTGTTATTGGAATTGCAGGGCTTGTTCTGCTCCTTTTTTTAATATCTTACGGTACTGGAAGGTAAGATGAGAGGATTGGGAATTAAAGCGCTCATAATTTTAATATTGATATTGGCAATAAAGACTGGTTCTGCATCCGCCGGTATTTATTCCTGCACTATTTGCCATTCCAATATAAACAGTCAATATTCAAAAAGTGTTCACTCAGAAATAGGAACAACCTGTACCGAATGCCATGGCGGCGATCCGTCTGATTTGACATTTTCCGCAATGAGCCGTGCAAAAGGCTATAAGGGCAAAATCAGCAGGGCATCCATTCCGCTGCTGTGTGCTAAATGCCATTCTGATGTAAAAATGATGCTGCAGTACAGGGAATATGTGGATGAGTACGCCATTTACAGGGATAGCGAGCACGGGAAAAAGTTAAGGCAAGGCGATTACAAGGTTGCTGTCTGCACCGATTGCCATAATACACATGATATAAAAAAAGCCAGTGATCCCAATTCTCCTGCATATAAATTAAATGTCCCAAAAACATGCGCAAGATGTCATTCAGATAAGAAGTACATGGAACAATATAAAATTCCCACCAACCAGTTTGAGAAATACAAGGAGAGCGTTCATGGCAGGCATGTGCTTGAACAGGGGGACATGCGTGCTCCTGCCTGTCCGGATTGCCACGGTACGCACGGGGCAACGCCACCGGGGGTCAAGGATATACACAATGTTTGCGGCAGATGCCATTCCGTCCAGCGGGAGAATCTGCTGCGGAGTCCTCATTTTGAGGCAATGAAAAACAAGAAGATAAAAGAGTGCGCCGTATGCCATGGCTCTCATGGAGTTCAGGAAGCCACCATAGCGTTATTTACCTCTGAAAAAGCGGAGAATGGAGGAAAAGGTTGTCTCGGTTGTCATAAAGCCTCCTCTGTTGAGTATGGTGTTGCGCTGGAACTGGTAAAGACGATTAAAGAAGCCGATGACGCGGTTAATATAGCTACGAGACTTACACAGAAAGCAAGGGAAAAAGGATTTGATACTGACGAGGAAATGAACAAAATAAATATTGCAAAAACGATCCTTCTTGAGATCGGCCCTGTCACCCATTCCTTATCCCCGGATATTGTGAAAGAAAATGCAGAGAATGTGATTATAAATGCCGTGGATGTGCAGGACATGGTTAAGGCTAAACTGGTAGAATGGCGCGACAGGCGCGTCACTCTTGTAATTAATATCCTGGTATTTTTGATTGTTATCGTATTACTTGCAGTAAAACGAAGGAGGATGATGAAAAATGGCAGTAAGGACATGGATAAACAATAAACCGTATTTAAAGAGGTTTTTTGCGTTTTTTGGCATACATTTTCCAGAGGATAAGAATGATATCATTCATTTTTCGAGAAGATTCGCTTATATAATATTTGGCGGAATAGTTTTTCTCTTTATTGGAGCGATTGCATTCTTCCAATTCAGCACAAGCCCTTACTTCTGCGGAACATGCCACATAATGAGGCCATATTATAAATCCTGGAAGGAATCCAGCCATAATTTTGTCCCGTGTGTGGACTGTCATTATCCACCCGGATTTACCGAGGAGATCAGGGGTAAATTTGAGGCGTCGGTTCAGGTTGTAAAATATATAACGAGAACCTACAGCACTAAACCCTATGCGGAAATAGACGATGCAAGTTGTCTGAGAAAGGGGTGTCATTCCAAAAGGCTGCTTGAGGGTAATTCAGTTTTTAAGAACGGGATTAATTTTGACCATAAGCCCCATCTTACGCAGCTAAGGAGAGGAAGGAAACTTAAATGTACATCCTGTCATTCCCAGATTGTGATAGGTTCTCATGTGGCGGTGACAGAAAGTGTTTGCTTTATCTGTCATTTTAAACCCGAAGATAATGGAAAAACATCGCCAATCGCCACTTGTACGATTTGTCACGAGCCTCCTAAAAAAGATTTTACGCTGGGGGGAAATACATACAATCATAAGGATTTCGTGGAACGGGGGGTTGAGTGCACCAAGTGTCATGTCGGCGTTGTAGAAGGCAAAGGCGAAGTGCCTGAGGAAATGTGCCGTACATGCCATGGCGAGCCGGAACGGCTGGAAAAATATTCAGATCACAAATTAATTCATGACACTCATGTTACATCGCACAAGGTTGAATGCTTTCAATGCCATAAAGAAATCAAGCATAAGGTTACAACCGTCCATGATTTTGTAAAAAGAGATTGCAGTTCCTGCCATTTTGACAAACATGGCGCTCAGGAAAAACTCTACATGGGAACCGGCGGAATGGGGGTAAAGGATATGCCGAGCCCTATGTTTCTTGCCAGAGTGGACTGCATAGGATGTCATATATTGCCTAAGGAAGCAGCGGCTAAATCAATGTTTTCCGGACAGACAATAAAGGCAACTGAGGCTGGTTGTCTTTACTGTCATGGAATTGATTATAAAGGCATTATGAATGATTGGATGGCTACCGTTTCAGGGCATATGAATAGGGTTAAAGTTAGTCTTGATGAGGTTCAGGATAAAATAAAAGCATCAGGAGTAGCGGCAGCAGGGGCCAAGAAATTGTTTAACGATGCAATGTTCAATTACAACCTTGTTTATTATGGAAGGGGCGTCCATAATATTGAGTATGCAACCGAACTTCTTGCTAAGGCAGAGGAGAATCTTAATAAGGCAAAAGAGATGATAGAAAAATGAGTTATTGAGTTTTTGTAATTCTCAAAAACTCTTCTTCGTCTATAACTTTGACCCCCAGTTGCTGTGCCTTTTGGAGTTTGCTGCCAGCGTCGGGGCCTGCTATAACAAGATCGGTTTTTACGCTCACTGAGCCCGAGATTTTGCCACCCAGTCCTTCTACAAGTTCTTTTGCTTTTCCGCGAGTCATTGAACTCAGTTTGCCTGTGAATACAACTGATTTTCCTTTTAGCGGCAATTCACCCTTTGTTTTTTCAATAGATTTAATCTTTATTCCTTTTTTTAGTAGTTTTTCAATAAGTTTCAGGTTGTCTCTGTTAGAAAAAAATTCTGTTATGCTGTCTGCTATTTCCTCTCCGATTTCCCTTACTTTGAGCAGGTTTTCTTTAGGGGTTTTTATTATATTTTCCAGATTATGAAATTCTTTTGCCAGCAGTTTAGCAAGATGTTCGCCAACATGCCTTATCCCAAGCCCGAATAAAAACCTGTCAAAGGTAGTTTCCTTGGATTTCTTAATTGCATTAAACAGGTTCTCTGCAAGTTTGGTTCCCATGCGTTCAAGATGAAAGAAATCTTCTGGTTTCAGGTTATAAAGGTCGGACATATCTTTTACAAGCCCCCGTTCTACCATCTGATCAATGAATTTTTCTCCGAGCCCATCAATATTCATTGCAGATCTTGAGCTGTAGTGCCTTATTCTCTCTTTCAGTTGCGCATGGCAGGAGGCATTGATGCATCTGTAAGCCACCTCGCCATCCTTGCGGACTACCTTTGAGTCGCAGGATGGGCATTTTTCAGGCATTATAAATTTTGTTTCCATTCCTGTTCGTTTTTCAACAATTGATTTTGTGACCTCCGGGATGACATCCCCCGCTCTCTGTACAATAACATAATCGCCGATCCGCACATCTTTGCGCTCTATCTCATCCATGTTGTGAAGCGTTGCTCTGCTTACGGTTACGCCGCTGACATGGACAGGTTCAAGAATGGCTACAGGAGTGAGTGTCCCTGTTCTGCCCACCTGCGCTTCTATCTGGATGATCTTTGTAACGGCTTGCTGGGGAGGGAACTTGAATGCTACAGCCCAACGGGGACTGTGTGATAATTCTCCTAATGTCCGTCGAGATCCAAGATGGTTTACTTTTACAACGATTCCGTCGCATTCATAGGGCATTTCGTTCCTTTTTTTAAGAATGTTTATGTAGTATCCCATCACGTCGTTTATTCCGGAGCATAGTCTGTTAAGATTATTTGTTTTAAACCCCCATGCAGGGAGGCACTCTAATAATTCCCAGTGGGTTTTCAATTCCAATCCTTCTATTGCGCCTGTTTCATAGAAAAAGATGTCAAGTGGCCGCGATGAAGTAATCTTGGGATCCAATTGCCTCAAAGAGCCTGCGGCTGCGTTTCTCGGATTTGCAAACAATGGCTCTCCGGTCCTTTCCCTATCTGTGTTCAATTTTTCAAAGTTTTTTTTCAGAATGATAACCTCGCCTCTGACTTCCAGAAGCGGAGGGGGTTTTATCTTTTTTGAGAAGAGGACTAACGGCACTGATTTTATTGTTTTCAGATTGCTCGTAACATTCTCTCCGGTTCTTCCGTCACCCCTTGTTGCTCCTGCAATAAAATTCCCGTTTTCATAAATAAGTTCAACTGCGACTCCGTCAAATTTTGGTTCGCAGACATATTCAATGTCTTCAGTTGTTTTTAATAATTTTTTAATCCTGGCGTCAAAACTCCGCGCTTCCTCTTCATTGAAGACATTGTCAAGGCTGAGCATCAAAAACCTATGCCTGATCTGCTTGAATTCCTTCAGCGGTTCAGCGCCAACTCGCTGAGTGGGTGAATCAACGGTTACTAATTCGGGAAACTGCGATTCTAAGTTTTTTAATTCCCGAAACAGCCTGTCATATTCCTCATCGGGAATTTCAGGAGAATCAATAACATAATAACGGTGATTATGATAATTTATCAGATCCCTCAATTCCGCAATCCGTTTTATGGCATATTTGCGCTCCATAGGTTTATTAAGTAATCATTCTAATAAAAATACGGCAAAAAATGAAGAAGTTAATGAATATAATGAGAACATTGTTGCTGTTTGCTCTTGCAGAAACAAAATCCTTCACTTGACTACGAGGCATTAACCTGTTATTTTAACAACATGATCTTTGGCCGCAGACCTACTGAAGCAATCGTAAATCTCAACGCATTGCGTCATAATTTGAGGGTGATTAAAAGCGCTGCCGGATCAGCAGATGTTATCGCAATTGTGAAGGCTAATGCTTATGGCCACGGTGCAGTAAAAATTGCCGGGGCATTGAAGCTGGGGGGTGTAAGACGGTTCGGTGTTGCAATGGTGGAAGAGGGTATTGAGTTGAGAAACAGCGGAATAAAGGACGATATTTTTTTACTGAGCGGGGTTTTTAAGGGAGAAGAAGATGAGATAATAAAAGGCGGTTTCATTCCGTTTGTATTTGACCTTCGGACAGTTAATATGCTTTCCCGTGCAGGCGAGAAGATG
>Ga0209619_10000926_pt1 | contig 21267 bp, 18 predicted proteins | sample Rifsed16ft3_FD_184011 | JGI IMG/M metagenome (GOLD analysis project Ga0209619, IMG submission 184011) | Soil microbial communities from Rifle, Colorado, USA - sediment 16ft 3 (version 2) | ecosystem: Environmental > Terrestrial > Deep subsurface > Rock core/Sediment | place: Rifle, Colorado... | reverse complement strand
GAGCTCTCCTGAGACCGACGTGGGAGACAGGAAGACGCGCCGGCGTCGCAGACGCCCGCCGAGGAGAGAAAGCGACCCCAATGCCCGGTGACTCCTCGAGCGCCGAGGCAGGCATGAGGGTGGCGAATCCACGGGTCGGGTTCATGATCCACACATGTCGGGAGACTAGACAGGTCGATCCGAACCTGGTATCCTAAATTCAACCCCAACACAACTAATTACGGACGGAGGCAACATGTCCAGGGTGAATCTCGCCCTTGTGTTGCTCCTGTTTCCGGCTCTGGCGCTCGGCCAGTCTCTGGCGGATGTGGCGCGGCAGGAGAAAGAGCGTCGTGATGACAACCGGAAACGGGGGGAGAAGGCTCAGCTGGTGATTGGGGAGGTCGGTGCGGGCGAAGCGGACGACCAGCCGGCTCCGCCGCTGGTCGGAACGGCCGCCCCCGCACCACAGGAATCGGAGCCGCGCGCCTCCACGGAAGCGGATCGCGCCCAGCAGGAGATGGAATGGCGTCGGCGGAACAGTGAGGCGCGCGAACGGTTGGAAGAGGCGCGGAAGCGCCACGAGCTTCTCAGCAAGCTCCATCTGACTACGGGTGCCTATTTCGTGGATGAGAACAACCAGGCGGTCATTACCTCCGTAGAGCAGCTTCAGGGCATGGTCGCTCAATCCCAGGCGGAGCTCGATGCGGCGAGTGAGGCCCTTAGGCAGCTCCGGGAAGACGCCCGCCGGGCCGGTGTTCCGCCCGGCTGGCTCCGTTAGACCCAGGACGCTCCGGCGTCGAGGAGTCTTCCGGCTGGGACCTCGCTGCCCGGTGGCACCACCGCCCGATCTCCGGCCACCAGGCCTAGTCGATGGAGACGGGTGTCGATGGTGCTTCCCTTCAGGTCGACGCCGATGGTTCGGCCAGGGGAGGGGTCGGACAGCAGTCTCGTTTGGGCCCCGATGCGAACCAGCTCCCCCAGGACGGAGTGAGAAACCACGGCGAGGTCCGAGACCCGAGCTCCCCGAAAGAGAACCGAACGATCCAGCTCCACGCGGTCACCGAGTGTACACCCTTCGGCGATGACCGCCGGTCCCCGCAGCCGGCAGAAGCTTCCCAGCGTAACTCCACCTCCCAGGAGGACGGGGCCCTCGATCGTTGTCCCCACTCCCAGATGGATGTCTCGCCTTTCCCGAAGCTCCGCGGGACTGGGAACCACCACCCCGAACTCGCGTGCCCGCGCGTCGTCTTCCAGGAGGAAAAGGGTGATGCGAAGGACGTCCCAGGAGTAAGTGAGCGGCAACCAGTAGCGCTCGATCCGGTGGTATCGCACCACCGATGCGCGGGCGAGCATTTGAATGAAGTCAGGAAGCTCCAGCTCTCCGCGGGAGCTGGGCCGCACCTGTCCCAGCTTGTCCAAAGACTCGCGTTCCAGCATATACGCACCCACACTCGCCAGTGAGTTCGACGGGGCGGAGCGAGGCTTCTCCACGATCTCGGCTACCTGGTCTCCGGCGATCGTCACCACCGCCCGATTCTCCGGGTCGGGGACGGGAGTCACCAGAATGGCGATCCGGTGCCGGGACAGCGCCTGCAAGTCGTGGCGATGGTAGAGATCGTCTCCGTTCAGAACCAGGCAGCGTTCCTTGATCAGCGGGGTGGCTTGGCAGAGTGCGTCGGCCGTCCCCCGCTGCTCTCGCTGCTCGAGGTAACGGAGCGGAAGGGAGCCGAAGCGTGAACCAAGATGGTTGCGAATGGCATCGGCTCGATATCCAACCACCAGGATGGCTTCATCCACCCAGCCTTCGATTTGAAGAAGAAGGTGCTCCAACAACGCCCGTCCCAGTAGCGGGATCAGGGGTTTGGGGCGCGTGGCGGTCAGCGGGTAGGTGCGAGTCGAGCGTCCGGCGGCCAGGAGCACTGCCTGTATCATGGAACAGAAATCCTAGCAGTTCGCCTAAGGCCTACGCCAGGACCGTCTTCGGCTCCACGTCCGCATCGCCTATTGAGGGCTTGACAGTCCGGGCTGGCGTTCGGTACACTGAGCCATGAAATTGAAATCGGGTTTCATTTTCAATAAGGCCCGAGAGGCCTGAAAGACCGACGACCCGTGTCGCCCGAAGCCACCGTTCCTGCCACCGCCGCCTCCCCGTCGGCTCCCGTCGTTGCCCCGCCTCCCGGCGAAGTAAGAGTCCGGGGCCACCGACCCAAGATCGCGCTGGTGGGGAACCCCAATGTCGGGAAGAGCGTTATCTTCAATCGACTGACCGGCCAATACGTTTACGTCTCCAACTATCCAGGGACCACCGTGGCGCTGGCGCGTGGTGCGGCGCAGATCGAGGGTAAAGCCTATGAGGTGGTCGACACCCCGGGAGTCAATTCCTTGGTTCCGCAGTCCGAGGACGAGCGCGTCACTCGGGACATTCTCCTCGAAGAGCGACCGGACATCGTCCTGGTGGTGGCCGACGCCAAGAATCTTCGCCGAACTCTGCTCCTGTTGAGCCAGCTGGTGGAGCTCGGTCTGCCCACCGTGTTGGATCTCAATATGGCCGACGAATCACGAAAACGTGGCATCGAGGTCGACGTGAAAGGACTCAGCCGGCTCTTCGGGGTCCCGGTGGTGGAAACGGTGGCGACCGAGGGCCACGGAATGAGCGATTTGGAGCGTGCCCTGGCGACGCCCGCCGTTCCACGTAATCCATCGCCGGAGCTTTTGGCGGTGCTCGCCGAGCTCCAACGCGACGTCCCGGGTGGCGGGGAGCTTCCCTTGGGACTCTTCGCCGAGTGGCTCTGTTCCCGGGACGAAGGGATCACAGGCACGCTGCCCGGCCTAGCCGGGGAGGACCGCGTTCGTTCCATCACCCACTCTCTGGACCTCTACCAGCAGAGGCACCGACGGTCGGCGGCGGCCGTCATCGTTCAAGCCCGTAGCCAGTGGGTCGACTCCACGGTCGGGATGCTTCGGCGCGTGAAGGTCGGGGAAGTCTCAGAGCTCGCGGACCGACTCGGCCGCTGGTGTCGCGAGCCACTCACCGGGTTTCCCATTCTCATCGGCGTTCTCCTCTTCATGTATTACTTCGTGGGGGTGTTCGGTGCCGGCATGGCGGTGGATTTTCTCGAGGAAACGGTCTTCGGAGCCTACCTGGTGCCCGGCGTCGCCTGGCTCGTCGAACGCTTGCTTCCCATCGCCTTCATCAGAGACCTTCTGGTGGGACCCTACGGGGCGATATCGATGGGACTTACCTACTCGGTGGCCATCGTATTGCCGGTGGTGACGACCTTCTTCATGGCCTTCGGTTTTCTCGAAGACAGCGGTTACCTTCCCCGGCTCGCCGTGCTCGCCGATCGCATGTTTCGTTTCATGGGACTCAACGGAAAGGCAGTGCTCCCCATGGTGCTGGGACTGGGCTGTGTGACCATGGCGACACTGACCACCCGCATTCTCTCCACTCGCAAGGAGCGGCTTCTCGCGACGCTGCTGCTCGCTCTGGGGGTGCCCTGTGCGGCTCAGCTCGGTGTGGTGCTGGGAATGCTGGCATGGATCTCGTTCGGAGCGGTGCTTTTCCTGTTCGGAATCCTACTGGCGCAGCTTCTGATGGTGGGGTGGATCGCCGACCGGATCATTCCCGGACGCCGTTCCGACTTCATGGTGGAGCTTCCACCGATGCGGCTTCCGGCGTGGGGGAACCTGACTCGAAAGACGTGGAGCCGCGTCCGCTGGTTCCTCCGGGAAGCGGTGCCTTTATTCGTATTGGGCACCATCGCCCTCTTTGTCTTGGATCGTCTGCACATTCTCCCCTTCATCGTGCGGGCGGCCGAGCCGGTGGTGGTGGGGTTGCTGGGGCTGCCCGCCAAGGCGGGCGAGGCCTTCGTCATGGGCTTCCTGCGTCGTGACTACGGAGCGGCCGGCTTGTTCGATCTGGCGCGGCAAGGTCTGATGGATCACACCCAAATCGTCGTCTCCCTGGTGACCATGACCTTGTTCGTGCCTTGCGTCGCCAATTTCCTGGTCATGGTCAAGGAACACGATTTCCGTAAGGCGGCGCTCATGGCGGGTTTCATTATTCCCTACGCGGTGGTGGTGGGCGCCGCCGTGAACTTCTTCCTGCGTTGGACGGGCTTCGAGCTATGAAAGAGACACCGCTAGCCGATTGGAATCAAACACACCGGCCCCAAGACAGGGTCCTCGAGGAAGTCTTGGAGGCTCTGTGGACGGAGGATGAGAGGGGGGCGACGCGCCGAGAGGATTTGGCCCGCGTGGCCGACGTAACGCTCACCGAAGAATTGATCGAGGAGCTCAAGAGGCGCGGCCAGGTCGTGGAACGCGACGACGGTTCCCTGGCGTTCACCGAGGTGGGACGGAGTCGGGCCCGAGCCATCATTCGCCGCCACCGGTTGGCGGAGCGGCTGGTGAACGACATCCTGGGCATGCCCATGCTCGAGATGGAGGTCAATGCTTGCGAGTTCGAGCATCTCGTCGCTCCCGGCATTACCGAGAGCATCTGCACCTTGCTCGGTCACCCGCGCCAATGTCCTCACGGCCGACCCATTCCCGAGGGGCGTTGTTGTCTCGAGGCGCAGCGAAGCATCGAGGCGGTGGTGGTGAGCGCCAATCAAATGCACACCGGCGAGACGGCGCGGGTCGCCTATGTGAACACCAAGAACCACGCCAGGCTACACAAACTATCTGCCTTCGGTTTCACTCCCGGGGTGAGGGTGAAGTTGCACCAGCGTTCTCCCGCATTCGTGCTGGAGTGCGACGAGACGCAGCTGGCCATCGAAGAGGCTTTGGCGAAGGAGATCTACGTGCTCCGCGAGCCGCGGCAAGGCGAAGGACGAGATGCCGGCGGGTAATTCTTCCCCGACCCGCGAGGAGTTTCGCGTGTTCGAGCACTATCTCGCCGACAACGGGCTCAAGCACTCTCGCCAGCGAGAGGTCATCCTGCAATATTTTCTGGAGACGGGCGGCCACATGACGGTCGACGATCTATACCGGGTGATTCATCGCAAACACCGGGAGATCGGTCGCACCACCATCTACCGGACGCTCAAACTCTTCTGCGACGCCAAACTGGCTGAGTCCATCGAGCTGAAGGATGGCCTCACTCGTTTCGAGCATCACTACAAGCACTCGCATCACGATCACATGATCTGCATCGAATGCGGCACCATCATCGAGTTCGTGAGCCCGGAGATCGAGAATCTCCAGGACGAGATTGCCGTCGCCTATGGGTTCACCATAGATTCTCACCGGCACCAGATATTCGGCGTCTGCCAGAAGTGTGATCAGAGACGCGGACGGAACGACGCACCGTCCCGCACCAAGAAGAACAAGGTGGTCGCCACCAAGGCCGCAACCGGTTCCCGCCCCAGGTCGTCGCCCTAGCAGACGCTCTTTTCCGTGAGGAAGGCGAAGGAGTCCGAATGTGATGAAAATGAATTTCAATTTCGCTTTATCGGCTAGGGAGCCGATAGCGAGGTGAATGTCATGTGGCATGGCGTAGCACAGACCCAGCAGAGGATAGCGAGGTGAATTTCATGTGGCATGGCGTACGGACGAAGGCGGGGGGCGGCCTCGCCTTCCTCATCAGTCTTTGGATGTTGCTCTTTTCGTTTTCCGGCCCTCTGGCGGCGGAAAGCGAAACGAAGCAGGGAGATCAGGCTTCGGAAGAACAACCATCTGACGAAGATCGGATCGACGAGCTGGAACGGCAGCTCCAGCTTCTGAGCGAGGAGCTCGAAAGACTCCAGTTGGGCCAAGTGACCGAGGAAGAGCCGCCGACCGGCCGCTACGGTTTGGCACCCTCGGCCTCCAAGATCTACGGAGTGGAGCGCGGCGCATCCCTAGGAGGCTACGGCGAGGCAGTGCTCCAGGACTTTTCCACCGAGAACGACGATGGAACGGCCTCGGGGAAGTTGAATCAGTTCGATTTCCTCAGGGCCATCGTCTACCTGGGCTACAAATGGAACGAACGCTTCCTCTTCAACTCGGAGCTCGAGGTCGAACATGCCTCGACCGAGCTAGGAGGCTCGGTCTCGGTGGAGTTCGCCTACGTTGATTTCCTTTATCGTCCCGAAGCCAATTTCCGAGGCGGCATGGTTCTCATCCCTATGGGTTTTCTGAACGAGCTCCATGAACCGACCATCTTCTATGGGGCGACACGGCCGCAGGTGGAGAACGTGATCATCCCCACCACCTGGCGCGAGAACGGTGGGGGTGTATTCGGCGACGTCGGCCCCTTCACCTATCGTTCCTATGTGGTGGCCGGTCTGAACAGTGCCGGCTTTTCTTCCGGCTCCGGACTGCGAGGGGGCCGCCAGAAGGGCGCGAGATCTCTTGCCGAGGACTTCGCCTGGACGGGTCGACTCGATCTCACCGGCTTTCCCGGTCTCCTGATGGGGGGGAGTTTCTTCCTCGGTGGATCGGGGCAGGGAGAGCTTACGCCGACCGGGGCGGAGATCGGGGGAGACGTCCATCTCTTCGACATCCATGCTCAGTACAACTATCGAGGACTCCAGCTCCGCGGGCTCTACGCGGGCGGGAGCGTGGGTGACGCGGCGCTCATCAACGAGAGCCTCGGGCTCACCGGGAGGTCGTCGGTCGGCTCGGAGCTCGCCGGATGGTATGTGGAGGCGGCCTACGATCTGTTGGGAGTAGCGGCTGACTCGGCTTGGTCCGTCAGTCCTTTCCTGCGCTACGAGGAGTACGACACGCAGGCGGAAGTGCCGCGCGGCTTCGAGAGGAATCCGGCCAACGATCGGTCCGTTTTCACCGTCGGTTTCGAGCTCAAGCCGCTGTCCAGCGTGGTGCTGAAGCTGGACTACCAGGACTTTGGGAATCGGGCGGGGGCGGGGACGAACCAATGGAACGTCGGCATCGGCTACCAGTTCTAGTGGTAGTGGTTCTGGCGATCCTTCCCGGAGAGCTGGTAGCCGGGCTCTACAAAACGCAGAAGCAAGCCCTGCAGGAGGCCTTTCCCGGCGGCGGGATCGAGAGGAAGTCGGCTTTTCTGACCGACGCCCAGGCCGAAAAGGTCGAAGAGATGGCGCGGGCGCAACTCCCCTCGAAGATCGTCAGCTACTATGTCGGGCTCGACGCCCAGGGTAAGCCGGCGGGAGCAGCCTTCTTCGACACTCACGTGGTGCGGACCGTAACGGAGACGGTGATGGTTCTGGTGAAGCCAGATGGCAGCGTGCGGCGAGTGGAGATTCTCGCGTTTTACGAGCCGGAAGATTACAAGGTCAGACAGAGTTGGTTGGATCGATTGAACGATCAGAACCTCAGCGACGACCTGATGGTGGGCCGCGATCTGGTGCGGGTCACCGGCGCCACGCTTACCGTGCGAGCCTTGGCGGCCACCGTCCGCCGGGCCCTCGCCCTGCATGCGGTTCTGGTTGGAGAAAACGAATCGTGAAATACATGGAATCGGGCGGCTTTCAAAATCATCCCCTGATGCGATTGACCATCGGTCTCACGCTGGTGCTGCTTTCTGGATTCTGGGTAACCAACCTCGCTCTCTACCTCTCGAAGATGGGTCTCAGTCCAGGTTCGGTGGTCGCGTACTACAACGGCTCGGAAGAGGGATTCCTGCCTCCGCGCACGGTGGGCTCGATGGTGGAAGTCACTCACGCACACCTGGCGATGATGGCGGTGGTACTTCTTCTTCTAACCCATCTGGTCATTTTTGCACCGTTTGGCAAAGGCGTGAAGCTTGTGTTCATCTGGGGCACCTTTACCACCGCCATCGCTTCGGAAGCGGGAGGGTGGCTCGTTCGCTTCGTGAGTCCCGAGCTGGCACTGGTAAAAGTGCTGGGCTTCCTCGGCCTGCAGAGCTTTCTGGGCGTCTTGATCTGCATCATCGGGTGGGGGCTTTGGTGTAGCTCGTCGTCTCATCGCCCCAACGGACGGGCTGTCGCCGGAGAGGGGCTGGTGCCGCGGGAGCTCGACGACGACGATAAGCTCGTCTCGTTGGGATCGGCAAGATCCATTTCTTGAGCGTGAAGGGAAATCGTGTTTCCTTTTCTCCTGCTTTTGTTCTGGATAATCGGCGCAGCGTCGTCATTCGACTCTCCGTATTGTCGCCAACAGTCCTTCTACGTGATGGGGACGGTCACTACTCTCGAGGCCTGCGGACTCGAGGAGCGGGAGCTCGATAAGGCCATCAGCCAGGCCTATCAAGAAATCGAAGGGGTCGATCTCCTCATGAGCCTCTACCGGGAGGACAGTGAGCTCAGTCGGATCAATCGGCAACCGGTAGCCTTTCCCCTGGTGGTCTCCGAGTCCACATTCCAGGTTCTCGCCGAGTCGATGCGCATTGCCGAGGCCTCGCGAGGCGCTTTCGACCCCACCGTCGGACCCTTGGTGAGGCTCTGGGGCTTCCATCGCGGAGATCCCGCCGTTCCCGGCCCCGGCGAGCTCGCCATCGCCCGGGCGAAGGTGGGATTCCGGCATCTCAGATTGGACCCACGGGCGAGCACGCTCTGGCTGGGGCAAAACGGAGTGGAGATCGATCTGGGAGGAATCGCCAAGGGCTATGCAGTGGATCGCGCCCTCTCCACGCTCGAGGCGGCGGGTGCTATCTGGGCGGTCGTCGATCTAGGGGAGAGCAGTGTGTGTCTCTTCAACAAAGAGGATTCCAGGACAACTGCTTTCACTATCAGGAATGCAGTGCGGCCTGCCACGTTCGAGATTCACCAAGGTTGCGTCTCCACGTCGGGAAGCGACCAGCAGGGTTTCCAGGTCGAGGGAGAGTGGCTCTCGCAGATTATCGATCCGAGTACGGGGTGGCCGGTTCGAGACTCTGTCTCCGCCACGGTGGTGGGGAATGTGGGCGAGGGGATGAGAGTGGACGCGCTGTCCACCGCTGGGTTGGTGGCAGGATCCCAAGGAGCCATCGATCTCTGGAGCCGATTCGGCGTCGAGGGTATCCTCTACTATCGAGTGAAGGGTGCGATCGAATCCGTTTCTACGCCCGGATTTCCTCTTCTGCAGACGAACCACTAACCACCCTCCGGTTCGCCGTCTCCGTTCTTGCTGGGCTCGCAGGATCTGGTTCCTGCCTCGGGCCGGCGGTGGGGACGGACTGTAAGAAATGACCCGGATAAGTGGCCTCGACTGCCCGTGACCAGAAGAGCTAGCATGAGGACGTGAAGAAGGTGCTGCTGGTCTTCCCGAACGCTGTTGACCGCAAACAGTTGTCTACCAGTCGACCCCAGCGGGGGGAACAGTTCGAAGTGACCTTTGCCGAGCCGCGGGATGAAGACTGTCCGTGGGACTACGACATCCTATCCTTTATCGCAAGAGCAGCCGAGACGTATAGAGGCGAAATCGACGGTGTCATGAGCTCGAGTGACTACCCGGGGGCCACGGTGGCGGGAGCGATAGCCTCCCGGCTTGATTTGCCGGGCTCTTCGGCGGAAACCATCATGCGGTGCTCGCACAAGTACTATTCCCGGCTGGCACAAAGAGAAGCGGCTCCCAAGGCGACTGCCGATTTTCGCCTCGTCGATCCGAAGGACTACCACGACGTCTTAAGGAAAATCGACTACCCCTGCTACATCAAGCCGGTCAAAGGCGCTTTCTCTGTCATGACGCGCCAAATCCACGGCCCTGATGAGCTAGCGGCCTTCTTGGAGAGCGCGGCGGTGAAGGAGTTTATCGAGAACTACGTCTTCATTTTCAACCAGCTCGTTCGCGAGCTGACGAGCTTCGAAATCACCGGAAGCTACTTCATCGCTGAAGAACTGTTGCGCGGCCGGCAGGCGACGGTAGAAGGGGTGAGCGTCAACGGCAAAGTAGAGATGCTGGGAATCGTGGACTCGGTGAAGCATGAGGGGACGGACAGTTTCGTGAGATTCGACTACCCCTCGTCTCTGCCGGCGCAGGTTCAGGACCGCATGGTGGACGTGGCGGAGCGGGTCATCAGGCAACTCGGGCTCACGAATTCGCTCTTCAATATCGAGATGATCTTCGACGAGGAGCGGGATCGCGTCTCGATCGTCGAAGTCAATCCCCGACTTTGTGGACAGTTTGCGGACCTCTACCAGAAGGTCGACGGCATCAACGGTTACCAGGTCGCTCTGGCGGTCGCCACCGGTGCGAAACCCGTGATCCTCCGTGGCAGGGGCGATTTCCGGGTTGCTTCCAGCTTCCCGTTGCGCGTTTTCCAGCCGGTCCGAGTGATCCACGCTCCCCATGGGGAGCTCATCGAAGAAGTCGAGTCCGGGTTTCCCTCGACGCTTATATGGAACGAGTGTGAGACCGGCCAGGTGCTTTCTGATTTCGAGAGACTCGAGGACGGCGTGAGCTACCGTTACGGCATCGTCAACGTCGGGGCGGAGAATCGAAAAGATCTCACGGAGCGTCTCCAGGAGGTTCGCCGGAGGCTCGGGTATGAGTTCGGCCCCCCTACTTCATCTTGAAGACCGCTCGCCAACCGGTGGGATGGGGCAAGGGGCCCAATTGGCTCGTCTCGGAAAAGCGCTCCACGACGTAAAAAGGGTGGGGATCGATCTCCTTCGCCCTTTCTAGGGCGGCGGGAAGGTCTCGGCGGGCCAGGGTCGCGAAGACCAGCGTCTTGGTCACTCCCCGGTGCTCGCTTCGAAAAGTGCCGACAATATCGCCGAAAGGGCCGATCGCCTCGGCGATGGACTCTCCCCGAGGCGAGATCAGCCTAAGGACGCACCGTCCCAGTGCGAGCTTGCGCTCCAGGACGATGCCGAAGGCGTTTCCGGTGGCGAAACCGGCGGCGTACGCCACTGCCAGCACCGGATGCTCTCTGACCCGCAGAATGACTTGGGAGATAGCCGTTACCCACACCAGGATCTCGACGAAGCCGAGGAACACCGAGAATCGGATCCGGCCGGTGACAACCGAGATGGTTCGCATGGTGCTGAGTGAAACATCGAAAATCCTGAGGGAGAAAATGAGTCCAGCCAAGAACCAGATGGGCAGTGTTTCTAGAAATCCCATGGAAGACGTCCCTCCCTGTCATTCTTCTCGTGGTGGTCGAGTGATCTCGGCGGTGTCCGGAGCACCAGTAGTGCGCCCGTCCTTCCGATCACCCGATCCCCCGAAAGGCGTTCCAGACTCGAGACAATGACAGAGCTCCTGATAGGCCGTCTGGAACCTGCTGCGGTCAGGATGGTCGCCCAAGGCGGCGAGGAGGCGGCGAGCCAGAGGACCTCTATCGAGGATGAGCTGGAGCGGCTCACTGGCTATGTCCAGTTCTCTTGCCAGGTGTCGCCAAAGCTCCTCTGCCGTCGACCGGGCGCCCGGGAAGCCGAAGGCCTCGAGATAGGCGCGATCGGTGATGACGGCCCGGTCGGCATCTCGCACCGTTGCCAGAAGGATGCTCTCCAATCGTTCCGTTTCCCAAGATTGCTGGAGCGCCAGGCTGGTCCATCGTTCGCCGACCAAGGCGAGCAGTACCCCGGTGGCGGCTCGACAGATGGCGATGTCGGCGGCCGGATACTCCTGTATGTCCATGAGGCGAACCTCGATGGCGCTCCGGTCGAATCGGGCGATGGCGGCTCGCGCGTTGAGCCATTCGTGTTGGAGAACCCCCTTCGGGTCATAGGGGGAGATGTCCCGGTACATCCTTTGAAGAATGATCGTCTGGTAATCGCTGAAAGAGAATACCGGCTCCGGGATCATCCGGCCGGTGATGGCGGCTATCTTGGCGGCGCTGGTCCGGGAGATCTCCAACCGGTTGTCGCTGAGGCCGGTGACCTTCCCCTCCATGATCGGGGAGCTGGCGGCCAAAGCAGGTAGGATGGGAAGGAGGAGCCGCACCGCGGCATGGAGTCGGCCGAACTCCTCCTCGTTTCCGAAGGGCAGATTGAGCTGCACGCTCTGCACGTTGGCCCAACCGTGAGTCCGGCAATTGAAGATGCGATGGAAGCTCTGGTAGATCTCCTGATACTCGTGCTCCCACAGGTGGGTCTCTCGCGCCGGATCCATCCAAGGGTGCATCCCACCCGGCATGAGCCTGGCATGGAACGGCTCCAGGGCACGGTTCAGGGCACGCACCTCGGCTTGGAAGCCCGAGGCCAAGGGAGCTAGTTGCGGCACCGGTTCGGTGTTTCTTACCTCGATGGCGTGTTGAACCAGCTCGTTGGACCACGCGAAGACTCCACGCTCCACCTCCGACACCGGAGCTCCCGCCGAGGCCCACAACAGGTCGTCACAGACCGGGAGCACGGCAAGCGAATCCCGGTCCACGATCATGTACTCCAGCTCGACACCGAAACCCTCGAACAGGTGGAGAGGCCTGGAAGATCTCATTCGACAGGAATACCCATCTTCTTCAGTTCGATTCGGCGGAGGAAGACGCTCATGATGCGCTGGTGGAGCTCCTCGCGAAGAACCTGGTCCTCGACTCCCGACTCGATGCTCGGATTGTCGTTCACTTCGATGACATAACACTCGTCTCCGATCTCCTTGAGGTCGACGCCGTAGAGTCCATTGCCAATGAGATTGGCCGCCTTCAGCGCCGTTCGCGTCAGCCGGCGGGGCGCCAGCTCGACGGGCAGCGTCTTGAAGTCTCCTTCCTTGGGTGCCCCCGACACGGCGTGCTTGTAGATTTGCCAGTGCCCTCGCGCCATGAAGTATTGGCAGGCGTAAAGAGGCTTTCCGTCGAGGACACCGATTCTCCAGTCGAAAGGAGTGGGCAGGAACTCTTGGGCGATGACCAGTTCGGAGTCTGACAAGAAGTTCTCCACTTGCTCCGACAGGGTTGCCTCGCTGTCGACCTTGACCACGCCCCGGGAGAACGAGCTGTCGGGTTGTTTTAGAACACAGGGAAGCCCCAATTCCTTTACGATGTTCTGCACGTTGTCGCGATGGATGACCATGGTCTTGGGCGTGGGGATGCGATGGCGAGCCAGCAGCTCCGCCAGGAAGACCTTGTTCGTACACCTGATGATAGATTCCGGATCGTCGATCACCACCAGACCCTCAACCGCCGCCCGTCTGGCGAACCGGTAGGTATGGTGGTCGACCGCGGTGGTGGCTCGAATGAAGAGCCCGTCGTACTCCGCCACTCTGGGGTAGTCATCACGCTCGATGACCTCGACGCGCAGGCCCATTCCCTCTCCGGCCTTGATGAACCGCTTGATGGCGGCTTCGTCCGATGGCGGGGTCTCCTCCGAGGGGTCGACCAGGATGGCAACGTCGTACTTCGCGGTGAACCTCTTGGGCGGTCGAGCTCGCCGTCCGGCAAAATAGTCCGTCGCCGCCTGCAGCAGGAACAGGCGATGACTCTCGGGAACCTCGTCGGTGCTTATGGCCCGGACGGTGCGGAGCTGCCACTTGTCGTTGCGAACGAATTGGGCACGGAGGAGTGGCGCCGGAAAGAGGCTAAATAGATGCCAGGCCAGTCGGTCATAGCGCCTGGCCAGGTTCCGGCCGAAATAGATGCTGAAGGGGAACCGCTTCGACTGAATCGTCGCCAGACTCTTCTGCACCAGTTCGTCGAGCTCCTCGGAAACGGATCGAATGACGCTTTGGGTCTTCAGATCCTGGACGGTTGCGATGCTGGGCAGGGGTTTGTGTCCTCGCGCCGCCGCCAGCAGCGTCACGTAGTAGCCGACGCTCTGATACCGGTACGATCGGCATAGGTTGAAGACTTTCACGCCGCGAATTTCACCGTATTCCTGATGGGTAAGGTAAGTGCGAGCGTCGACGACTTCCACTCCGGGGATATCGAACGGCCAGTGCTTGGGGTTGTCGACGACGATCAGGCTGGGCATGGAGTCGAGGGAGCTCGGCGAGAGGGTTCCAGGATAAGGAAATTCGCGTCATAAGTCAGGATGCCCAAGAGAATCGCTCCAATCAGCCGATCGATACTAACCTGGTAGTAATGGCCCTCTGCTATCGGATTGGGGAACCAGGGATCGGCAACCAGGACCCGGCGTTGCTCCTTATGGTATCCACACAAAACCACGAAATGGCCGGAAGGCTCTCCCCTCACGTCATCGTACTCGTCGTCGGGTCCCCATTCTCGGGCGGATCGGTACAAATAGGTGGCGCTGAGTCCGGTGAGAATCGGAGTGGACCGTTTGAGGTATCTCCGGATGAGAGCCGGCGTGAGATCCTGGAAACGAATCGAACCGCCTCGCTCGAGGAAATTCAGATAGGCGTCCGTTGTTAGAGTGAGTCTCTCCGACCTTTTGAAGGCCCTTTGAGCTTCGAGTCGTTCGGCCAAGTCGGGCTCGTCCGGGCCAAACCAGGTCGGGTCGAAGATCTGGAGATTGTACGTGTAGATGGTGGCTCTCAAGCCATGCTCGAGAGCGTGGCAAGCCAAGAGCACGGAAAGCGTTCCGCCCTCCGGAAGACGGCCGGCTTCCTGGATGACCCGCTCGAGCGACAGATCGAGGCCATAGTATCGGTAGACGGCCTGCAGACACGTGGGCCCGCAAGTGGTGGCGTCCGGCTGGGGCTGAATTTCCAGCTTCAGCCGGCTCTCCAACGGGGTCGGGTCGCTGCCGGTCTCAGAAACTTCGCGCTCTTTCATCCGTTCGCCGAGACGACCATTGTATCTCAGCTGGGATCGTCCGCCCCGAGAATCTCGATGGCGGCCACGTCGGGAGGGCCCTGGTAACCGGTCAGACGAAGCTTGACGGTGTCGGTAGTAAACGTTTGGAAGGATTCGGGCACCTGGAAGCTCAGGGTTTGCGATCCCTGAGCGGGATGCTCGAGCAGCCCGAGTATGAGCTCCGTCAGCGCCGGCCAATCCGGTGGGCTGATCCATGCCTCCTCCCACCCGTCGTCATCGTCAGCTGAGTCACCGGGACGGGCCGGCAGGAGTAGCTCGACCCTGGTGACGGGAGACTGCGGGATACGGCCGTACGTCAAGCGGATCCCGGTCACTTGGCTGGGCGACTCCAAGGAGATGATGACTTCTTCGACGGAACTCTCTCGTTCCGGGATTTTCCTAGAAGGCTCGCCGATGGTGGGAAGGACGACCTGGGGGTGGGGAGGCGAAGCCTCGTTCTTGGGAGGGATCACCTCGACCACCATGTCGCGGCCGAAGTCTCGGATTTTCAGGAGCTCGGCACGGTGGCTCTCCAGCCCATTCAGCAGACGGATGAGAGCTTGGTCCCGGTAGGCACCGAGGTGGAGGACGACGTAACGAACACCCAGTCTCTGCAAAGTGGCGATCGAGTCGGGTGAAGGAAACCGGAGGAAGAGATTCTTCAGCCAGCGGTGAGACGGGGGAACGAAGCCGCTATCGCCGTTTAAGGTAGCGCGAAACCCGTGGTGTCTCGCCCAGAACATGTATCGGGTGTCGAGGACGAGAAAGGGAAGCTCGACCATGGGGCCGGGCTCCGCCTCCTCGGCCAACCAGGCGTAGACCTCCGGAGGGTCATCCCGGAACGGTTCGAACGGATAGGGCAGGGCGGTCGACTCGGCGAGGAAGAACAAACCGATGAGCGACGCCACCCACCTTCGGTCGTGCAACCAACCCCGATCTCCGAAAAGCCAGCCCACCGCATGCCCCGCCAGCAGACTGAGACCGAGCAACGGGAGCAGCGCGAATCGACTCAGTGCACGAAGGCCCCGAAAAAAGATCAGATGCTCGTGGAGAAACCCGTAGAGCGGCGTATGTGGCCCCAGGGAGAGCAGGAAGCCGGCCGAGGCGATGGCCAGGTAGCAAAGCGCGGTGGCTCGGGGACGGGCATTCGCTCCCTGGCCGGTGAGTAGCACGATCCATCCTACCAATCCCAAAACGGGAAGCGTCAGGCCGGGGAAGAGGAAATCTCTACTCTCCGTCTCCTCGATCAGATCGTCGGTGAATGCGCGATACAGGCGGCTGGAAGACGCCAAATAGCTTTGCGGCGTTGCCGACATAGTTCCTATTCCAGCAAGATCCCATTCGATGCCCAGATGGCTGTTCACCCATAGATAGGGACGAGCGAAGGGGTAGATGCACAGCGCGGACACCCCGAATGCCAACACCAGGCTCTGGAGCTCCTTTCTCGACCTTCCCGAGCCCGGAGTGAGGATTAGAGCGGCGACCAGGAGCGCCACCGCGGCCATGGCCGCCAGATACGTTCCGGAGAGAACCTGTAACACGAAGAAGGCGGCGCAGCCCCACGCCCAGACGCGCTTGCCCGTTTCCAGGAAACGGTGGAGACAGAGGAGGGCCAAAGGAAGAAAGGCATAGAGCTGCATTTGAAGATGGGGCAGGCGGTTGAATCGAAAAGGTGCGAACGAAAAGAAGATGCCGGCAAGAATGCCCGCCAGGCGGCTGCCGGTGAGGGAGAAGGTCAGCAGATACATTCCCAGCGCCGACAGGAAGATGGAGAACAGCAAGACCAAGTTGTAAGACAGAACGAGGTCGTTGGTGAGCAAGAGAGGCGGCAGAGTCATCAGGCCGGGCACGAATAGGTGCTCCGAGAAGGCCAGAGTACGTGGCAGAGGGTAAAACGTGTTGGCCTCGAAAAGATGAATCGGATCTCGAACCACTTGATGGGCGACCCACGACATCGCCCAGGCGTTCAGCCGAGCGTCTCCATTGTCGAAGCGTCCCAGGCTTGCCGGGTGAAGAGCCAAGGGATAGGTCACCGCCAACGTCACCATGGCAAACAGAGCCGATGCAACCAAGAGATCGCGGAAGACGGTCCACCCGGATTGCCGATCTGGATTCCTGGAACGGGGAGTACGGCGAGCGAGGTCGGCTCGCCCGGGGTAGGGGCGCCGCGGGGGAGTTGGGGTTCTCGGATGCACTCGAAGCCGATTGAACCTAAAAGAGAGCCGGGATTCAAGCAGCTGGGGGGTTGGTCCTGTCCCGCCCACCGGGGAAGCGGAAAACCGGCTTCCCTTGGGTGTCGGCGCGTCTCTCTTCTTGAGCCGACTTTGACCTGGCTTCAGGGGTATGCTACAAGAGACAGCTTTGCCGCAGCCGATCCGAAAGAGCAAGAGCAACATGGAGGCATAGATGAGTAAGGACGGTAAGCACCTTTTTACATCCGAATCGGTTACCGAAGGCCATCCTGACAAAATAGCGGATCAGATCTCGGACGCGATACTCGACGTCCTCATCAAGGATGACCCTAACTCTCGTGTCGCTTGCGAGACCATGGTGACCACCGGGCTCGCCATCATCGCCGGTGAGATAACGAGCAAAGCCTACGCCGATCTCTCTGCGATTGTGCGGAACACGATTCGCGATGTAGGTTACACCCGGGCCAAGTTCGGTTTCGACTGCGAGACCTGCGGAGTCATCTCCGCCATCAAGGAGCAGTCTCCCGACATCGCTCAGGGCGTCGATCCGGGCGGCGCCGGGGATCAGGGACTGATGTTTGGCTACGCTTGTGACGAGACGGAAGAGCTGATGCCCATGCCGATCATGTTGGCGCACAAGCTAGTGCAGCGCCTGGCGGAAGCCAGAAAAAAGGAGATTCTCGAGTACCTGCGTCCCGATGGTAAGAGCCAGGTGACGGTGGAGTACGAAGGGAGTCGGCCCGTCCGAATCGAGGCGGTGGTCATCTCTTCGCAACATTCCGAGTCCGTGAAAAACGAGACCCTTCGTGAGGATATTAAGGAACAGGTCATAAAGCACGTGGTGCCTGCGAACTTACTCGACAAGAACACCAAGTACTTCATCAACCCCACCGGACGTTTCGTGATCGGCGGCCCCATGGGCGACTGCGGCGTAACCGGCCGCAAGATCATCGTCGACACCTACGGTGGTGTGGGAAGCCATGGCGGGGGAGCCTTTTCCGGCAAGGATCCGACGAAAGTCGATCGCTCCGCTTCCTATATGGCACGAAACATCGCCAAGAACATCGTCGCCGCGCGACTGGCCAACAAAGTCGAGGTCCAGTTAGCCTACGCCATTGGTATCGCGGAGCCGGTCTCCATCATGGTGGATACCTTTGGAACGGGAAAGGTGAGCGAAGAGAAAATTGGTGAGCTGATCCGAGCTCACTTCGCGCTCACTCCCCGACAGATCATCGAGAGTCTCAATTTGAGGAGGCCGATTTTCAGGAAGACCGCCGCCTACGGGCATTTCGGTCGTAGCGAGCCGGAGTTCACCTGGGAAAAGACCGACAAGGCGGCGGCGCTCCGTAAAGACGCTGGACTGTAGGAGCAAGTAGAAAAATGACCACTGCCACATCGCGTTCGGATATTAAAGACATCGGGCTCGCCCAGGCGGGGAAACTTCGCATCGAGTGGGCGGACAGTAACATGCCGGTATTGGGACACATTCGCAAACGATTTGCGAAGGAAAAACCCTTGTCAGGCCTCAGAATCTCTGGTTGCCTGCATGTAACGAGCGAGACGGCCAATCTAGCGATCACCTTGAAAGAAGGGGGAGGGGAGGTGACGCTTTGTGCTTCCAACCCTCTTTCCACGCAAGACGACGTGGCCGCCTCTCTCGTCAAGGATTACGGGATCCCGGTGTACGCCATCAAGGGTGAAGACGACGACACCTACTATCGGCACATCAAAGCCGCCATTGCCAGCCGGCCCCATATCACCATGGACGACGGCGCCGATCTGGTCACCGCCATCATCAAAGAGCACCAGGATCTGGCCGGCCAGATCCTGGGGGGGACCGAGGAGACGACGACCGGAGTCATCCGGCTGAAGGCCATGGAGGCGAGCGGCGTCCTGCTCTACCCTATCATCGCCGTGAACGATGCAGACACCAAGCACTTGTTCGATAACCGCTACGGAACTGGCCAGAGCACTTTGGATGGAATCATTCGCGCCACCAATCTGCTCTTGGCTGGGCTCCCCTTGGTGGTCGCCGGCTACGGTTGGTGCGGCCGCGGACTAGCCATGCGAGCGCGCGGTGCCGGGTCGCGCGTCATCGTGACCGAGGTGGATCCGACCCGAGCCATCGAGGCCCTCATGGACGGGTTCGACGTCATGCCAATGGAGAAGGCGGCTACCATCGGGAAGGTTTTCGTGACGGTGACGGGAAACAAGGCGGTGCTGCGTCGCGAGCACTTCGAGCGCATGCCGGACGGGGCGGTGTTGGCCAATTCCGGCCATTTCAATGTGGAGATCGACATCGAGGCCCTGGCCAGCCTGGCTTCATCTCGCCGCTTGGTGCGCCCCTTCGTCGAGGAGTTTGCTCTGAAGGGCGGCAAACGCCTCTATCTGCTCGGTGAGGGACGCCTCATCAACTTGGCGGCGGCCGAGGGCCATCCCGCCACTGTGATGGATATGAGCTTTGCCGACCAGGCGCTGAGCGCCGAGTTCCTGGCCAAGAACGCCGGAACCTCCGGCAAGCTCAGCAAGAAGGTCTATCCTGTTCCCCAGGAGATCGACAAAGAGGTCGCACGCCTCAAGCTCGGCTCCATGGGAATCACCATCGACCACTTGACGGGTGAGCAGCAACAATACCTGTCGGGCTGGGAGGAAGGAACCTAAGCTCTTTAGGATCCTGAAGATCTCGCTGGGGCGTGGTATACCCAGGGGATGAGATTCCTGCTCCGGGCGACTCTCGGCTTGCTCGTTCTCTTGGCCACCGCCGCCATCGCCGTCGTCATGAGCCTTCCCCGTGACGTGCCGGCGCTTCCGTCCGGCGATCCGCTCCCGGACGCCGGACGTCGCGCGGTGGGAGTCCTTCACGTTCATTCCAGCTACTCCGATGGTGCAGCGGACGTGCCCGCTATTGCCCGAGCCGCCCTTGAAGCAGGCCTCGATTTCGTGGTGCTGTCCGATCACGGCGACCCCGATGCACTGAGCAAAGAGGGGGAGGGGTACATCGACGGGGTCATGCTGCTGGTGGGAAGCGAGATCTCGACTGAGGGAGGGCACGTTCTGGCCCTCCAGATTCCGGATCCCGTGTTGCGTTTCGGAACCGAGCCCGGGGAGGTGCTCCGGGACATCGACGAGATGAAGGGGTTCTCGCTCGCCGCTCATCCCTATGCGCGCCGCCCCAACTTCACCTGGACCGGGTGGAGGCTCCCCGGGCTTACCGGCATCGAGCTTTTCAATTTTTTTACCGGTTGGAGCGGCCAGAGTGCTTACCGGGTGGGCGTGGCGGCGCTCGTCCATCCGTTCTCCTCGCGACGTGGCTTGGCCGCCGGTTTGGAATGGGATCCCCAGCTCGTCGAGAAATGGGACAGTATTCTCGCCGAGCGCGATCTGGTGGCGTGGGCCGGACTGGATGCGCACGGTCGGGTGAACCTTTTTGGCGACGTCCATCTGCCCTGGCCGAGCTACCGACAGGTGTTCCAAACGGCTCGCAACCACCTGGTGCTGGACGGACCCCTGGTGGGAGACGCGGATCGCGATGGCGAGTCGATCTACCGGGCCCTCGAGCGCGGCCAGGGCTACATGAGTTTCGACGGGATTGCGGACGGCTCGCGCTTCAGCTTCTTCGCCCAAGGACGCTCTCGGGAGTGGCCCATGGGAAGTCATGTTCCCGCGAACTTAGTCGATGCCGGCGGGATTCGATTAGTCGCCTCGATCCAAGCGCCCGACGGCACGCGGCTTCGGATCCTGAGAGACGGGGCCATTCTGTCCGAAACTTCCCACGGCACGCTCTCGCTCGGTGTGGAGGAACCAGGGGTCTACCGGGCCGAGGCGCATCTCGATCCCATTTTCGTTCCCGGGGGCCGGGAGCAACCGTGGATCGTCTCCAATCCCATCTTCGTCTTGACCGAAGAACAGATCGAGCGGCGGGCAGCTCTAAAAAGAGACTTCCCGCAGCCTGTCTCCACAGCCGAGATGGCGTGCCAGGCGGTGGGAAACGCTCCCTGGCGGATGGCTTTTCACGCCGAGCACGATCCGGCTTCGCGGATGGACGAGGCGGCCGCGGAGTCTTCCCGGGGATCCTTCCGCATCGATTTTCGCCTTTCCGAACCGTCCGACCAACGCCCTTATGTCTGGTGCTCGGTGGGGGACCGTACCCCTCGCGACCTCAGTGGGTTTGATGCCATCCGGCTCGAGGTGTGGGGGAAGGACGTCTATCGCGTGTCTTTCCAGATCCGAGACGCTCGACCCGGGGCCTCCGAGGAAGACACCGAATGGTGGGCCGGCTCCTTCAAGTCCGCACCGGAGTGGCGAGAAATCGTTATCCCCTTCGACAGTCTTCGCAGCATCAGTGAGACTTCGGACGGGACTCTCGACCTCGACCGGGTGCGAGGACTGTTCTTCGTTTTGGATGCGGGTAACACCCGGCCGGGAGCTTCCGGGGTCATCGAGATCCGAGACCTCGAGTTGTGCGCCTCCACTCCCTAGGTTCTTACGGTGAAGAGGCCGTAGAGCGCCGCGACTCCAAAGAGAACGTTGGGGGCCCAGGCGGCCATAAGCGGAGGC
>Ga0209619_10000924_pt1 | contig 21286 bp, 25 predicted proteins | sample Rifsed16ft3_FD_184011 | JGI IMG/M metagenome (GOLD analysis project Ga0209619, IMG submission 184011) | Soil microbial communities from Rifle, Colorado, USA - sediment 16ft 3 (version 2) | ecosystem: Environmental > Terrestrial > Deep subsurface > Rock core/Sediment | place: Rifle, Colorado... | reverse complement strand
TCCGACCGGGCGGGCTCCTCGTGCTCGACACGACGAACTTCGACCCGTGGATCGAACATCCGACGAACATCCGGGCGGAGGTCGACCATCGCCTGCCGGGCGGAACACGCCTGGCCGTCTTCTCTCTGAACGACCAGGATCGGGCCCGGTCCCTCCACGTCGCGAGATTCATCACGGCGGTTCAGAGGGGCCGAAACATCGACTTGGCCTTCGACGAGGCCCGGCTTCGGATCTGGACGAGGAAGACCCTCTCCGACGCCCTTCGGCGGGAAGGGTTCCGTCCCATCGAGTGGTGGGGCGATCTGAAGATCGGAGCGACGTATGATCGCCTCCGGAGTCCTCGACTGGTTGCGGTCGCGCAACGAACGAAGCGTCCCGAGGACGTCAGGCGACCAAGGCGTGGGCCCGATACTCCGTCTCACATGGAGGGGAGCCGCTCACGTAGGCGACCCCAGACGACAGGTTCACGATGGATCCGAAGAGGGTCTTCACGTGCTCATCGTTCGCCGTCCGGTCGTCCTCGTGCCGGCAGATGGAATCCGGGGCGGACCGATGATCCCGCTGGATCGCCATGATCGTCTCGAGGGTCACGCGGCCCAGCGCGGCGGCCAAGAGGTCCCTCGCCCGATAGTAGCGCAGAACGGAGCACAGTGTCCCGCGCGGATCCTTCTCGAACCCCCACATCCTCGGCGAGACGTAGTGGTTCGTGTGGACGAGCCACCCGCCGTCGCCATGGAGGGCGTCGAACGCGGTCGCCGAGCCCTCCATGGAATACAACTCTCCCTCGCGGCTGCACACGATGTTGTTGAAGCTCCCTCCGCGGTCTTGCGGCATCGAGCTCTCGAGGGCCTCCAGGAACGTCCGGGCCTCGAGCACCCGTCGCGGAGGATACATCTTCGGGATCCCCACGCGCGTATCATTGTGATCGAGGGCGTTCCCCGTGAGGCTGATCCCGACTTCGTTGAATCCCATCGTCGGAAAGAGGCCCTGGTAGGACATCGCGAAGAACGCGGGTCTCCCATCCACCGCGACGTGAACGGGGACGACGATGCCGTCATACGCGGGCGCATAGTCTTCATTGTGTGCGACGAAGACGGACCCGTCCGCCGTGTGCGGTGGTCCGACGGCTACGTCCGTGCATCCCTTGAGGCCCAAGGACGGACCATAACCCGACCACTGGGCGACGAGGACATCGAACTTGACGCCGCTGCCGTCCGCGTATCCGCGCATCTCCTCGACAAAATCGGGAAACCAGCGTTCGATGCGCGGCAGGACCTTCCGTCCATAGCGCTTGGCGCCATCGAGGGTCGCGCCCCTCTCCGAGCCCAGCTCCGTCCGGAAGACCCCGACGGCTCGGTGCGCCTCCTTCGAGAAGCGAACCCCGAGCTGCTCGCCGACGTCGCGAGGGGCCCCCTTCGCCCGGAATGCCTTGAGAGGTGCGTACCGAGCGGACCCGGGATCCATGGCGAGGGCCATCGGGCGGGGATCGCCGGTTTCCTCTATGAGCCTTGCGTGGTCATCCCATGATCCGGGAGGCCAACGCGACAATCCCAAGGGTCAGGACGATGAACAGCTGGAACACGAGGCTCATGGGATTCGTCCCGAACAGCCACGCGGACCCTGCGAGAAGGACCATGAACGACGCGAGGTAGCCGATGTAGATCATGAGTTCGAGCGACGACGAGGGGACGAGCTTCGATCGGGCCATGCGGATGCGACGACGAGGCGGCTGTATCTAATTCTTACGGTCGTATGCTCCTGCGCGGGAACGACGACCCGCTCGCGTGGAGCGACGAAACCCTTTAGGCTCGTCCGCGGCATCCTCGAATCCATGACGACCCGTGTCCTCTACATGGAGGAACGGCGAGGACAGGAGCCGGACCCCTGCTATGCGCGAGAGTTCGAGGCACGCATCATCGAGCGCGGTCCGGACCATGTCGTGCTCGACGCGACCCTATTCTACGCGGAAGGAGGCGGCCAACCCTACGACACGGGGATCCTCCGCTGGTTCGGCGGCGAGGCGAAGGTCCTGCGCGTGACAAAGGAAAGGGGCCTCGTGAAGCACTTCGTCGACCGCATGCCGCCCGTCGACGGGATCCACGGCGTCGTCGATTGGGGGCGGCGGTACAAGCACATGCGGATGCACACGTCCCAGCACCTCATGTCCGGGCTCGTCTTCCGCATGTACGGCGCAAGGACGGTTGGCAACCAGATTCACGCGGACCACAGCCGCGTGGATTTCCAGCCCGCGAATTTCACCCCGGAGGACCTGAAACGCATCGAGGACGAATGCAACCGGGTCGCCGAGGCGGCGCACGACGTCCGGATTTTCGAGGAGGACCGGACGATCGTCGAGACGAAGATCGGCGACCGTTCCCTGTTGGAACTGATCCCCGCCTCCATCCGACGGCTGCGCATCATCCAAGTCGGCACGGCCGACTACTGCCCCTGCGGAGGGACCCATTTGAGGAACACGTCCGAGATCGGCGGGATTCGGATTCTCGAGAAGCGGTCGAAGGGGAGGGAGACGGACCGCATCGTCTACGAGCTGAGGACACCGTAGGACCCCACCTGCCAACGGAACCGCGTCACAGGCCTTATCACCCCGAACCCACGTTGCATCGGCACGATGAAGGCGGGCATCGTCGGCGTGGGAAAGCTCGGCGGGACGATCGCCTTCGCGCTCGCGCGCGAGGGCCCGTGGGATGAGCTGGTCCTCGTGGACGTCGTCCCGGAACTGGCATGGGCTCAAGCAGAGGATATCCGCCACGGCGTCCGGGCTTCGACCGCACTATCGGTCCGGGCGGGTCGCCTCGAGGATCTCGATGGGGCCGATGTGGTCGTCCTGTGCGCGGGTCAGGGACGAAAGCCTGGGATGACGCGCCTCGATCTCCTCCAGACGAATGCGGGGGTCGTGGCCGACACGAGCCGGGAAATCGCCCGCATTGCCCGGGATGCGACCCTCGTGGTCCTGACGAATCCGATGGACGTCATGACGGCGGTCGCGTGGCGTTCGACCGGATGGCCTCGGGAGCGCGTGATCGGTTCCGGCACCTTGCTCGATTCCATGCGGCTCCGCGCCATCCTTGCGGACCGGCTCCGTGTCCCCCTGCGGGACGTCGAGGCGACCGCCCTCGGGGAGCACGGAGAGCGGGTCGTCCCGATATTCAGCCGCGCGACCATTCGCGGCGGATCCGTGAAGCTGTCCGCCGAGGTCCGGCGGGAGATCGCGCGAGAGCTTCGGGACGTGAGCGGTCGGATCATTGAGGCGAAGGGCGGGACCGCCTTCGGCCCTGCGGGGACGACAGCGGACCTCGTGCACGCCCTCGTCCGAACGACGCCGATCGCGATCCCCTGCTGCGTGGTCCTCGACGGGGAGTACGGCGTCCGGGGCGTCGCGATGGGGGTGCCCGCGATCGTCGGCGGCGGGCGCTTGTCGCAAGTCGAGGAGTGGCCTCTGTCTCGCGAGGAGCGGCAGGCGCTCCGCCAGGCGGCGAGGGACCTCGAAGCGCACTTGGAGGACGTGTCCGTCGTCCTCGATCTCGTGCCGAGCGCTCGGGCCGCCGGGCCCTCCGAGCAGGGGCTGGGCCCCCTCAGGGTCGCTCGGGCGGATCCGAGGACTCGGCGGACGGGGCCGCGACGTGGCCCCGGCGCCGTTCGGCGGCGGGGTCCCGCGCCCCCAGCATCGCGAGGCCCGAGGCAGTCACCCAGACGGAGGCGACGAGGAACGGGACGATCGTGACGCGGTCGTCCAGCGGGGTGAGGGTCTCTCGTCCCGTCATCGTGATCTCGAGCACCGCGGCCAGGATCACGGGTCCGAACAGGAAGCCGAGGTCCCCGATCGTCCGGTAGAGGCCCATGGACGTACCCATGATTTCCTTCGGCGTGAGGTCCGTCGCCCACGCCGCAAGAGGACCGTGCAGGCCGAGGACGAGGCCGTAGACGAACATAATCGGAATCGCGCTCCCGAGGTCTCGGGTGAAGAACAAGAATGGAGACACGAGGCCCGTGGCGACGAGCGATACGACGAACGGGACCTTTCGACCGATGCGATCCGCGAGCCAGCCGCTCGGGTAAAGGGTGCAGAGGCTCGCGGCGGCGGTCGTCGTGATGAGGACGCTCGTCAGGAGGGCGGCCTCCTCCCGGCTGACGACCCCCCAATTGTAGAAGATGAACAGGGGGACGACGGTCGTGATGAGCCCCGCACGCACGAAGAACGTGCCCATCGTCCCGATGTTTACGAGGACGTACGAACGATCCCGGAGGAGCCGGGCCACCGCGGCCCGGTCGACCCGGGCCGACATCCCGTCGACGCGACCCGGTTCCATGGCGAACGTGATCAGGACGAGGCCCACCGTCGCGAGGATCGCGTACGCCGCAAAAGGAGCCCGGAGGCCTCCCGCAACGACGACAAAGCCGCCGATGACAGGACCCACGATCTGGCCGACGAGGAGCGCGTTCACATAGATTCCCATGTACCGCCCCCGGTGCTCGGCAGGGATGCGCTTCGCGAGCGCCGCGAGGGAGGAGGTCACGTAGAAGGCGCTCCCGATCCCCTCCGCGACCCGCACGGCCAGGAGGACGATGAAGTGGAACGCGAGGACCGCAAGGGCCGATGTAATCGCGATGATCGCGAGGCCGAGCTGCATCATCGCGCGGTTCCCGTAGCGATCACCGAGGGCGCCCGACGGGAGATCGAGGACGACCCGCGCGGCAGGGAGCGCTCCGACGAGGACCCCCGCCAGGAACGCGGTCGCCCCCAGCTCGAGCCCGTACTGGGGCAGCGCGGGGACGATGATCGAGATCCCGATCATCACGAGGAACACGGTCCCGGAGAGGACCCCGACCGTCCGGAGGATGGGACTCATGGACGCGCGACGGGAGCGGCAGGTCCACCATAAAACTGGCGCTTACAAATCGACCGCCTTCGTGCCGTCCCACACCTTCCGCGCTCCCTTCTCGGGCGAGGGGATCAGGAGGTCCCGTTTCGACTTCGTCGGGATGATGAAGTACTCCTCCGTCGTGCCGCGTTCCAAAAGGAGGACGAGCTTCACCTTGCCGCCCTCCATGGGTTCCCCCGTCTCGGGGTGGAGATAGCGGTACCGGACGAATCGTCCTCGGTCGATGAGGGATCGGACCTCGACTTCGCCTTGCTTCGTGCGGGTGAGGACCTCGGGAGGGAAGGACGCCATGGTCTCGCGACGACAGCGCGGCGACCGAGAAAAACCTAGGCCCTCGTCCAGGAGCGGCTCGTCTCGGGAACCGATTCCAGGTGGCCGGACGAACTGATTCCCACGGACGCCCAGTCGGGAAGGAACCCTTATCCTGCGGGACCCCCGGTCCGGCGGCGAGACCATGTCCCAGAACTATCAGGCGACGGGCCGCGTCGCGGTGGCGAACCTGGCCGGAAAGCATGCCTACGAACTGCTCCTCCTGCTCGGAAGCGCGCTGGCGCTCCTCCTCTCCGTCGTCTTGTACTTGATCCAGTGGTCCCAGGGCATTGCGGCGAACCAGCTGTCGGCGGTCACGACCGTCTTCGTGGTCGACGTCGTCCTCGGCAGCGCCCTCTGGCTCTCCGCGATGATCGTCCGGAAGAACCTCGCGAACGGCGCGCTCATGGCGGGCGTCGTCAGCCTGATCCTGATCGCGTTCGGCGGTCAGACGGGCGTGATCGCGGGAATCATCGGCTTCCTCGGTGCGGCCCTCGCCGCCGCGAGCCAGTACGTGCCCGCGTCCCGACGGCCCTAGACCGCGGGACCACCTTCCGCTCACGCCGCGCGCTCGCGCGGCGTCTTCCCCTCCCCCGGTCGCGCGAGCCGTCGGACCTGGAGCACGGTTCCGCGAAGGCGCGGATCTCTACCCGTGTTTCCTCCGCCGGACGCCCCGCTCACGGCTCGAGTTTCCGCGCGGATCGATCGAAGAGGAGTGCGCCCGCGCATTCGACCCGTTCGATCTTGTAGTACGGCAACCGCGAATCCGCGGTCGTGAAGTATCGTCGCTCAAGATCGATGATCTGGTCTCCCCGGATCGTCCGATAGCCCTCCGGACGCGCCCGATCCCGATACCAGAGAATCGCGTCCGCGAGCGCGGGGGGCGAGCGCCATCGGAGTTCGTTCAGGATCTCGCGGGCGGTCCGCGCCACGGGAGGTGATCGCGCACCGGGGTCTTCGACTTCGCGGCACAAAGACCATATCGGGCGGACCGGTTCGCGGTGCCATGGACTACCCGCCGCGCGTGCGGGCGCTCCTGGACCGCGCGAAGGCGGACGAGGGCGACTCCATCGTCGTCCGGGCGCGGGGGGAGAGGTATTCCGGGACCCTGATGCCGCATCATGGCTTCAGCGGCGAGGACATCCTCACGATCAAACTCCCGAACGGCTACAACATCGGCATCGCGATCGCAGACATCGAGACGATCGAGGTGACGGCGAAGGGGACGCGGGGACGCGCGGACCGGAAGCTCCCACCTGCGGCGAAGGACAAGCCGACCGTCGCGGTCCTGGGGACGGGCGGTACGATCGCCTCCTACGTGGACTACCGAACGGGCGCGGTCCACCCCGCCGTCACAGCGGAGGAACTCGTCTTCAGCGTGCCGGAACTCCTCGACGTCGCCAACGTACGGGCGCGGGTCATCTACAGCATCTACAGCGAGAACCTGAAGCCCGAAAACTGGCAGCGCCTCGCGCGCGAGGTCGCGCAGGAACTCGGGGCCGGGGCGAAGGGCGTCATCATCCCTCACGGGACGGACACCTTGCACTTCACGACCGCCGCGCTCGCCTTCATGCTTCGGGACCTGACCGGCCCCGTGGTTGTCGTCGGGAGCCAGCGGTCGAGCGACCGGCCTTCCTCGGATGCCGCGATGAACCTCGTCAGCGCGGCGAGGGTCGCGACCTCGAACCTCGGAGAGGTCGTCGCGGTGATGCACGGCGAGACCTCGGACACGTTCGGCGTGATCCACCGCGGGACAAAAGTCCGCAAGATGCACGCGTCCCGCCGCGACGCGTTCCGGTCCTTGAACGCCTCGCCCCTCGGGCGGGTCCAGCCGGACGGAACGGTCGACCTGTCCGATCGGGCGCTCCCCCGGGCAGGAGGCCCCACGAAGGCCGACGATCGACTCGACCCCAAGGTCGGCCTCGTCTACTTCTATCCCGGGCAGAGTCCGCGGGAGCTCGAGGCCGCGATCGGAGACCTCCACGGCGTCGTCGTCGCGGGCACGGGTCTCGGGCATGTGTCGCACGACCTCGTGACCGTCCTGGGACATGCCGTCCGAAACGGCATCGCCGTCGTCATGGCGACCCAGACTCTCCAGGGGCGGGTGAACATGCACGTGTACGACACCGGTCGGGATCTCCTCAAGGCGGGCGTGACGAGCGCGGAGGACATGCTTCCCGAGGTGGCCTACGTGAAGCTCATGTGGGTCCTGGGTCACACCCGCGAGCCGGCGGAGGTCGCGAGGTCCATGGCGACGAACGTCGCGGGGGAGATCAACGCTTCCATCCGGCTGGACGAGTTCGTGGATGACTCGGGCGAGCCGCGTTAAGCTTATCCCCGGGCTCGGATTCGGCGCGTCAGGATGAAGATCGACGAGGTCGGGGAGGTCGGAGTCGTGCTCACGGAGGCGAACGAGCCCGTCCTCTCCGGCGGGGACCAGATCATCGGTTTCCGGGAACTCAGCTACGAGATCTACAAGCCCGTGGCGGTCGCGAAGAAGGGCCTCGTCGAGGCACGCCGAGGATGGGTGTGGCAGACCCGCCGGCGGCTCCTCCTCCTCGATTCGGAATGGCTCGACCTGCCGGGCGGCAAGAGGGGGAAGCGGTACCACGAAATCCCCCTGGAGGAGACGATCGACGTCGAGCCTCGGAGGAAGCGAGTCCTCCTGCACACGGAAGACAAGGAGCACGGCAAGGTCGTCTTCGAATTCCGACCGTTCGGCGCGGCGTCCCGGCTCCTCGCGTGGCTCAAAAAGGAGAAGGAGCACCGGCGCATGCGCGAGGAGGGGACCCTGAAGTCCCCGTACGATGAGAAGCTTCGGTAGCCGGCCGGTCCGTCCTATTTCCGCGCGCGCGAGGGATTGGCAAAGGGATATTGAACGGGCCGCCCTCTCGGGAGCGGGATGTCCGTGACGGCCGTCGAGGAATACGATCGCGCGTGGGACATGTGGATCGATGCGCACAAGCAGATCCACGGGGAGGATCACGTGCCGGTGAAGGACTTCAACTGCTGCGGCGAGTACGCCGTCGTGATGGCGCTCCGCGCCATGTCGACCCTGAAAGCCGACTACCCGGCGTACCTCGTGAAGCGGATGTCCGCGATGCCGGACCTCGACAAGGAGTTCTACGTGAAGCACCTCCTTTCGACGGACGGGGAACCGGAGCCGTCGGACCCCGAGCCGCTCCGCGAGTACCGCGCGTCCCGGCGCTACCACATCCTCTGGTCCGAGCTGAAGGAGGCCGCGGCGCGCATCGAGGACCTCGAGCGTCAGCTGGAGGAGTCCCGCATGCGCAACGCGGAACTCGAGGAACGCTTCCGGAAGGCCGGCCCGGAGGCGGAGGCGTCCGCGGGGAAGGCTTAATCCCCAGGCCCGGACTTTCCGAGGGAGATGGACTACCGCGCCCTCGGCCTTAAGGTCGGGCTGGAGATCCACCAGCAGCTCGCGACCCACAAGCTGTTCTGCCAGTGCGCGTCGGCCCTCGTCGATGACCCCGGCGGATTGCGCTTCCGACGTCGACTTCGGCCCACGCAATCGGAGCTCGGGGAGGTCGACGCGGCCGCGATCGAGGAGGCCCGCCGGCGTCTCACGTTCGTCTACGAGGCCACGCCGAACTCCTGCCTCGTCGAGGCGGACGAGGAGCCCCCGCATCCGCCGAACCCGGAAGCCTTGGGCATCGCCCTCGAGGTCGCCCTCCTGCTTGACGCAAAGCCCGTCCAGGAGGTCCACTTCATGCGGAAAATCGTGATCGACGGGTCGAACACGGCCGGGTTCCAGAGGTCCGCCCTGATCGCGCTGGACGGACACCTCGACGTCGGCGTGAAGCGGATTGGCGTGCCGACGATCCTCTTGGAAGAGGACGCGGCGCGGAAGATGGGAGAGGCGGAGGGAGAAGTCGCCTATCGCCTCGATCGCCTGGGCATTCCTCTCATCGAGATCGCGACGACGCCGAACATCGAGACGCCGGACGAGGCGCGGGACATCGCGCTGGCGTTCGGATCCCTCCTCCGGGCGACGCGGAAGGTCCTGCGAGGGATCGGGACGATCCGGGAGGACGTGAATGTCTCGATTGCGGGAGGCGCCCGGATCGAGATCAAAGGCGTGCAAGAATTGCGCCTTATCTCCACCTATGTGGAGAAGGAGGTCGAGCGCCAGCGGATGCTGCTCGATGTCGCGGCGAAGCTGAAAGAGCGAAACGTCACGAGCGTCGCCCGAGAGGTACGGGACGTCACCGCGGTCCTCCGCGATTCCTCGTCGAAGGTGATCCGGGCCGCGCTCGGAAAGGAGGGCAAGGTCCTCGCGTGGCGCCTCCTCGGCTTCGCGGGGCTCCTGAAAGGCCGGCTCGGGCCCGAATTCGCGGCCCATGCGCGGGTCTCCGGCGTCCCGGGGATCTTCCACTCCGACGAGCTGCCGGCGTACGGGATCACGGCCTCGGAGGTCGAAGCCGTTCGGGCGGCTCTGGACGCGGGCCCTCCCGACGCGTTCGTGCTCGTCGCGGCCGAGGAGAAGCGGGCCCAGGAGGCATTCGAGGAGATGTTTCCCCGCGCGGACGCCGCGCTTCGAGGGGTCCCCGAGGAAACGCGGGAACCGCGACCCGACGGGACCACGGTCTACAGCCGCCCGCTTCCTGGCAAGGCCCGCATGTATCCGGAGACCGACGTGCCCCCAATCCGGGTGCCCGAGGAACAACTCGCGCGGCTCCGGGAAGGCCTGCCCGAGCGGCCGGAGATCCGCACGGCGCGCCTCGTCCAGGAATACGGGATCCACGAACAGCAGGCGCGACAGCTCGTCCAAGAGGGGAGCGACGACGCGTTCGAGCTCATCGCGGGGGAGTTCGGGGAGGCGAAGCTCGTCGCCACGGTCCTCCTGTACAGCTTCGCGGAGCTCCGACGGGAGGGCCTGCCCGTCGACGAGATCCCCGTGGATCATCTTCGGGAGCTGTTCTCCCTCCTGAAGGCGGGACGCTTCGCGAAGGAGGCCGTTCCGGACCTCTTGCGGGAGATGGCCCGCCACGGCCTCCGAGCCTCGGGTGCGCTGGCGGCTCTGGGTGTGCGGGAACTCAGCCGCCAGGAGCTCGAGCGGATCATCGATGAGATCCTCGACGCGTCCGCGGAGCTCGTGGAGAGCCGCGGAGCCGCGGCGGAGAAAGCCATCATGGGACGCGTGATGGAGAAAGTCCGCGGTCGGGCGGATGGGAAGGTCGTCAGCGAGACGGTCCGGAAACGGCTCGGCGCGCGACAGGGGAAGGAGAAAGCCTCGAGGGGAAAGAAAGAGGAAAAGTAGTCTCCACAACGAGGCTCGGGTCACGCCGATCGTCAGCGCTTGCCTTTCTTCGCCTTCTTTGCGGTCTTCTTCGAGGTTTTCTTCGCCATGGTGGTCTGACTCCTCCTGGAGCCAGGCCCCGGTTCGTGACCTCTCCCGTTCCCAGGACGCGGCTTGAATCTATGCAGGGAAATCCGCGGCGCCTCACGAGAAGCGTTATCCCCTCCGAACCGTTGCGCCACGGGGACGCGGATGAAGGCCTTCATCTCCGTGGACATGGAAGGTATCTGCGGTGTCGTCTCGATCAACGAGACCGATCCGGAGAAGGGAGGCGAGCGGTACCAGGCGAGCCGCCGTCTCATGACCGCGGAGGCAAACGCCGCGATCGAAGGATGCCTGAAGGCCGGTGCGAAGGAGATCCTCGTGGCGGACTCCCACTGGAACTTCGACAACCTCCTCCAGGAGGAACTCCACGAGGCCGCGGTCCTCCTCCGGGGGCAACCGAGGCCTTTCTCCATGGTCCACGGACTCGACGGCACGTTCGACGCGGCGATGTTCGTCGGCTTCCATGCGATGGCCGGGACGGCCCGCGCGATTATCGACCACACGTTCACGGGCCGGATCCGGTCCGTCGAGGTGAACGGCCGGACGGTCGGGGAGACCGGGATGAACGCATACCTCGCCGGTCACCACGACGTGCCCGTCGTCCTCGTCACGGGGGACTCCGCGGTTGCGGCGGAGGCGCAGGGACTCCTGAAGGGCGTCCGTACGGTCGCGGTGAAGGAGGCCATTGGGGCGAGCGCGGCGAAGAACCTCCACCCGAAGCGCGCCCGTGAATCAATCCGGGCGGAGGCGGAGAAAGCGCTCCGTGAGGCCCCGAAGATCCCGCCGCTGAAGGCCACGAAGCCGGTCCGGATGGCGGTGGAGTTCCACGAGTCGATGGCGGCCGATCGCGCGGAGATCGCGCCCGGCGTCGCGAGGGTCGGCGCGACGCGCATCGAGTTCAGTGCGTCGAACTTCCTCGACGCCTTCCGGATCTTCTACGCGGCCGAGACGTTGTCCGGGCAGTAGTCCCCTCCCGGAGGCCGTGGACAAATAGACTTATACCGAGACGATTCATTCGGCGCCGGTGAGAAGGGACTTGGCCATGGCGGCGAAGAAGGCCAAGGGGGATGACTGGTTCTCCTCCCTTGACGCGGAGCTGGAGAAACGGACGAAGGAGATCGTCCAGGACGTGGGCGAGCAGACCTCGGTCCGTACGGAGTTGAACCGGACCCTGATCGAGGACTTCTGGAAGGTCTGGAAGCGGTTCAACAAGATCAACGTCCACTTCGCCCTCGAGCCGTCGTACACGAACTGGGCCGTGTTCCCGGACACCTTCCCGGACGGGGAGTGGCATTGGCGCCCGGGCTTCAACCCCGCGGCCGTGCAGACGATCCAGCTCCTCGACCGGTCGATGGACCAGGGCCGCGTGGGGGACGCTCTGAAGGTGAACTACCTCGAGGTCGACGGCAAGCCGCACCTCCGGATCACGTTCGAGTACTGCGAGGGGGAGCATTACTACAAGTACAGCGGATGGAAGCGAATCTGGACGATCCACACCCTGTACGACCGCGGCCTCGACCGCGTGGAGGTCGACGACATCCACAAGCTCCTCGCGGACCTCGTCCGAACGTGGTACGAGAGCCACCTCCGTAGGAATCGGGACGTCGTCATCAAGTACCTCAAGCAGACGTACGAGAAGGTCGAGACGTTCAACCAGTGACGTGCGGACGTCGACAAGTATCGCGCGTGATACGGAGCGGCCAGCCTATATTACGGGTAAAAGGGAATTCAATCGAATCGTGGACGACCTGCTCTCCGGCGCGGTGCTCCTCCTTCTTGTCGGCGGCGTCGTCTTCTCGTGGGTCGATTGGCGCCTCCGGTCCCGGCGGCTTCCCGCCCGGGTGCGGCCGAGCTGGGATTGCCCTCATTGCGGGATTGTGAACGAGGCGGAACGGACGATCTGCTGGGCCTGCCAGGCCGCGATCGCCCGGACTCGGTTCCGCGCGGAGGCGGGTCCTGGCACGGAGACATGGCAATGCCGCCAGTGCCGCGCCTGGAACGGTCCCACGCGCCGGTCGTGTTGGTCCTGCCACACAGCCTCGACGGGCCAGTCGAAGCGTCATGCGTGAGCGCGCGGCTCAGTGAACCCCGCGATACAGCCCTCCATCGACCTGGATCACGTTCCCTGTGAGGTAGGACGCCCGGTCCGACAGGAGGAACGCCACGAGGTCCGCGACTTCCGTCGGCTCTCCAAACCGGCCCAGGGGGACCTCCCGGATGCCTTCCTCGAGGACGGCCTCGAGCTTTCGGCCGTCGCGCTCCGCCCGGATCCGCATGAGCTCCATGAGGCGATCCGTCGCAATCCAGCCCGGGGCGACGGCATTCACCCGGATGCGGTCCGCCGCGAACTCCCGGGCGAGGGTCTTCACGAGCCCTACGACGGCGGCGCGCATCGCATTGGACAGGAGCAGGTTCTCGATTGGCTGCTTCACGCTGATCGATGTGATCGCGACGATCGAGCCTCCGCCCCGGGAAACCATCGATGGCACGCTGCCGCGAATGAGGCGGACCGCGCTCTGGAGGGTCAGCTCGTACGCCTGGGTCCATTGCTCCTCCGTGAGAGCCTCGAGCCGGCCCGTCGGCGGACCGCCGGCATTCGTCACGAGGAGGTCGATGCCACCGAATCCCTTCGTCGCGGCGGTCACGAACGCCTCCACGTCGGCGGCGCGGGCCACGTCGGCTCGGAACGCGAGGACCTCCGCGCCCGTGTCCGTGCGGATCGCCGATGCGGCAGCGTCCAAGGGACCCTGGTTCCGAGCGCACATCGCGACCCTGCAGCCCTCCCGCGCAAGGGCCGTCGCAATCGCACGGCCCATCCCCTGGCTCGCGGCCGCCACGACGGCCACCTTGCGCCCCAAGGCGAGGTCCACGGTCGGACGCAACGCGGCCGCGGGTATGAAGGATTCGGGCTCGGAGTTATGGTCAAATAACCATAACTGCCGCCCCTCGACGGAACCTTGCCGTGGGCCTCACACGGCGCGGCGCAGGAATCCCCGCAGCTCCCCGATCGGCTCGAAGCCGAGGGTCTTGTACATCGCCTGCGGGGTGTCGGACAGGGTCGTGGTGAGGAGCGCGTATTCGCATCGGGCCCCGAGGGACCTCTGGCACGCATCGAAGATCATCGTCCGTCCGACGCCCCGCATCCGGAACGCGGGGAGGGTCCCCACGCTTCCGATGATGGCATGCCGGCCCCGAGGCCACATGCTGTACGCCCCCGCGGGCTCGCCGCGCAGGTACCCGACGAACGCACGGTCTCCGACGGCCCGACGTCGTCCCGCCTCCACCTCGAGGAGCTGGCGGGACTCCTCCGGGGTGTAGCCGGCCTCCGCGTGGAGGGCCGTCTGCACGAGGTCATGGTGCGACTCCGGCGTGTCGACGCCGACCTCGCGGACCTCGAGGTCCGGGTTCACGACGCACGACGGGAGGCCGAGCCTCGCCATCTCGAGCTCGGCGACCGGCTGGAAGCCCCGCTCGACGAAGGCGTCCTGGTGTTCGTAGGCCATCTGGGGATCCGCGAAGAGGACATTCCGGTGTCGAACGGCGGTCGGGGCGAAGGTCCGATCCATGTCCCCGAGGACGCGTGGCACGCCTCCCTCCGGGGCCCGGTCGATCCAGGCGAGATTCGCCTCGTGGACGAGCGGATGGCGCGTGTCTCGGACGATGGACCCGTAGGGGGTCCGCTCGACCTCGCCCCCGGTCTCGATCCACGTGCGGACCATGTCGACGAGCGCCAGGTGCAGTTCCCGGAGGTCCACGGACTCGCGAAGGGGGTGTGCGGGATGAAGTTTGTGCGTCTCCGCCAGGCACTTTCACCCATCCTGCCGAACGCCTTTATAGGACCGTTTCTTACCCTGGCGTGAGGCGAGAAATCGACACGCCTCGGGAACGTGACTTCTGTGAAGGAGGAACTTGCGCCGCACGTGAACGACATCACGCGGGCGCTCGGGAACAAGGTGAGTGAGCAAGAGATCGAGCGGGAGCTGTCGAGCTATCTGAACGTGTACCGCGTCTCGCTGGACACGGCGAAGCGGTCGATCGTGAAGAAGCACGGCGGGAATCCCGCGAGCCTGGCGGTCGGGGTGAGCCGGACCCTGCGGGAACTCATCCCGGGGGAGCAGAGCGTGAACCTGCTCGCGCGGATCGTCAGCGTGAACGAGAAGGACGTGACCCCGGAAGGCCAGGGGACGAAGCGCATCCTGTACGGGATCCTCGGGGATCCCTCGGCCACGGTGCCCTTCACGGCCTGGGAACCGTTGAGCGCGCCCCTCGCCCGGGGCGACGTCGTCCGGGTGCAGAACGCGTACACGAAGGAGTACCGCGGCCAGGTCCAGGTGAACTTCGGCATCCGGACGGTCGTCTCGAAGGAGGCGTCGGACGCCCTGCCGGAGTACAAGCCGGGGCCGGGGAGCGGCGCGCCGTACGCGGGGAAACCGACCCCCGTCCGCGTCGTGGACCTGCGGGAAGGGGCGTCGAACGTCGCCGTCACCGCGCGAATCCTGTCCGTTGAGCGACGCGAGGTCGAGGTCGAGGGAACTCCGAAGACTGTGTTCTCCGGGGTCCTGGCCGACGAGACGGGGAAGTCCCAGTTCAGCGCGTGGAAGGACTTCGACCTGAAGGAGGACGAGGTCCTGCGGATCGAAGGCGCGTACGTGAAGGCGTGGCGCGGGATCCCGCAGATCAGCTTCGACGAGCGGGCGACGATCACCCGCCTCCAGGCGGACGTCCTGCCGCCGGCGGACCGGCTCGCGGCGAGCCCGCGGATGTGGATCGAGGACCTCGCGGAGCGGGGCGGCGGCGTCGACGTGACCGCACGCGGGATCCTCATCGACCTCCGGGAGGGCTCGGGCCTCGTGTACCGCTGCCCGGAGTGCCGGCGGGTCCTGCGGAAGGGCGCGTGCCGCGTCCACGGGGAGGTGAAAGGGGAACCCGACCTTCGCGTGAAGGCGGTCCTCGACGACGGCTCCGGCGCCCTGACCGCGGTCTTCGACCGCGAACTCACGGAGGCTCTACTGGACAAGACGCTCGACACCTGCATCGCTGCCGCGAAGGAGGCCATGTCGACGGACGTCGTGCGGGACGAGCTGTCGGACCTGCTCGTCGCCCAGCCCGTTGAGGCCCGGGGGAACGTGACGTCGGACGACTACGGGCTCATGATGATCGTCGAGTCGGCGAAGCTGCTCAAGGTGGACGTGCAGGCGGAGGCGCGGGAGATGCTCGAGGGCCTGGAGGCGTCCGAATGATGCGAGAGGTCGCCTGGCGCCTCTTCGCCTCCGAGTTCAACGATGCCAGCCTCGAAGTGACCGGCGGGGGCACGGAGCGTGCGCCCTCGTACGTCGTCACGCCGCTCGGGGCACGCGTGAACCGCGTGTTCGTCGTCGGCGTGATCACGGACGTGGAGAACGTCGGTACGGACATGCAGCCGATGTGGCGCGCCCGCGTCGCGGATCCGACGGGCACGTTTCACGTGTACGCGGGGCAGTACCAGCCGGAGGCCGCCGCGTCGCTGTCGAAGCTCAAGCCGCCCCTGTTCGGCGCGGTCGTCGGGAAGAGCCGCGTCTACACCCCGGATTCCGGGACCGTGTACACGTCTATCCGACCGGAGACGATCAAGGCGGTTGACGAGTCCGTGCGGGACTACTGGATCCTGGAGGCCTGCCGCTCCCTCCGGAAGCGTCTGGACGCGGTGGCGGAGGCTCAGAGGATGGACCCCGTGACGAAGGAAGGCCTCCTGAAGGTCGGCGTGAAGGAGGCGATCGCGGAGGGCATCGTCCAGGCCGTCCAGCACTACGGCAAGGTGGACCTCTCCCGATACCTGGCGATGCTTGCGGACGGCCTGAGGTACCTCCTGCCGGAGTACCGCGAGATCCTGCCGGGCGGGCCGGCGCCCCCCGTGTCCTCCCCCGAGCCCGAGCCGAAGGGCTCGGAGCCGGATGCGGACGAGGAGGCCGTCCTCGGGATCATCGGATCCCTCGACAAGGACGGACGCGGGGCGGCGTGGGAAGGGATCTTGGAGGCCGCCGCTTCGCAGGGCGTCTCGAAGGACCGCCTGGAGGAATCGATCAACCGGCTCTTGGACAAGGGGCTCGTCTACGAACCGATCCTGGGCCGGATGAAGAAAATCTGACAGGACTCAGGTCGGCGGCAGGTAGGCCCGACAGGACCAGCACTTCCGGGCCGTGAGGCCGACCTTCGCGCCGCAGCGGCCACAGCGCCGGACCTTCGGGCCATGGGCCGTCATCCGCTCGATTCGCCGGAGGCCGAGCTTCCCCGTCGCGAGGCCCCCGAGGCCGCAGGCGAGGGCAAAGCCCACGTCGAGGAGGATCCCCCATCCGCTGGGCCACATGGGCCAGCCCGTCGGAAGAAAGAGGGAACGGAACGCGTACATCCCGACGAACGCGCCCAGGGTGGCGCCGGCGAAGCCCATGAATCCGATGTAGCTCGATCGGCCGGCGAACATGCCGATGCCGAAGAGGACGAAGGGAAGGTAGAGCAGGCCAATTTCGCGGGCGGGAAGGAAGAGGATCGGCAGCCCAACGAGGAAGGAGAGACCGAGGGCGCCAAGGATCGTGAGGGCAAGCCCCGAGAGTGGATTCCGAACGGTCGGCATCGTCCTCCGAGCCCCCGCGCCACGGGCCGGACGCCTTTTCAACGTGACGGCGTGACTATCCCGAAATGATAATCAGATGGTTCCGCCCGGAGCGCCTCGGACCGTGATTGACAAAAACGGATCGCATCCGGGCCTTCCGACCACCCCAGCCTGATCCCACGGAGAGGCCCTGGACGGGGGAACTGTAGAGGGGACAGGACGCGCCCGCCAACGCGCGCGCGTGGATCCGGATTTCCATTCACGTATATTAATAGAAATGTCGAGATGAATCTCGATCTCGACCCGGGCGCGGAGGGACACGCGTGGGGGCCCCTTTTACAAAAGAGCTTTATGGACCCAGGGTGGATTCGAGACTCGATCGGGATGGCTCTAACGCGCGAGAGCATTTACCTCAGCGTCGACGCTCTTCCGGAACCGCTCGAGGCGATGCGAATCCGGAAGGTTCCGACGGGCATCGCGGACCTGGACAGCATCGTCGATGGGGGCTTTCCGAGCGGCTCAACGGTCCTCCTGTCGGGGGACATCGGTGCGGGGATGCAGGAGTACATCTACACGGCGGCCTCCAAGGTGGCCCTCGTGAACGAGCGGCCGGAGGCCCGGCACTACTACCTCGGGGATCATTGCGACGACTCGGACCTTCCGACCCGAGTATGCTACGTCACCTTCTCCCGCTCGAGGGACATCATCCTCCAAGAGGTCGCGACGTCCTTCAACGGGGACTACTACCGTGCGTTCCGCGAGCGGACGGTATTCAAGGACTTCTCGAACATCTACTTCCGTCACAGCGTCGTGCCCCCGTCGTGGACGCAGGAGGAGGAGTGGTTCGACCTCCCGTCCACGAATATCCTCGAGGAGCTCGTGACGTTCCTGGACGAGAACGCGCACGATTCGATGGTCGTCATCGATTCCCTGACGGATCTCGCGATCTCGGATCTCGTCGAGCTGAAAGATCTCGTCACGACGATCAAGGGCCTCCAGCGGGCCGCGAAACGATGGGGCGGGCTCGTGTACCTCACACTGACGCGCGGCATCCTGGAGCGTCGCCACGAGCAGCTCCTGATGGATAGCTCGGACGGCTGCCTTGTCTTCGAGTGGCGGTCCTCTCCCAGGTCGAGTTCGCGCCAGCGGTACATGTACCTGGAGAAATTCACGGGGGTCCTGCCGCACCTGCCGCGGGACAAGATCGCCCGGTTCCCGACCATGGTGTCCGCGAACCACGGGCTCGTCGTCGTGTACATGGAACGGATTTCCTGAAGGTGAACGGATGGTGGGTACGGAGGCCGTGGAGCGAGAGTCGGGCGAGACATCCGAGGAAGCGCCGGGCGGTCAGCTCGTGCTCACGGGCATCGACGGCTTGGACGAGATGCTCGGACGAGGCGTGCCTGCCGGGCACATCATCACGGTGATGGGATCCTTCGGGACGGGGAAGACGACCTTCGCGCTCCAGTTCCTCATGCAGGGACTCATCAACGGGGAGAAAGGCGTCTTCATCTCCCTCGAGGAGGACGTGGACTCGATCGTTGCGAACGCCGCGTCGTTCGGCTGGGAACTGCGGTCGTACATGAAGGAGAAGAAACTCCACATCGTGAAGCTCGAGCCCGCGGACGCGAAGTCCACCGTGACCCGGATCAAGTCCGAGCTTCCGGATTTCATCAAGAGGAGCGGGGCCTCCCGCGTCGCGATCGATTCGATCAGCCTCCTGAACATGCTCTTTGCGGATGACAGCGAGCGGCGGGCGAGGCTGTTCGCCCTGTGCAAGCAGCTTAGGTCGACCGGTGCGACGTGCGTCTTCACGGCGGAGGTCAAGGACGAGAACGCGCGCTCGTCGAGAGACGGCCTCGTGGAGTACGTGTCCGACGGGGTCATCGGCCTTCGCTTCAACGAACGGGACAACGGGGACGTTCAGCTCGTGATTCAGGTCATCAAGATGCGTCGTCTCAAGCACACGCGCTCCGTGAAGCCGTACAGCATCACGGACCAGGGCCTCGAGGTTCACGGGGACATGGAAGTCTTCTGACGCGCGAGGGCGCCCGGACGAATTCAGGCCAGAATCATTAAGAGCAAGGGGGCCAACATCCGCCAGCGTGCGGATCGGAATTCTCCTTTTCGACGGCGTGGAGGAGCTCGACGCAGTCGGGGTCTACGAGGTCCTCGCGAAAGCGAAGCAGCTCCATCCGCCCCTCGACCTCGTCGTCCGATTCCGAGCCCTCAAGGAGGACATCACGGGCGCTCTCGGCATGAAGTTCCTCGCCCATGACGTCCGAAGGGACTTCGCAGACTGCGATCTCGTGATCGTCCCGGGAGGTCCCGGGCGGAGCGAGGTGCAGAAGGACGGCGCCCTCCTGAAGTCGCTCCTCGACTTCGGGACGGAGAAGCCGATCGCGAGCGTGTGCACGGGCGCCCTCGTCCTCAAAGCCGCCGGCCTCCTGGCCGGCCGTCGGGTGACGAGCCACCAAGCGGCCTTCGATGACCTGCGGGACGTGGCGGAGGTCGTGGACGAGAGAGTCGTGGAGGACGGCTTCGTCACGACCGCCGCCGGGGTCACGGCCTCCATCGACCTGGGACTCCATCTCCTCGAGAAGCACTACGGTCCAGAGCTCGCCCGGGAGGTTGCGGACCGGATCGAGTACCGAGGCTACCACAATCCCTAAGTGGACGGGCCGGCTTCCGCCTTCCGGTGGGCGGATGCGCTTCCTCCGGAAGGGGAAGGTCAAGGAGGTCTACGAGGTCTCGGAGGACGAGCTCGAGTTCGTCTTCACGGACCAGATCAGCGTCTTCGACAAGGTGATCCCCACCCTCGTCCCCCACAAGGGCGAGACCCTCTGCCGCACGTCGGCCCACTGGTTCAAGGTCGTGGCGGACCTCGGAGTCCGGACCCACTTTCTGGGCCTCCCGGCGGGGAATCGGATGCGCGTGCGGCGCGTCGCCATCATCCCCCAATACGACCGGATCGCGCCCGACGAGAGGAACTTCCTGATCCCGCTCGAGGTGATCGCACGCTACTACGTCGCCGGCTCGCTCCGCGACCGCCTCAAGGCCGGTCGGATCCGCCCGGAGGAGGTCGGATTCCCGAAGGGGCGCATGCCGGCATACGGCGAGCCCCTGCCTCGGCCCTTCGTCGAGGTCACGACGAAACTCGAGAACGTGGACCGAGAGCTCACGACGGAGGAAGCGCTTCGAATCTCGAAGCTGCGCCGGGCGGAATTCGACGATCTCGTCCGTGCGGTCCTGAAGATCGATGACCGGGTGAACGCAGACGTGCGGAAGCGTGGCCTGATCCATGCGGACGGAAAGAAGGAATTCGCGATGGATGAGGACCGCCGGCTCATGCTCGTCGACACGTTTGGCACGGCGGATGAGGACCGCTTCTGGGATGCGGAGGCCTACGGGCGTGGCGAGCACGTGGAGTTGAGCAAGGAGTACGTCCGGCAGTACTACCGCGAGATCGGGTACCACAAGGCCCTCATGGAGGCCCGCGCGGCGGGGCGGCCGGAGCCGGACATTCCGCCCCTTCCGGCCGACGTGACGAAACGGGTGAGCGACCTCTATGTCGGGCTCTTCGAGCGGCTGACGGGGGAGAGGTTCCGTCCGCGCTGATTCGTGCAGCCCGGGAGACGCAGGAACAAAGTCTTTTAGCGACCCCGGGAATATGTCGGCCGGTCGGGGGCTTCGATGGAACTTATCGTCTACGTGAACGGCAAGTTTCGTCCGCAATCCGAGGCCACGGTCAACGTGTTCGACCACGGCCTCCTTTACGGGGACGGGATCTTCGAGGGAATTCGCGCGTACAGTGGCCGGATCTTCAAACTCGAACGCCATCTTGACCGCTTGTACGCGTCCGCGAAGGCGATCGACCTCAAGATCCCCCATCGCCGGGAGGACCTGACGGAGATCATCCTCGAGACATGCCGGCGCAACAAGATCCAGGACGGGTACATCCGGCCGATCATCACGCGCGGACCCGGGGACCTCGGAATCGACCCGCGCAAGTGCAAGTCCGGGCCGACGGTCGTCGTAATCGCGCAGCCGACGATCGCCCTGTACCGCGGGGATGCGTACGAGCACGGCCTTCGCCTCGTGACGTCGTCGTACCGGCGGGTCCCG
>Ga0209619_10000917_pt1 | contig 21359 bp, 21 predicted proteins | sample Rifsed16ft3_FD_184011 | JGI IMG/M metagenome (GOLD analysis project Ga0209619, IMG submission 184011) | Soil microbial communities from Rifle, Colorado, USA - sediment 16ft 3 (version 2) | ecosystem: Environmental > Terrestrial > Deep subsurface > Rock core/Sediment | place: Rifle, Colorado... | reverse complement strand
AAGCTCGCGGGCCCCGTGACAAGGTAGAAGCCGTCCTCATTCTCTCCGCCCTTCGGTCCGGGGAGGGTCGTGTGCCCCGCGGGCGGGATCGTCTGACCGTGGGGGTTCACGAACTCTCTGTATCTCCGGATGCTGAAGCAACCACGCAGGCCCTCGTTGATGAAGTCCGGCGTCACGGATCCGGATGTGATGCCGCCGCCGGAGAACCCCGCGAAGGCCCCGGTGCCCCCGGTGATCGTCCAGGTGCCCGTGAGGGAATATGTATTCACTCCCGTCAAGAGGGTCGTCCCGGACTTGGATACCGACAGGGTTCCGTTGCCCGTCGTGAAGGTGATGGACGCCGCGAATGTCCCTGGGCTGAGCGTGAAGAGCTCCGTGAACGAGGCCGTCGTCGTGAGCCACCCGCTCGAGTCCGAGGTGACGGTCCCCACGAACGTTCCGGTCGGGCCCCCGGGCCCCACGATCGCGCCTGAGATCGTGATGACGTGACAGATAATCACGGGCTGCAAGGCGGTCTCGTCCGGCTTCACACCCGCGGCCCGGCCGAGGGTGCCCAGCAGCGCAAGTGAGACCAAAACACAAGCTGCGACACGAGTCCATCGAGCGAAACTCACGTTCCTCCCCGCGCGGAGAGCACTTACGAGACCATGAAGTTTCCTCCCCAGGGCTGCCCTTCGAAGGACATTATCACCAATGCGAACGATTGGACTAGGGGGGATGGATTTCAGACCCGAGAGTCGCCGCGAGTTGGAGCGCGGCCCCTTAGCGAGCCTCGAAAGGCTTTAAGAGCACTCCGCCATGCCGCCGCGGGGAACCTCGAATGGCGGAGAAGTGGAAGATCGAAGGGGAGTGGATCAACTCTTGCAACTGCGACTCCGGGTGTCCGTGCCTGTTCTACGCGGACCCGACGAGGGGCTCGTGCGAAGCGCTCGACGCGTTTCACATCGACGAGGGAAGGTACGGAAAGGTCGCCCTGGACGGGCTGAACGTGGTCGTCGCGTCGAAGTCGCCCGGGAACTTCTGGAAGGGGAACTGGACCGCGGCCGTCTACTTCGACGAGAAGGCGAAGCCCGAACAGCGGAACGCGCTCGAGACCCTGTTCTTCGGAAAGGCGGGCGGGGCGTTGGCGATGATCGCCGGCATGATCAGCAACCTGAAGGGGACGAAGTATGTCCGCATCAAGTTCGACCGGAGGAAGCACGCGGTGTCGATCCCCGGCGTGCTGGAGTACCAGCTGAAGGCCACGGAGGGCGGGAACAAGGCCCGGCCGATCCAAGTGTTGAACAACCCGTTCGCGCCGGCGATGGACCCGATGAACATGGGGATCGGACTCAAGAGCGTCTTCAACGACTACGGGATGCAGTTCGACAACACGGGGAAGGACGGGAACTGGTCCGCCTTCAAGATGTCGGGCCCCTGAGCGGCGACCGTGAAGCCTGCGTTCGTCCCGGGCTCCCCCACACGAGCGGTGACGGGAAGGAAGCCTGAGCCATGACGAGCCGCGCCCCAAGAACGGCGGGAGCAAGGTTATTAGGCCCCGCTCGGTACGCGGGGACAGGTATGACGGGAAAAAGGTCCCATACAGAGTCAGAGGCTAACAGCGCCAAGGAACCCCTCGGGAAGTTCGCGGCGCCAACCAAGGAGCCCACCCACTGCGATCGCTGCGGGAAGCGCCTGGGAATGTGGTTCAGCCTTGAGGACAAGGCGTACTGCTCCCCATGTTTTCACGCGAACTTCTGGACTCCCTTCCAAAGCGTCCCGGGCAAGGCCCGTTGACCTCCCCTTGGACACGGAAGGGCGGTGGAAGCGGGAGCAAAGGCGAGTCCGCTAGCCTCTCGTGATCAGGGTTTCCACATTGTCATGGGACTCGCTCGAATCCCGTGAGCGTCCGCAAGAACTTGACACCGTCCACCTCGACGACGTCGCCGACGGTCATGTGCCGAACGCCGGCCTTGCGGAAGGCCGCGAGCGGCGGCCCCACGCCGCTGAAGCCTGTGAACACGTACTTTGCGACCTCCTGTGGGGTGAGCGACTCCGGCACGCCCCGGATCTTTGGCTTCACTTCCAAGGCGAACTCGGCCACCACCCGGCGGCGGGCGTTCGGGTCCACGTCGTAGAACATCCTCCGGGACCACGCCCCCAGGTCCCGGTCGCTCGCGTAGTGCACGCGGACGCGGACGGTCGGCACGGCTACTTCCTCCACTCTTGGACGTCAGAGAGACCGCCAAGTCCAAACGCAGCAGCTTCGCCACGGAGGAACTCCTTGACTCCCGAGGGGCCCTGTATTCGCAGGATAAGCGGCCCGCGCTGGGGCTCGAGGACAAGCGCAAAGGCAAGGAACGGACAGCATTCGCGCTCCCGTGCGATGAATTCCGTGACGGCCGCGAGCCACGTGTCCGTGCCCGGGACGGTGACCTCGTACCCATTCTCCAGCTCCCGCACGTCCCCGATGCGTTGCGACAGCATCCGGGCCAGCTCGTGCAATTGGCCCGTCTTCTCCGGTCCGGTCAAGCCGCAGGCGAGCGGAATGTCGATCGAAGCCATCGAAGAGACCTCGTCACTGGTTTGGTAATCCTGGGTTCCCTCTTCAGCCTTTTCTTAGGCGCTCGCCAAAGCAGCCAATATGACGGATGGCCGCGCGACCCTCCCCTGCGGTCGCGGCGTTCACTCGTAAAGGCTTGCGTGGGCCAGGATTCACGCGCCCGTGTGCTCGTAAGGCCTGCCGGCTCGACGTACTGGTAGCTCGTACTGGTAGCTGAATGCCTAGGCCAGGATTCGAACCTGGGAACCCCCTGCAGGCGAGGATCTTGAGTCCCTTTGAGCGTCGTGTGCCGCGCCCGGACCCGCAAGCGCTATAACGGACATCGGGTTGGAGCGGAGGGCCATGGCGAAGAACGCGATTCGGGGCATCATCACTTCCTTCCGCCGCGCGAAGCGGGTGCAGCACACGCACGAGACGATCGCGGAGATCGGAGAGGAGACGGAGCGGGCGACGCTCGTGGGGGCGAAGGCCCTGTGGACCGGGGAAGGCGGCCTTCGCGTCGTGGGGCGGATCACCGCCTCCCACGGCCGGGGGCACGCGGTGCGGGTGCAGTGGCGGAAGGGCTTCCCGCCCCAGGGCATCGGGACGCCCGTGGAGATCGTGGTCAAGTAGGCGCAGACGCGTCGGCGGGGACCAGATCGCGACCGCAATCGCCCGGACGATGGGCGCTTCGACCCTTGGCGGGTCATGTTTTGTGTCGGGCGTGGGGGACGCAAGGGCAGGAAGTTATCTGGCGACCCCTCAAAAAGGATGAGGAGGGCTGAGAATCTTACCCGTCAATCCCCTATGTCGGCGCGAATCTCGTGCAACGCGCGGTTCGCTGACCACGCCGGCGCGAGTCCGCAGCCGCGGTGGGATGCGGCGACCTCAACGAGCGCGGGCACCAACGGATTTGGGCTCGGGGTTTGCCGCCAGATCGAAGCGGCCTCCGCTCGGGGTTCTCAGAGTTCACCCGCCTCACGCATCCGGCGAAGCTGGCGCGCATGGCCGTTCAGGCGGTCTTGAACTCGGACGAGGGACTCTCTGACCGTGTCGTAGAGCCTCCGCATCAAAGCTCGGAATTGCGCCTCGGAGTGCGAGACTTTCGATAAGAAGTCGATTTCCTTCAAGGGCGGCGGTGAGGTCCGTTTCGACATCAGTCATCGCACCGTCGTACTCGTTGATAATGCCGCCGCTCCTCGTCCGTCAGCGTCATGGGAATCCACGCGCCATCCCATCGGGGCCCGAGGTGGCGGCCACCATGCGGTCTTTCGGCGTACCTGTAGCCGGAACCGGTCATGGGCGTGAGCCCCATAGGGCGGCCGTGTCGCGCCTCTCGCGCAAATGGGTGCATGCGGGGCTATTCAAGGGGTGCGCTCGATTCCGGACCTCGGCGCGGGCCTGGCGCGGTGCATCCCCGTGTGACCTCCCGCCTCCGATGCCCGAAGCCCCCTCGCGGAACCGCCCGCCCTCCCAGCAAGCTTCATGACGGTCATCCCCGTTGTCCCAGCGGTTGGTGAGGATATGGTCGACAAGGTGGCGAAGCTCGCCGAGGACGTGCGGACGAGGATGGAGAACGCGGGGGAGTGGGAGAAGGTCCCGACCTCGATCCCGGGGATCTTCATGGTGCACATGCCCGACAAGGAGCTCCGCGTCATGCTCATGTTCAACCCCACGGACGACGCGGGCAACCCCACGAAACGGAAGGGGTTCTACTTCGGGGACCCGGGCACGGTCGAGGCCGCCCGGAAGGCCTTCACGGACGGGCGTCTTGATGATCTCTTGGCGGCCCTGTCGACCGTGAACGGTGCGCCGCAGCGCCGCCCGGCCGAGGACCGGGACGTGTTCCAAGTCTAGCGCTCCCTCTTTGAATCGCTCCGAGCTCTCGATTTGGTTCTTGTCCATGGGGCCGTAGCTAAGTGCTGGACTACCTTCGGGAAGGCGCTAGATGATCACCTTCGAGGACGGCGATGATTCGACAGTCCACGATCCGAATGCAACTCACGCGAATCGTGGGAAACGACGGACCGCCACAATCCACCGCTCGTCAAGGAACCTTAAGGCCTATCAAATTCCTGGTGAACCCCGCCGCAGGGACCCAACGAGGCCGTTGGCCGTCTTTCCACCGAAGTCCGGAAATACGACCTCCGCGGGGGGCGAACGTTCGTTCCACCATGGGTCATTTCCCGTTCTCGTTTTCGAGACAATCCACTTAAGAGCATAGACTGTCCGTCTGCGGCCCGCGTGGCCGCGGGTTCCCGGAACAAGAAGAAAGCACTCTCGTTTCGGACGGGCCCGGCCCGTGCGGTGGTGCACCTGCGGAAGGGCGAAGAGGCTCTGCGGGAGCGCAATCTTGCGGCTGCGTTTCGGTCGTACGAAGCGACCCTCGACGAGGATCCGGGGAACGCGTACGCGTGGGAAAACAAGGGCATCGTCCTAGAAACGCATGGACGTGGACCCGAGGTCCTGAAGGCCGACAACCGCGCGACTGTGGCGCGTCCGAACTTCGTCAAGGCCTACGTGAACACCGCGGTCGCGTCCTTCGAGAGGGCGCCTAAAGTCGGTCCGAGCTACGCGCTCAGAGCAGTCGGGTGTGTCGAGAAGGCCCAGGCGCTGAGCCCCAGGTTCGCAACCGCCTGCGTTCCCCCCGAGCAGGCCCAGGGGGCAGGGTGAGTTGCTCCGCATCGCAGATCTCTCCGAATGCCCGACGTGTTTCGGAAGGCTTCTCCCGGTTTCCGTCTGCGAGTACTGCGACACGATCGCGGTCCGCGATGGGCTCGAGGAGGTCGGACCCGATCTCGCGTGCGAGGACTGCGGCGCGACGAACCCCACGCACTTCGCCTGCAGCTCGTGCAACGCGAGGTTCCCCTTTCAGGAAATCGTGAGGCCCGTCGGTCCCTCTTGCTCCGAGTGCGGGTCCCCCGTCCGAGGGGGCTCAGGGTCTTGCTCGAGCTGCGGGGCCCCATTGGCCGTCGAGGGCGTCGTGTCGGCACGGCCGAAACGGAGCGTTCGTGGCAATTTCGAGGACGGGGAACCCCCCGAGATCGCAGAAATCCCGGAGGTCGGGAGGACGGCCGAGGAGGACCGTCTGCTCGCGGAGCTGGAACGTGCCGTCGCGCAAGAGGAGAAGGCACCTCCCCCGCCCCTGAGGCCGTACCTCTCGGAGGCGGCGATCGCCAAGAAACGGACGACGCACGCCTTCCTCTCCAAGATTCCTGGCGTCTCCAAGCGCGCGGCGGACGCGGTCGCGATGTTCTTCCACGATGCCGACCAAATCGCGCTCGTGGACGTGATCGACATCGCGGAGATTCCCGGCGTCGCACCCGCGGAGGCGCGCTTGATCAAGGCGGCGGTCGAGAAGCTCCAGCGGCCGCAACCGGCGATCCCGACGGCCCCGCGCGCTAGGACCTCCCCACCCCATACACAGAGATCCCAGACGGCACCGCTTCCGTCCGATCGCTCTCCCGCACTCGAGCCGAGAATTCCTTCCCCGCCGCCCACCCCCGTGTCGCGGCCCGATCGGGCCGGGGTTCCCTCCCAACGCCCGGTTGGGCTCGAGGGGCGACGGGGTCTGGTGAACGGAAGCGGTCTCGTGAACGGACGGGGTCGCGTCAACGGTCTTGTGAACGGGACGGGGTTCATAAACGGGGTCGTGGTCTCGGAACTTCATCTTCCGCGTCGCAGCCCCACCCTGAGGTACATCGCGATCGTCGCGGCCCTCCTGATCCTCCTTCCGATCGCGTTGACCCTCGTGGGCTTCGCGCCTTCCCCTGGAATCGAGATTGACGGGAACTTCGAGGACTGGTCACGGGAACGGGTCCAGGAGTACGAGGGCGGCACGACGTCGGCCAACGCGAACGTGCAAATCGCGGGGACCTCAATCTCGGTTTCGGACGCGTCGATTTTCCTCCGGGTGCGTGTCGCCGGGACCCCGATCTTTGCGGACCCCGCAGGATGGGACACGATGTACGGATTCCTCGACTTGGACGGCAGCAACATGACGGGGTACGACCTGGGCCTCGTCGGCGCGGAATACGCGGTGCGTGTTTCCGGCTCCGCGGGCCGGGTCGAGGACGCCCGACTCCTGAGGTTTGACGCAGCGGGGCGCACGCGGGACGACTGGGAGGGGTTCGTGGCCGCGTCCGAAGTCACGGCGGCAGCGTCGGGCGCGGAGGTCGAGGTCTCGGTGTCCCATGCAGCCTTGGAAGGTTTCTCGAGTACCGACTTGCGCGTGCTTTTCGCGTTCGACGATCTTGAGGGGGAGACGAGCCACACGTCGGTGCCGATCGGGGCATCGGTCGGCGCCCTCATCGTGGAGCAGGTCCCGGAGACCACGACCCTGGCGGGCGGCGTCCAGGCATTCCTAACCCTGACCTTCCGTTCCCTTGGCAACGTCCCGTTCACGGTACAACAGGTCACCCTCGCGACACAGGGCAACGCGACCTTCTTTGGCCTTCCCTCAGGCGTTCTTGTGGACGCAGGGTCTTCCGAGACCCGTACGATCAACGTGGACGTATCGGGCTTGCCGCAGGGCATGTTGGTGACCGCCACCGTGACCGGGATTCGGTTCCAGCCGGTGCGTCCCCATTCGATCGTCGGACCCATTGCTCGGGCGCACGTTGGCCAGCCCCCAGCGGGGAAGGCGATTGACGGCCTGTTCGCGGATTGGCCCTCGCCGATGGCGGACACGGACGTGATCCCACCGCGCCGCCGGGCGATGGACATCGTGAGTCGGGACGGCAACGTCTCCGGGAACCAGGTGTTCCTCTACGCACGGTTCGGAGGGGCCGCGCTCGAGGGCGGGCTGACTCCCGCGAAGCCCGCCAGACCCGCGCCCGCGGGATCCGGGAACGGCACCCAATCGGCTCCGGGCGGACCCCGGCCCCCGCTCGTGGGCCAGGACTATGTCCGGTTCTATGTGGATACGGATGCCGCAACCCCCGGCGGCTACGATGTCGGAGGGTTCTCCGCCGATCGCCTCTTCGAGGTGCGGGGCCGTAACGGCCGCGTATTGGATGCGAGTGTGTTTCGCATCGTCGGGTCGGACTGGGTGCGGGAAACCACCCTGGAGACGGGCGTGGGGGAAGACCAAATCGAGGTGAGTGCCGCGTTGGCGGCAGCCTCATTCAACGGGACACAGTTCGCCGTGCTCATTGCGGACTGGTCCGGGATTGCGGACCGCGCCGATGCGGCAGGGACTCGAGGGTCCGAGGGGGGAGGGACACGAGGCTCGCCGGTCCCGCCGGTCGTGCTCGACGTCTCCGGAAACGGCGTGTTCTTCCTCCGGGACACGAACCACGGTACGGAGGTCGCGTGCACGTACAACAAGCAGGCGATCTGGACGAAAGGAGCGGGTCCGGTGAAATCCATCACCCTGAACGCGGGCGAGTCGGCCTGCTGGTACATCGACGAGACGCGGGGGAAGACGATTCCGACCGGCACGTGGGAAACGCTCCTCGACCTCTCTTCGAGCGGGAGCCCGGCCTACAATGTTTCCCTCCAGATCTGGAACCTCGGCCCGAACACGGTCGCCGAGACGGTGGTGCAGTGCCTGGATCAGACCGCATTCGGGGATGATGTCCGGTGCTTCGCCGACTCCGTCCCGCAGAAAAACCTCGGCGGCTCGCAGGTCGTCCGCGTCCTCGTCGCCTACGCGTCCGGGAGTGGGACGGTGACCATCGAATACGACGATGCGGACACGACGGGTGATTCGCGGCTGACCCTCCCAATTCCCGAATTCGGCGACGTCGGACTGCCCATCGTTGTCGCGGTCTTCCTCGTGGTCGCGATGACCGCTCGCCGATGTCGGCGCGCCGCCCAAGCCCGGGGCGCCACACCCGCGAAGATACCCCTGCCGCGACCTCCCTGCCCGCCCGATGGAGGTCGGCTAGTCGGGAAACCAGACGTGGCAAGTCGAGGTTCTTCAGCGCCGCCACGCCCGCCCCGGCGCAAATCGCGGACTATTGAACGCCACCGGGGTGCTCCTACGCCTGGATCCGGAGGATCTTGTCCGTATTCTCGACGCTCTGCTTCCCATCCCTCTCGGGCTCCGTCATCGCCCGGATCGCGTCCACGTTCTCGCGAAATCGAGACTGTGAAATCGAGACGATAGAATTATAACGCCGCCTTCCATAGATCGCTTGCGGAGGTGAATAGGTGAAAGAAGGCATAGCCGCGCGGCTTGCTGGAATTGCTCTGCTAGCACCTCTTGTGCTCGGACTGCTCCTCCAATTGCCGATGCGTGTGCACGAGTGGGCCGGATGAGCCCTGGCCCGAGCGACTCGAGGCGGTTTCCACTTTAGCCAGGCATCAGAATCGTACGAGCCCGGGACGAGCCGACGCGCGCAGGTCGAGTGATTGGGTGAATACCGCCCAACTCTCCACGAAGTGTCGGCAGGAGTCCGAACGCTTAAGTGAGCGAGCTACGTGCCGCACGGCGTCCCTAGGGGCGGAGAGGGGGAAAGTCAGGGTCATGGCGGACGGCGGCCAACGGATCCCCGCGTATCGTAGAAAACGGGTTTTGGCCCTCCTCCTCGTGTCGCTCCTCATCGTCGGCGGCGCGGTCGCGTTCCTCGCCTCCCGGCCACCCCAGACGCCAGACGGCTTGGCGCCCGTCATCCACGAGCGCGTGAAGCAGCCGGAGTACCATCCCGACCTCGTGAACGTCAGCGTCGAGGACGAGAGCGTCACGTACGTCCATCGGACGGATTCGCCGACCCTGAACTACAGCGTCGGGGACATCATCGTGGGAACGACGGGCAACGGATACCTGCGATGGGTCCGAGGGATCCAACGGGACGGAAACCGCACGATCGTCCGAACGGACCAGGCGTCGCTCGCGGACGCCATCGTCCATGGCGGCTTCAGCCTGAACCAGAGCGTGCTTCCCGGAACCCGCTTCGGGTTCACCGTGGAGCTCAACCATCCCCTGCTCGAGGCGGAGGGAATCAAGGTGGACCTCACGGGGGAGGCGAAGTTCGACGTGGGCGTCGACCTCGAGACGGAGTTTTCCTGGGGGAGCCTAACGTATCTCCGCTTCGCCGTCTCGACGGCATTGGAGTTGTCCATCGGCGTGGAGGTGGCGGGCTCCCTCGGCAATCGTCCGCAGCCGCAGCCCACGACCTTCTTCACGGCGGACGCAGAGCCGATCCCCGTGGAGGTCGGACCTCTGCCCGTCGTTCTCGTCCCAAGGCTGAGCCTCACCGGGGGGGTCCAGATTCAGTCGGGCTTGGCCATCAGCATGCAGCTCAACGCGACGACGACCGCCGGCGTCGAATACAACGGTGGGGATTGGTCCTCGATCTTCGATAGGTCGTTCGAAGTGGATCCCCATCCTCCCTCCTTCGGAGGGGCCGTGGACGCCACGGTCTTCGCCCTGGTCCCCCGGCTCGAGGTGCTCGTGTATGGCGTCGTTGGACCCTTCGCGGAGCTGAAGCCCTACCTTCGGGCCCATGCGTCCCTGGCCGAAGATCCTTGGTGGAAACTGTTCGCCGGCGCCGACTTGAACGTGGGCTTTACGCTCCAAGTCTGGGACTATGACCTAGGGGATGTGTTCTACCCTCTGCATCTGGCGGAGTGGGAGCTGGCCCACGCGACGGAGGCCCATCCCTCCGCCCCGCGCAACCTGACCGCGGAGCCGGCCGACGGCCGCGTCCGTCTCACATGGCAGGCGCCGACCGGAGGCTCGGCCGTGACGAACTACACGATCTTCCGTGGGAACACGTCCGGAGCGGGCACGCCCCTGAAGACCGTGGGTCCGGTCCTGGCCTACAACGACACGGGTCTCACGAACGGGAGGACGTACTACTACACGGTTCGCGCCTTCAGCGGCAATCTCGAAGGTCCTCCCTCCGAGGAGGCGAGCGCCCGGCCCACGGCGGGGCCGCCGGCGTGGACGAACCCGCTCGCGGACGGGGCGGGAGGGTCTCCTCCGGCACGGTGGGGACATGCGGCCATCGGCGACATGGCCACGAATCGGATGGTCGTCTTCGGCGGCGCGGATCGAGGGTCGGTCACCCTCTACAACGACACGTGGGTGTTGTCGAACGCGTCCGGGCTGGGCGGACCCCCGACATGGACGAATCTCATCGCGGACGGGACCCCCGGGTCGCCCCCGGCGCGCTGGCGGCACACCGCCGTCTACGACGCGTCGACCAACCGGATGATCGTCTTCGGGGGCAGGAACGCGTCCGGCCCGCGAAACGACGTGTGGGTGCTTGCGAACGCGAACGGGCTCGGAGGGACGCCGACGTGGACGAACCTGATCCCCGACGGGGCGCCGGGTTCGCCCGCCGCGCGGGTGGATCACACCGCCGCGTACGACGCAGCGAACAACCGCATGATCGTCTTTGGCGGTGAGGCCGCGTCAGTGCTTCTCAACGATGCCTGGGTCCTGTCGAACGCGAACGGGTTGGGCGGGGTGCCGACGTGGACGAACATCGTCGCGGGCGGTGTCCCGGGCTCTCCCCTCGCGCGCCGGCTCCATTCCGCCGTATACGTCGCCGCGAGCAACCGCCTGATCGTGTTCGGCGGCGGGAGCGCCACGGTCCACAACGACGTCTGGATGCTCGCGAACGCGAACGGCCTGGGCGGCACGCCGACGTGGACGAACACGTTCGCGGACGGCGTCGCGGGACTGCCGTTCGGGCGCCGTGGCCATACGGCCGTCTATGATCCGGGGAACGACCGCATGATTGTGTTCGCGGGCGAGGACTCCGGCGCCGCCACGCACGACGATGTCTGGGTCCTCGCCAATGCGAGTGGGCCGGGCGGGGCGTGGACGAACACCGTCGCGGACGGCACGCTGGGATCGCCGTGGGATCGCCGGCTCCACTCCGCCGTCTACGACGCCTCGAAGAACCGGATGGTGGTCTTCGCGGGGGCGAGCGGCGTGGTCTTCAACGACGTCTGGGTGCTCTCGAACGCGAGCGGGATGCCGTAGGGACGCGCGGCCTGCGCAGTCGACGGGAGCGGACGATCGTCCGAGCGAATCGAATCGCGGCGGTGACGTCCGCCCGCGTCTGGGGCGGCTATGCGACGGGGACGACCACGCGCCTCGAGAAGGACACGGTGATCGTTCAGTCCTGTCGGACCTCGGATTTCGCGAACGGTGATCCGGATTCGAAGGTCACGTTCCGCCTTTCGAAGAAGGGAAACGGGACGCGGTTGGCCTTCGTGCAGAGCGGCGTGCCGGATCGGCAAGCCGCCGATCTGCGGCAGGGCTGGATCGACTTCTACTGGACGTCGCTCAAGGAGTTCCTCAAGGCCCCTGGCCGATGAGATCCGGACGCGGCGCGCAGATGCGCCTACCCTCCAATCCCGAGGGACCTGTCCGTCTTCGTCATGCTTGCCTTGCCGTCCCTCTCAATCTCCATCATCGCGCGGATCGCGTCCACGTTCTCCGGCACGACGTCGCTCTCCTGGTGAACGGCCTGGAAGTAGTACAGCGTGTTCCCGACGACATGGACGCCGTCCTCCCAGAGGGCGATCTCGTACAGGTCCGCGCGGTTCCGCGAAAGGTCGCGTGCGACCTCCATGATCTGCGCGGTGCTCGCGACGCCCTCCGCGCCGCGGAAGAACTTCACGCGCGGCGTCCGCCGCCAAACGTCGAGCACGTCTCTGGCGGTGGTCGGGCGCTTCAACTCAACAGAGACCGCGTGGACGTGCATGATCGTCGTCGGCACCTTTAGCGCGATCGTGTGGATGTTCAGGTTCGAGAGCACGGACTGCACGTCGGGCCCGTGGTGGCTCGGCATCTCCAGCTCCGGCTCGATCGCGTTGATTGGCCCCTTCTTCGAGTCCGGCGGGTCCGTCGCGCGGCGCACCATCACCGCCAACACGCGCTCAATCCCGAAGTGGACGTCGAGCGGGTACAGCGTGCGGATCAGGCCCGTCGTGTTGCAGCTCGGCACGCGGAGCCACCGCTGCCCGAGCGCCTCCCGGTAGTTCACCGCCGCGTTGAAGGAAAAGTTCGTGAGCGCGTGCTCCTCGCCGCCCTGCCAGATCGCCTTCACGCCGGCCTTCTCGTACGCGGGCTTGAACCCGGATTCCTCGGGCGTGCAGTCCACGACGAGGTCCGCCTCCTTGAGGAGGTCGTCGAGCGTACCGTGGACCTTCATGCCCGCCTTCTCGAACTTCGGGAGCACGTCCTTCGTCGTCGCGTACAGCGCGTAGCCGCGCTCCACGGCCATCCGCGCCTCGTAGTTCGGTTTCATCTTCGAAACGCCGACGATGCGCATGTCCTCCTGTCGGCTCACGGCGTCCGCGACGCGCTTCCCAATCGTCCCGTACCCGTTGATCGCTACTTTGGCGGGCATCTCATCCCCGCCGCTCGCAATCCTGCCGACCGCTAAATAGGTTGGCTCGACGGGTGTCGGAGTCTTTCTGGAGCGGCCGACTATTTCTTGGCGGCATGAATCGGGAACCATTTCCCGAGCGCATCCGTCTGATCGCGAAGCCGTCCGGCATCCAGGTGTTCCTTCCCGTCCTCCTGAGATCTCCGGATGGAGGCGGGGGGCGAAGGACGCGCAGGCTTATTGTCTCGTCCTGAGTTCCCGTTCGGCATGGGCGCATCAAGTGACTCCTGGACGGACGGGGAGGCGTACGACGCCCTGATGGGTCGATGGAGCCGGACCCTCGCCCCGCAATTCGTGAAGTGGGCGCGGCTCCCCCCGGGCGCGAAGATCCTTGACGTGGGTTGCGGAACAGGTTCCCTTTCCCGTGCGCTCGCGCATGGAGGCGCGTCCCACGTGGTCGGCGTCGACGTCTCTCCAGATTTCGTGGCGCGCGCCGCGTCCACCGCCAAGGCCGAGGGGGACCGCCTGAGCTTCGAGGTGGGGGATGCGATGAATCTCCGCTTCGGCAACGGGGTGTTCGATGGCGTCGTATCGAGCCTCGTCCTGAACTTCATCCCCCAGCCGGGGGTGGCGGTCGAGGAGATGCGTCGCGTCGTGCGCGATGGGGGCCTCGTCGCGGCCTGCGTGTGGGACTACGCGGGCGGCATGCAGATGTTGCGTCGTTTTTGGGACGCCGCCTCGGCCCTCCACCTTCCGGGGGCCCGCGAGCTCGACGAGGGCGTCCGCTTCCCCATCTGCCATCCCCATCGGCTCCTCGAGCTGTTCGGACGAATCGCGTCGAACCCGGAGACGACTCACATCGACGTCCCCATGGAATTCCGGGATATCGACGACTACTGGCATCCCTTCCTGTCCGGGATGGGGCCCTCGGGAGCATTCGTCGCGGGCCTGACGGAAGCCCAGCGGGACCAAATGCGCGAGTACCTGGGATCGCACATGCCCCGAAGCGACGACGGGAAGATCCGACTCGTATCGAAGGCCTGGGGCGTGCGTGCCGCCAAGCGGTGAGCCGGGTCTGGCCGCGGGACGGAATCTCAAGCGCGCCCACCGATGCGGCGGCCTCACGCGAGGAGCTTCTCGATCTGCCGCGCCCATCCCTTCGGGGTCGTGTGGGCCGCGCGCCCGACGAAGCGCTCCCGGGCCGCGCGCAGGTACGCGAGCTTCCGCACCGCGAGCTTGTACTCCACAAACCGTCCCGTCTCGATCTCCTTCTCCGGGGCGTACAGGGGCTCGCGGTAGAAGTTCAGGGCGACCATCGCGCGGGAGACGATACTGGCGGTGTCCGCGAACGCCCTCGCGTCGTTCCTGTCGCCGGGGCAACGATACACGTACGTCGCGAAGCCGGAGGTTCCTGCGAAGACCTCGACCGCCAGGCAGCGTTTCTCGCCGGACCCCAGGCCTGCGATGATCCAGAACAGGAAGGGACGCTCCGGCTCCGCCTCCTCCTCGGCCGGCGCTTCTTCCCCCTCGGCCGGCTCGGGCGGGGCCTCCTCGTCCTTGCCGCCCTGTCCCATCTTCTCCGCCTCCGTCAGCCGCCGCATGCCGAACCACACGTGGTCCCCCGCGCGCTTCCGCAGATACGCATAGGACTCCGAGGCCTTCGGGCTCGAGGCGATGACCTCCTCCACTCGCCCCCAGAACCACGGGGCAATCGCGTCCAGGGCGCGCATCGGTGCGGCCTTGCCCCGCAGCAGCAGGTCCGTGAGCTTCGCGAGCTCGGCGGCCTGGAGCGCGGGGAACGTACCCGCGAGGAGGTTCGCCGTCTCCTCCTCGATCGCCCGACGTGCACCTTCGACCGAGCGGTGAAACCGGCGGAGGTCCCTCGGCTCGCAGCCGTACAGGATGGCGGAGGTCTCCGGAGTCGCGCACGTGAGGCGGTACTCCGCTAGCGAGACCGTGTCCAGCTCGTGCAGCGGGAGTTGGAACACGTCCCCGCCGAGCGGGATCCCGACGACCCCGCCCCGATAGACGTGGAACAGCGCCTCCTGCTCCGCGCCCCCGTCGAGCGACAGCTTGCATTCGAGCGTATCGAGCGGGTCCCCGTCCATGAAACGGAGGAGGTACGCCCAGCGCGCTCCTCGCAAGCGGGAGAGGTGCAGGAAGAGCGGCCGCGCAAGCCCCCCATCCTTGGCCGCGATGCTCAGCTTCCCCTCCGGATGGATCTCGATTTCCAGGCCGCGGCCGACCGGCCGGAACGACTCGAGTTGGTCGTATCCGATCCGCGTCGTGCGGGTCCCCTTCACCATGAGGAACTCGTCGTCGAGGTGGATGTCGCACGCGCCTTCCGACAGGGTCTTGCCGCCAAGGATGAGCGTGTGCGACGCGCGGTAGTCCCGCATCACGACGGCGGGCATGGGCTCACAGCTTCGTGCCGCATTCGCCGCAGAACGGGACGCCCATCGGGTTCTTGTGATGACAGTTCGAGCACTCCTGGAATGCGAGAGACGCGCCGCAGTTCTGGCAGAACTTCCCCGAGCCGGACGGCTTCCCGCACGTCGGGCAGGCCGTCGCGCGGTCCTCCATGTCCCCATCGTACAGCGTTTGCGTCTTCACGTGTTCTCGCATCTGCTCCACGCGCGTCTGGGCCTTCGTCGCCTGCATCTCCGTGACCAGGGACGGCGCGTCGTTCGTGCATAGCCCGGCCTCGCCGTTCCAGTCCTCTGCACACACGTACGACTTGCACTTCGGGCACTTTTGGAAGTGCGTTTTCGTTTCGTTCACGGCCTGCCCGAACGCGCCGTCGTGCTCCTTGTGCCACGCCGCAGACATACTCTGGAACTGGCCCGCCGCCTCCGCCGCCTGCCCGGCGGCATACAGGCCGCTCTTACCCGTGAAGCCGCCCGCGATGTCGAGGCCCCGTCCGAGAAATCCGAGCTTCTTCGCCCGAGTCTCGCTCTTCGACGGGATGAACGACGTCGTGAATCCGCTTCCGCAGATGTCACAGTCGAACTTCCACTGGAATCCCTTCTCCGCGCTCAGGTCCTGCACGTTCTTCGGATGGTCGAGCAGCGCCATTCGTTCCCCTCGCGGTGAGTGATACGTGGGTTCCGGTAATCAACCTGACGGCGGTCCCGGACCTACATCCGGAGGGACTTCCAGTAGTCCTTCAGCGCGAAGCCGCATCGGTCGCACTGTCGCGCGCTGGCGGCGACGACCGCCGCGCACGTGGGGCACCGGTACCGGGCCACCGTGCCGCACGTGGCGCACGCGTCCGCGTCCGGGCCGACGGGGTTCCCGCACTTGGCGCACGGGATTGCGAGCGCCTTGCCGCACTTGTTGCACGCCTGCCAGTCCGCCTGGATCGGGGCCATGCACCAGGGGCAGACCATCTGGTGGGGGTGGGCGCGGCGGCAGAACGGGCAGTACGCGGAGTTCGCCTCGACGAGCTGGCCACAGAACCGGCACGCGCGCTTGTAGCCCGGCATGGCCCGGCGATGGAGGACCGCCTATTTGGCCTATCCCGTTCCCGTCTGAGGTCGCCTCGGCCATGCGCTGAGACGCTAGGTCGTGGGGCCCGGCGGCGGCGGGGGGATCTGCTGCCGCTTCCGGCGGACCCGCACGGCGATGAGGGCGCCGGAGGCGACGACCGCGATCACGACCACGATGAGGACCGGCAGGAGGAGGTCTGAGGGCGGGGACGTCCCGCTCCCTTCGCACACGTCCCCGACCCCGTCCCCGTCCGCATCGGCCTGCCCCGGGTTCGCCGTGTTGGGACAGTTGTCCGAGGTGTCGAGGATGCCGTCTCCGTCCGAGTCGCTCCCCGTGGCGGCGGTCAGCGTGAAGGAATGCGTGTCGGTCCCGCCGCCGACGGTGTCCCGGACCGTGATCGTGAGAGCCCAGCTTCCCGCCGACGGAGGCGTCCCGGTGAGGACGCCGGTTCCGCTGTTGATGGTGAGCCACGAGGCGGCCGGGACGGCGGACACGGACCACGTCAGGGCGTTGCCCTCCGGGTCCGCGGCGTTGAAGTCGTACGTGTATGGGCTCCCCACGGCGACGGACATCGTACCGGGGGGCCCGTTCGTAATCGTGGGCGGGTCGTTCGTGGATGCGGTGCCGACCGCCTGGTCCGCGGCGCCGTCCGCGGGAGGGCTGCCGGCGCATGCGACCATGCTGTTGATTCCGAGGGCGAACGTCGCTTCGTTCCCGCCCCAGGCGATCGGGACCTCTGCACTAATCTCATTCCCCGTGACGGTCCAGGTCAGAAGGCCCCCTGCCTGACCGCCCCCGCTCGCCGTGTAATCATACCAATAGGCTCCTGCATAGGAGACCCCGTCCCAAACATACGCCGCTGTGGTCACGGTACTCGGAGGCCGTGCATAGAAAATGTACCCCGCATCGGTCGCGCCGTCCGCGACCGCGCTGCTCAGGCTCCCGGCGAACGTGGCCCGGAGGACGATCCCCGTCGCGCCGCTCAGGGTCGAGCCCCCACTCAGGATGTCCGCGGCAGACCGCCACGACTGAGGCGGGTTCCCTTGAATAATGAGAAGGTCCCCGGCGGGGTCGTTGATGCTCACGACGAACGTCGCACGGGCCGGCCCGGCATCCAGGACGATGCCGGCGACGAAAAACAGGCTCACAACGGCTGACAGCACCCAGACTCTCATCCCCATCACTCCTCGGGGGCGATTGCCCATTTCCTTCATAAATGCCAGGTACATACCTTGCTAGTCTGCAACATGCCAGCCTCGCGTTGAGGGTCACGGGCCTGATCACGAGAGGTACAGGTCCCGCCGGATCCGCGGGAGGAGCGCCATGAGGACGGCGGTCTCCGTGAGCCGCGTCCGGTCCATCGCGCCCTCGCTCAGCCAGCCGATCGCCCCGACCCTGCGGCCGATGTTCTTGACCTTCGTGAACGCCTCCATCGCCTCCCCGACGGTCTCCCCTCGCTTCACCGCCTCGAGGACGGCCTTCGGGTATGCGAAGCCGGGGCCGTGACCGATCGTGACCACATCCCTCCGGTCCACGACGGCGCAGTACTGCACGTCTAGGTAGTCCTTCGCCCCCTCGTCCCAGAAGAGGCCGGCCTCGATTCCCACGCCGTAGTCCGCGTCCCCGATCGCGCTCCGCGCCCGGACGACGGCGCCGTCGATCGTCTCCTCTTCGAACGGCTGCGCCGACACCTTGGAGGGGACCTCGACGCCCCGGACCTCGACCTTGCGGAACACCGCCGCGAACGCGCGCTTGGCGGCGGCGACCTTGACCCGGTTCGTCGACCCGACGCGGACCTTCAGCGGGCGCCTCATCCGGCCCTCGCGATCGATCTCGCCCGCGCGGATGCGTCGGGCAGCGATCGCTGTGCAATCCTCCGCGAGGCGCATCGGGACGGGCACGACTTCCATGGGCCGATGGCCACGCCTCTCGCGTTCACGGTTGATCTCGCGTGCCGCCTCCACGCGCTCCGCGCTGACGACGATCGCGCCGATGTCCTCCTCCAGTGCGGCGGGTCCGGCCACGTCCTCGAGGACAACAATCCGCGCGCGCCGGAGCCACCGCTTCCTCCGCAGGTACGCTTCGAGGTTCCGCCGGCGGACCGCGAGCGTGTTCACGGCCTTGCGCGTCCGGCGCGCCATGCGCTGCGACGTGATCCCGATGATGACCCCTTTATTCCCGAGCGCGAACGCCTTCGCGAGGAGCGCCTCGTGTCCGGCGTGCAGGATGTCGAACGTACCCCCGAGGCACACGCGCACGTCAGCCCTTCCCGAGCAGCATGAGCATCGCGACGGCGAACAACGCGACGCCGCCGACGTACAACCAAAGGAGCTGGCGCTTCTTCCCCCGGATCCGGTCGTCGTGCGCCGCCCTGCAGGTCTTGGAGCAGTACTCGTCCTTCACGCCGATCGAGGTGTCGCACTCGCGGCAGTGCTTGTGGGGGAGGGCGCGCTCCATGTCTCTCTAACTGGCGGGGGCGTATTAGAGGTTGCGTCGATCGGACTCGCAGCGGAGGGGCGTAGCCCCGGCGACGGTGGAGAACGGCCACCCGGTTCTCTCGGTCAGGGGTACATGAGTTCCGAGTGGTCGCCGCCCGTGACGTAATCGTTTATCGGATTGACGGCGCTGACCGTGCCGGACGAGCTGACGACGAGGTCAAAGATCCTCCATACGTCCGTGCCTTCCAGTTGTCCCGCCGGCGGCGTGAACCGGTATATGCCGACACCCTGGATCACGACGGTGACTTCTGCGCCGGAGGTCGCGATCGAACCTTCGCCTCCGTAGTGCCTAACGGATTGGCGGTACGTGCCCGTCGCGAATCTTCCGATGCTTATGATCTCGGGCCCGTAGCCGTTCATATCGTCCGTGTCCAGGAGGGCGTACGGCTCCGTTGCGAACGAGCCCTCGTCCGCGTAGTAGATGTGAATGGTCTGTCCATCGGCCTTCCGTCCCGTGAGGTGGTTGTCGAGGTCGGACGGGTTCGCTCCCCAACTGAGGATGACTTGCGCGTAAGGATCCGCCAGGGCGAGCCGCCCGATGTCTCGCTGTCCGTCGACGGTCGCCGGGGTGACCTCGGTGATGGGATCGCTCATCCTTCCGCCCTTTGCTGCGATGCACACCACGGTAGAGGCGATTCTGACCGGGACGCTGAACCTGCCGTTGTCGTCGCTGTAGCCTCTGCTGCGGCCCGAGTAGTCAAGCCCGTCACACAGGACCAGTGCGCCCGGTAAAGGAGATTCCTCACCCCCTCGACCCGCACCCGAAACGCCCCGCACGCCCGTTGTCACGACTAACCCCTTCAGATTGAACTTGTCGTACGCCCGGTCGGCGTTCCAGTACGAGAAGTGTTCCACGGCCCCGGTGTAGACATCGCCAGCCTTCGTCGCGGTCCCGTCCCTCTTCCAGAAGCCGTCCGAGAGGTCGTAATACCACAGGTCGATCGTGTCCGGCGCTCGCGCAATCTCCGAAGGAGGGATCGGGATGTCGAGGGTCGCCATGCTTCCAGTGGCCAGCTGCAATGGGCCGCCGCCCGTTACGGCGACGTCCAAGTACCCAAACGACTCGAACGGCCGCTCCTCTCCGCCTACAAGTCCGGCGAAGTCCCCCGGAAAAGAGTCGCGGGTGGAATCGACGGTCGGGTCGAACGTCGTCAGGGACACCTCGGCCGTCCCTGTGAACGGATTGCCTTGGGCATCCACCAAGGAGTTGGCTGCGATGGTGACGCGTCCGACACCGTCTGAGATGCTCCCGCCCAGCGTTGCGTCCAGCGTCTGAGGCAGAGACGCTTGGACCATGACGACCTCCATGAAGCTCGAGTCTAGGCTCCTAACTTGGGTGGCTCTTTGGGTCGAAACGTAGCCCGCCTTGCTGAAGGTTACAAGCACCCGCGCTGCGGTCGTGACGTTGGTGATCGCGAACCACCCCCCGTCGTTCGCCACGACGGTCTCGGTGCCGGATCGGACGTTGACGCCGCTCACCGGGTTCCCATTGATGCCGGAGATTCGGCCCATGACAACGCCGTACTGCGCGGGTTCGTTGGGCGGCGGCCCGGATGGCTGCTGCTTGAGGACAAACGCAGCGGTTGCGAGCACGACGATTGCCACGATGACGATTGAGCCCACGACGAGGCCGGTTCTCCTAGCTTTCGGAGGCGGCGTCTGAGGAGCAACCGGAGCGGGTGGCTCCGACGCAGAAGACACACTCCCAGCAGGAGGTTCTGGAAGATTCATCTCACTCACCCCGAACGGGGCGAGGGAGCTCGTTCACTTTTACTTAAATGCGCGGTATGTAGCTCGCACAGTACCGCACGTCCAGGTAGTCCTTTCCATCCTCGTTCCAGAACAACCCCGCCTCGATCCCCACGCCGTAGTCCGCGTTGCGGATGGCGCTGCGCGCGCGGGGCAGTGTTCGTGGGGGAGGACGCGCTCCATGTCTCTCGAACCGAAGTGCCTGTGTTAGAGGTCCCAGAAGTCCCGCCACGATGTCGACTCTGAGGCACGGGACGCAGATGCGCCGGCCGGTTCCCGGGTCGGTCGCCCTCGCCGTCGCCGCCATAGGGCTTTTATCCAAGGACTCACCACTTCCCCTTAGGTATTTCGCTATCTTCATATACCAGATACCCTTACCCACGGAGAGGACGCGTTGGCAGGGATGAAGCGGCTTGGGGTCGTTGAGAACGTCACGTACGATGGCTCCCTCCTGATCCGGTCTGCGTTCGCGCCCGGGCTGGGCACGCCCGTCGTCGACCGCCGCCAACATCCCTTGGGCCGCGTCGTAAAAGTGTTCGGCCCCGTGAGTGCGCCCTTCGCCGCCGTGCGGCCGGTGGCGAAAGTCCCCCTTTCTCTCCTCGGTTCGGACGTGTATGTCGGTGAGAACAATGCCCAGCAAGAAGGTCGAAGAGGCCGAAGAAGTCACTAGGTGCCCCGAGTGCAACAGTTCCCGATTGGCGGTGAACTACGAACGCGGCGAGCTCACGTGCGAGGAGTGCGGGCTCGTCCTCGACGACCAGATGATCGACCAGGGGCCGGAGTGGCGGGCGTTCGACGTCGAGCAGG
>Ga0209619_10000914_pt1 | contig 21382 bp, 37 predicted proteins | sample Rifsed16ft3_FD_184011 | JGI IMG/M metagenome (GOLD analysis project Ga0209619, IMG submission 184011) | Soil microbial communities from Rifle, Colorado, USA - sediment 16ft 3 (version 2) | ecosystem: Environmental > Terrestrial > Deep subsurface > Rock core/Sediment | place: Rifle, Colorado... | reverse complement strand
AAACAGGCTGTGGCGATTGCTCTCAGCGAAGCTAGGGAAGCAGGAGAGAAAGTTTCTCCATCACCAGCAGAAAAACGATTAAGAGGGAAGAAATTTTAATGGGTAAAACGTGGAAGGATTCTGAAAGTAAGAAACCTATTTATACAAGTAAAAAACAAATTAAGAGCAGGGGGTAAGTCAGTAGTAGACTACTCGGCTTGGAACCGAGAGGACATTGGTGCGAATCCAATCTCCCTGACCAAATTAAGGAGAATATTAATGGCAAAAAGAGCAATGCCCACTGTTCCTGGGACACCAAAATATCCAAGAGGGGAACCACTTTTATTACCTAGAGCAAGAAAAAGGAAAGCCAGGGTTGCTCCATACCCCAAAGAATTTGAAAAAGAAATAGAAGGAGAAAGAGAAGAAAGATTACAACGACTTGAAAAACGATTAAAAGGTAGAGCAATTTAAGGAGATGATAGATGGACTTTCAAAATCTTAGTGCAGATTATGAGAAATTAACAAAGTGTTTAAAGGATGCTGAGGAATTTGATAAACTATGTAAAGAGAATCCAGAACACATAAAACAAGTGTTTTTGGACGGAATGAAATCCGAGTTTTGGAGATTTTTTCAGGGCTGCATGGTTAGAACCAAATGGAGTATGGAACAAAATCTGAAGGGAAAAACAATAAATAACTTGGATGATTGTATTACACTAGCAAAGTTTAATACAATATATAAACAGACAGATGAATTAATAAATTTTCCTGAGAATTTCTTAAAGACACTTTTGAAAATACAGGAAAAAACAAATGCCAAAATCGCTGGCTAAGCGTAAAATAGGAGGATATAATGGCTGATCAAGAAGCGTCAGATCAGGTTGACGTTAAAGATACTGATGAACAGAAAGAAGATACAGAGGAAGTTAAAGAAGAAGAAGTCGTTGAGGAAGAAGAATCAGAGCATGAAGAAAAAGTGCCTTATTCTCGATTCAAGGAAGTTGTTGATGAAAAGAATACACTTAGAGGTTTGACTGATACTCTATCTCAATTAGTTACTCAAAATAGAGGATTGACACCAAAGGATAAGGAATTTGAGTGGCCCGAAGATGTCGATGCTAATACAAGAAAAGCTGTAGAACAATATTACAGACAATTATCTGGCAAGCAAAATGCAGCCAATGAGGAAATCTTAGGGGCTGTTATTGACAGACTTGATGAAGTAAAGGCTTCTGTTGCTAACCCTCAAATTAAAAAATATACCAGGGAGATAGATACTATTCGTAAAGAATATTCTAATTCAGGGGCATATTTAACTAGGGAACAGGCATTTGAAATTGCTGTTACTAGGGGGTTGATTAAGAAAACTTCCACTGGAAAACTCATTGTTAAAAAGTCTGATGTCAGAATAAGCAAAGAAAAGACCAATAACAATGTCAGTTCTTCTAAGGATAAAATAAAGAAGCCCATGCGAGACATGAATGACAAAGAACTAGATGAAAGCATGGTTGATGTAAAATTTTAAGGAGAGTGATTTTTAATGTTCAAGTGGTTATCCAATAAGCTATCTTCTTGGTTACAACCTAAGATGGCTGGTGGAGCAGATACCACATCCACTGTTCTCGGTAATTATACCGTACAGTCTGGATCAGACGCTATCCAGTACATTGCAGAAAAAACTCTTAGGATTGCTTATAAGATTCTAAGGTTCTATGAAATGGGTGATAAGGCAGTATTGCCTTCTCAATCATCCAAGACATTCCAATATACTCGATATGAGCGTTTACCATTACCTTTCAGTGTAATTAGTGAAGGTAATGAGGGTAGCTCTACTACAATGAGTATTTCAACTGTTACTGCGACTGCGGAACAGTGGGGAGCATACGTTACAATTACTGACGTTGCTGAATTAACAATTAAACATAAGCCTCTACAAAAGGCTCTACAACTATTAGGGTTTCAGAGTGGTGAAACAGTTGAGCGAGAATGTTTTAATGTCGTTGCGACTGGAACATCTATCTTCTATCCTGGTACTATTGCAAATAGATTTTCACTAACCTCTACCGATGTAGTTACTTCTGATACATGGCGTAGGATGGTGGCAAGTCTACGAGCTAATGGTGCTATGGGAATGGAACGTGCGCCAGGGGTTGCCGATCCAGAGTTAGGAGATCATTATGTATCTATTCTTGATTCCTACATGGAGTTTGATGTATCATCTGATCCTGATTTTATTGACTCAGTTAAATACGCTGCTGCAAAGAGGTTATGGAATGGAGAGATTGGAGAGTTCTTAGGTGTTCGTTTTCTACGATCCAATTCACTTCCAACTTTAACATCTGCTGCTGCACCTACCACAAATATTAATGAAGGTGGGGGAGATTTGGCACTACGTTATCACCGGATTCTAGTTGTAGGTTTCGATACTACATTCAATTATCCTAGCGTAATCTACCAAGTTTCAACTGAGGATGTTGGTGCTGCCGATACTGATGACTCTGTTACCGTAGTGTTACCATCTACTGCTACACTACGATATAAGATTTACTGGGCAACATCCGCATCAGATATTACCGCTTCTAGTGCTGCAAACGCAGCTATTACTAAGTATGTTCAAGGTTCAGATCAATATTTTGCTGCATCAGCAAGTATTGAGATTGGAGATACTGCCAATGCCAATGGTACTACAATCTTCGCAATCGCTACCTCCGGTACAACTGCTGGTAGCTTACTTGACGAAATGGCATCAGCTAGTTCCAAGACTCACCTTGGATTCTTATTCGGTAAGGAAGCATACACCGTTGTTGATCTACAAAACTTACAGTCTACACTAACCCCTCCTGGGGCAAGTGATAGTAATCCTCTAGCATTAAGACGTAAAGCTGGATGGAAGATTATGTTCAAATGCGTAATCAACAACAACAACTTCTTCAATCGAGTAGAAGCTGAATCTTCATTTGATTAAAATTAGCCTATGAACCATCTACGGTTCTAAGTAGTAGAATAGGCTAAAAGGGTGGAGTAGGTATAATTCGGTAAAATGGTTCTTGACAATACAATGTCTAAAAGGAACTAGCTAATATCCGATGACCGAGGATGATCCTGGGAGCAGGATGAGGGTTATTACTCAAAAAAGAGGATGAAATGTCCAACCAATTAGAATTAGATTTTACTGAAAAAGAAATTATAGTAAAGAAGCGTGGTAGACCCCCAGGCTCAAAGAATAAGAATAGCAGGAAAGAGAATGTAGATACTCATTTGGCTCATACCCAAAAGATAGAAGGTGCAAGTCCTTCTCCTGCTACCAATGATGATAGATTTGATAAACTAGAAAGATCAATTAATCTTCTTACTCAGATAGTATCTGGACTGGTAGATCAGAAGAAATTAGACGCTGATGCGTTGGCAGACACAGCCAAAACAGTACAGGAAAAATTAGAAGATACTGGGGAAAAAAAAGTCAAGATAAATGTGAAGCCAGAAATAATAATTAATGGAGCTAGATATTGTGGGATAGTTGAAGTCCCTGTTAGTTTGGCAAGCCGACTAAAAGGAATGATGGAGACAAGAGAAGAAGCAAAAAGGAAAGAATTAGAATATATAGAACACCCAATATTAGAATTGGCAGTATTAAAAGGCAATTAAATAGGAGAAAACAATGTTCAACTTTTTTAAAAGGAAGCCGGTTGCTATTATTCAGATTTCAAGATTAACAGCAACAGAAGAAAATACCAGTGTTACAGTTAATGCTTTTAAACTAGATAGGAAAGAAATTTATAAAGCCATGCAAGAAGCAGGGGAAGCATTAAGACTAAGGCTTATTGAAAATAATTTGGTAGCACAGCGTTGCATGACGGAAGAAGTAAAAGAAGATAATGTTCAAGATACATCTGAATTTAAAAAGAGCAAGGTGAAAAAGTAATGGCAGTAAGAATAGCAAAGACAGCTATAATCAGTATTGCTCAACAGAATGTGGCTAGAGGGACAGAATTAAACACTATATGCGATGACAAGTTAAATCTAATTGTCGATCAATTATATAATGACTTTTCATGGCCTAGTAATCAGATATCTGCTTCCATCACATTAACTGCTAATCTTAGCACATGGACTGTTCCTACAGATTATGCCAAGGGGCTGTTTGGGAAGTTAATATTGCCTAATAGCTCTCCCCCAATCGAGATTACTTTGCCACTGTTGTCTTTTGTTGATTACGGATTGATTAGTGCCCAAAGTCAACCAGGGCAACCACAGATATTAAATATTAACAGACGAGTGGACACTGGTGGAGAGATACAATTATCCGGTACGGTATGGCCTGTTCCAGATCAAACATATTCTGGTAAATTATATTATCATGCTATTCAAATTTATGATGTAGCCGATGCTGCTGCGCCAGCATTTCTTGATATAAAAACATTAACTGAATTGCTTACCAATGAATTAAGAGGAATGGGATACGGTACAGATGTTGGCATACCATACGATCCACAGATGTTGGAAAAGGTGTTGGGTAGGATGCGTAGAAATATGGCTGATGAAGGAATATATCCACAGAGAGCGAAGTTAGATGGTAGAATATTCAGACATAGACCTAGAACAGCTTCATGGCTCTCAGAATAGGAGAAACTAATGACACCATTTGAATATCTTGTAGGATCACTAATAGTGGGATTGTATATTAATGGATTTGTGTATTATAAATTAGCAGTTAAGGAAGCTGTAAAAGTTAAAGCAGAATTAATGATATTAAGAGAGAATGATCTTAAACATATAAATGAAATGCTATCACAAATCACCGATCATATATTTCGTTTAGCAAAGAAGGATTAAAATGTCCAAAAAGGATTTAAAATTCACTGGTGGATTAAATTTATTTGTACCTCCACATGAGGTAGCAGATAATCAGGCGCAGACTTTAGAAAATATGGAGATACGTCCTACCAGTATTGATGGTAATTTAACTTTCTATGCTCTTACAGCAAGATATTCTTACAAGAGATTACATGGCTCCGATCTAGGGATAATCCCAAGAAATTTGGTGGAGTTTGTCCAAGTGAATAGTGGAGTAGGAGTTAAACAGTTTACTGGGGCTGGATTAAATGATGCTACGTTTGGTGGTACTTATGTAGGATCAACTGTTTTATCCACCTATGAAGTAGAGATAGATGCCACAGGAACCCCCGATACTTTTAAATGGAGAAAAGATGCAGGAGGATATACCACAGGGGTAGCTATCACTGGTTCTGCTCAGACGCTTGCGGAAGGAGTAACAATCACTTTTGCAGCCACTACAGGACATACACTAGGGAATAAGTGGATAGTTAATGTATCTCCATCTGGTACTAAATGGTTAGTTGTTGGGGGATTAGGAGCAGGCACTACCTTTGTAATTAAAGCACTTCGAGATGGACAGACAACCCCAATACAAGTCAGTTCTCAAGCTACCGTTAGTGCAGGGGTATGCAGCTTTTTGTTATTTAATAATTATCTATATTATACTGATGGAAACAAAGCATGGCGTAAGTGGGATGGGTTAGATGATACAGCCAGTGGGTTTACCACAATAACCAAGTATGGTATTCAACATAAAAGTAAAGCAATATATCTAAATGATGTTACTAATAACAAACCACATCGGTTTTGGGTTAGCAACACCGGAACACCAGAAACAGTACCGGCAGCTAACAGTTTTGATGTAGGAGAATCCACAGATGCTTTAGTTGCAGGGATTGACCAAACAGAAAGATGTATATTAATTAAAGAAAAATCTATGTATGGATTTTACTTAGCTCCTACACTTACAGAATCAACTATACTTAGAGGGGATCAATGGAAGGGATCAGTAAGCCCTCTAGGGGTTGTTTGGGGATCATTCGGTACATATATTTATAGTGCTGATGCTGGTATCCAATCTATATCAGGTCTTTATATAGAACCAAGTGTGTTACAACTTTATAATAAATTTAAAGGATTTCAAAATACTGCTGCTGCATTAATGTTCAGAGAAGATCAAGTTTTAATTAGTACAAAATCTGATTCAGGACAAAGTAAAAATAATAGGATTTATTTGGTAGATATATTAGATGAAGAAAACTTGAAGGTGTATCAATATAATATTCCCATAGTAGTTTTCTGCCAAAATAAAGGAATATTAACATTCGATAAAAGATTAAAAGCTATCGAAGATGATGGGACAAATAGATATATAGTTGAATTAGATCAGAGAATATCTACAGCAGAAACTAATATATCATGTTTGGTTAAGACAAAAGATTTTTCCTTAGAAGATATTGGTCGTTTTAAGAAATTGAATTATATAGTGTTGGAATTCAACGCACCTAACACAGTGAATGCCGTAACATTAAAAATATATGGTGATGGAGTATTAAAAGAGACACTTACATTCACCCCAACTGCTACAGGACATAATATTAAAAAGTTTTTACCAAAGAGACATTTATCATTCGGGAAGCACATAACATTTCAGATAGAGTATACACAACCAGCTAGTAATACTGATAGATTTGCATTATTTGATAGCAGCTATTTTGATTATGATACAGAACAAAGGGTAGACTAATGAAACTTTACGATTATAGTAGACGGAGATCGAAGTCTAAAGACATTCAATTCGATCAACTAGATGAAGAAATAAGACGGATTTGGGATGCTTTGTATAATAGGAGAGGACAATATTCAGATCAATTTGGTGGAGCAGGAAATGACCCCTTTACTAATATTTATGGAGTAGGACGAGTAGGTGGGCCAGGATATTCAAGAGAAGAAATTTTGGCAAGAATACCAAGAGGAACGAGTACGACATTACCTTTTGATCCTCTTACTGGATTACCTTCTACTCCATCTTTTGTGAAGCAACAATTTTCTATTCATCCTCCTGGGCCTTATCCAGTTACAGTAGGTGCTAGTATACCAGCACCATCAGGAATACCAATAGGATATGTTGGTAGAACATTTGGTTATTATATCCCTACAGTTGGGGCAGAGGATTTAGTTGACATTAAATTAAAAGGCCCAAATATTACCGATACAGATATAGAAACCATCTCTCCACCTCAAATTGTTGGAGGTGCATCAGAACTTGCTGTAAGATATAATACTTTGTTAGATGAAGAAGAATATATACAAGTAACAGTTAATAAAACAGCTAGTGATGTGCATTTTCCTGTAGCACAAACTTATTCAGGGCATTTTACACTTTTATTAATTGCAAAATGGCCGTTAGGACAAACAGATACTTTAAACCTTGGTTATGGTATTAATTTAAAATTTATAAGAGTTAAAGTAGCTCCAACTTCTACACTAGGGACTCCTATATATACTTCGCCAGCAAATAAAGTATCATATATTCCATTAGAATATGTTGCACTAAGATTTACTGGAACACCTGGAGGTTCTCCTGGTGCAAAATGGAGACATATACCAGTAGATACAGCAGTTCCAACTATAGCGTTCCCTGGATTATATACCTGGAATCAAGGAAGTCGATATATGAATACTCCCTTTCAATCTCCATTTGCAGCATCATCATCTGCAATCGGTTCATCAGGATTTCCATTACTTGAACCAGGAGATCAGTTTCTTGTAACACCACCATCAACTACTGCTGGTACTTTTATTATAGCACATTTTCCGGTATATGAGATTGATTTAACTGAAACTTTAAATTATTAATAGGAGATAAAATGATCCTTCGTAAACCTAATTTTAAAGATATTTATAAAGCAACACAAGTATTAAGTGATGATGAAGAAGAACAGAAACAGATATTACAAGAGTGGTTGTATCAGCATAAAAATAATCCTTCATTTTTTAGTTATGTAATAGTAAAGGATCATGAGGTACTAGCTGTTGTTACAGGATGGTTCTATGAAGAAACAACTATCGTATCAATAGGAAGAATCGAAGGGAATGAAAAATTAAAACAAACATTATTCAATAAAATATTGAAAGCGTTTGATCCTGAAAAAATAACTGTTTCATTAAAAGAGTTGGATAGATTTGCTTCCAATTTTAAAGTAGAATCTTACAATCTAGTTTGGGATAGACTAGAAAAAGAAGATGAGGTTATAGAAACCGATGAAAATAGTACGAGTGTTGAAGAAAGAAACGATTAAGAAAGTTTTTGAAGCATTGAATGAGAGTTTTGAAAAAGAAGGTAAGTTTGGGAATTATGGGATAAGTTATAATCTGGAAGATTTTACTGACTTCTGGTTAAACGAGGGAGATGATGGATTTTTACTTGCAGCTATTGAAAATGATAAAGTAGTCGGTGGGATTGGGGGAAGTATTATCCCATCCAATTTCAATAAAAATTTAAAATTTGCAAGCGAATTATTTTGGTTTGTATTAAAAGAATATAGAGATAAAGATGTAGGAAAAAAGTTGTATGTAAATTTTGAACAGTGGGCTTGTGATAAACAAGCTACTAATATTATGATGATTGGCTTGGAAGATTTAAAAGATGTTGAAAAATTCTATCAAGCAAATAATTTTAGTAAATTAGAAACAACATGGATAAAGAGGGTGAGTTAATTGGCTCATAAAATTGGAAAGAAATTTGAGAAAAGTGTGTTAAGACCTATAGGAAAATTCCAGGGTAAAGTATGGAGAAGAACATTACCTATTGCTACAGGTGCGTTGGGAGGATTTTTAACAGGTGGGCCTATGGGAGCTATCATGGGTGGGGCTACAGGACTTAAAGGTGCTTTACAAAAAGGGGGACAGCCAGTTACTTTTGGTAATCTATTTAAATCCGCAGGAATGGGAGCGTTAGGAGGATTGGGTTCTAGTGCGCTTATGGGAGCAGGAGGCATGTTTGGAATCCCTGGTGGGGGTCTTAGCTCAATGTTAGGACTGGGAGGACAAACTGGTTTACTCGGCGGTCTAGGAAGTGGATTAGCCGGAATGTTAGGAATGGGAGGAGGTGGTGCTGGTGGAGCAGGATTAGGATTATTCGGTGGAGGTGCTGGTGCTGGTGGTGGCCTTGGTTCAATGCTTGGTTTAGGTGGTGGTGCAGGAGGGGGTGGAGGATTTTTAAGCACTTTACTAGGTGCAGGAGGTTTACCCCAATTGGCATCCACAGTATTAGGTTATGGTGGAGCAAGACGACAAGAGAGGCGAGAATCTGAAACAGGAGATATTCAAAGATCATTGTTAGGACAGGGACGTGAATTAGCTGAATTAAGTCCAGAAGCTAGAAAAGCTATGTTGGCTAGAGCAAAAGAGAGTATTAGAGCATCACAAGCAGAGAGAGGTATCTTTACAAGCGGTGTAGGTGCTGCTGCCGAAGCAGAACAATTACCATTAATTGAGGCACAATTAAACCAACTAGCACTACAAAATCTAATCAATATCTCAGGTGCTTACGGTCAGGCTTATTAAGGAGTGATTAACATGCCACAAAGAACAAGTGCAAGTATGTACTTAGCAGATAGATTGCGTGAAATAGCTGTACAAAATGTAGCTGCTGCTCAAGCCCAGGCTGATGAAGAAAGACAAATTAGAGTACAAACTAAGATATCTGAAATACAATTTGAGCAACAGAAAAAAATTCATCAACTTGCTTTAGAAGAAACTAAGAGAATTGAACAAGAAAAACTTGGTAAAGAAATTGTTGGTAATGTCAGTATGGGATTTAATCTTCAAAAACATGCTCATTTAATTTCTGATGATCCACAAGAGAGAGAAAGATTAAAAGGTATCGGGAAATGGATGCAAGATACTGGTAAATCTGCCGAAGAACTTACAGGAGTTATGAAAACTCTAGGAACAAAAGAAACTGGTGCTGAAAGAATAGCCAGGAGAAAAGAAGAAATACTATTAGCGGATACCGAAAAATATAGTAAATTTACTACAGCTATAGCAGATTATACTCCTGAACAATTATCAGATAAGAAAATTCAAGCAGGATTAATGAAACATCTGGCAGGAGTTACTGATACAGGTAAAATTAAAGAAGCAAGAGAATATATAAAATATTTATCTTCTCAACCTAAAACACAATTACCTCCTGAAGTAAAATTGATGTTTGATGAACATAAAGCATTAAGCAATCAAATGCAGAGTGAATTGTTTAAAGCAGAAAAAGAAGAATTAGATTTAGAAGAAGTTAAAAATAGATATGCACCACTTCTTAACCAAAGAGCAGATGTGGTAAATGCTTATTTAGCAGAACAGGGAGAAGAACCAATATTAGAAACATGGAGTCCTGAAAAAGAAACAACTCCCAAATGGGGGTTTGGATTCTTTGGTGGAAAAGAAATAACTAAGATTAAGCCAAAGAAACCAGTTGGTAAGCAGCCTGAAACTAAAGAGACTCCTAAATCTAAACCTAAGAAGGATATTAGTATCAGAACGCAGGAAATAATAACAGACAATCCTAAATTAACAGATGATGAAATAACCGAAAAATTAAGGGAAGAAGGATATTAATAAATGGCTCTACCAATCCCTAGACCACATATAGTAGCAAGGGTTAATAGAATTATTGCTCCATTTAAAAGTGAAGTTGTTATTAAAGATTTGCCTAAAGGACAACAATATCAGATTGCCCAAATTAAAATGAGTCCAGAAGTATATCGTAGAGAGAATAGAATTCCTCATTTAGCAAATGCTGAAACAGGGGAAATATTAGCTACAGGAAAACCTGGACAGGATCACATGGATTTAGTAAAAGAATATAGTGGTACAACCCCTTATGATCCAGGGGCTATAAAGAAAAAATTACCATCAGGAGATAAATTGGCTTTTATTGAAGAATCTCCTGTTGATATTTCTTATCGTTTCGCTACTGCTAATAAAGAACAAAAAGCTATAGCTGAAAAAATGTATGAATCTTCATTAATTAAATCTTTGCAAGAAAAATTTCCCGATCAGCCTGTTATTAGTTTGGGAGCGGAAGTATATGCTACTGGTTTAGAAGGTAGAGTAGCTGGAATTGTGTCTCAATTTGAACACCCAGAAAAAACTGATGTTGATAGAGTTAAAGGTATATTAGGAAAATTTGAAAAAACTAAACCAATTAATCCTAATAGATTATATAATCCTAACGATCTTTATAAATGGGATGAAGCCGGTACTCGTATTAAGAAAACTCCAGAAGAATTTGTTGAACAAATAATGGAAGATTATCATGTTGATCCTGAATACGGTCAAGATTTATATAACTTCTTAGAGATACAAGAGGGGCATGAAGAAGCAGAGAAAATGGGGATAGTTTTTGCAGCACCAGAAGAATTATTAAAAGGAGTAACAGAAATGCCTCCTTACCAAAAAGGAGTATATACATTAAAGGGCTTAACACTTGGTTTAGCTCCTACAGCTAAAATTACTACCACTCCATTTGAATCTCAATTAATTGATGAATTGGTTGCCATTGGTGGATATATGGGGGTATCACAAACATTACGGGTTTTAAATCGTGGAAATAAACTTTATAACTCTATCAAAACAAAACCAGTTACAGAAGCCAGTTTAAATAAACAGATTAAAGAAACTGGGCTTAATCCAGAAGAATTAACAAGAGAACAGAAGATTGATTTTGAGCATACACATAATTATACTCCCGATCCTGATGTAGAATTACAATTTCAAAATGTGGAAAAAGTTACTAAAATGAAACAGCTTGAAGGATTAACAGAACCGGAGATGGGTCAAGTTGTCAGTCATAGATATGAGGCTCAAAATATAAAAGCCAGAAAAATGCGAGGTTTGGAAACAGCAGAGCAAACATTAAAAAGACAACTACCACCAGAATCTCCTGCTACACAAGCAGCCAGAGAAGCACAAGATTTTGAAGCTGCTAATAAAAATTATGATGAATTAATTAATGATGCTGCCGAATCTGGATATCTAACAACATGGGAAAAAATGAGTGGCTCATTTAGAAAATTAGCCACTACTTCTATAGTAGCAATTAAACAAGCAGGAGACGCTGGAAGGGAACTGGCAACAAAAATAATGAATTTTGTGGATGAACCCGAAAGGATTGTAGGAAGTATTGCCACATCTGCAAAGAAAAAAGAATGGCATAAATTGAGTGAAAAAGAAAAAGCAAATGTAGTTGATTGGATGGACGAGAAGTGGTATTTTGAAGATACATTTAAATTCATTAGCCCTAGAGCTAAAGCTATGGCAGAATATATGTCTAAAGCTAAAGCTGATGCTACAGACGCTTTAAGAAATGTTGGTGGTGAAGTAGCAACGATAACTAGACCATTTTGGGGCCATCATTTAATTGATGCTGAAAAGTTTTTTAAGAATGCACCAGAAGTAGCTAAAACACTAATTAAAAATAAACAAGCCAAAGATATGAATGCTGCTTTGAATATAATCGAAGATTATAGACTTAAATATTCTAATAGAGAATTTGCAGGAGCAGAAAAAGCAAGAACACTTCATATTAGAGGGTATGACCAATTAAAGAAACATGGGTTCGATGTTGATTTTACTGAGTTTGAAAATTACTTAATGGGAACATACAGACGTGCAGAAGAATTAAAACAATTTGGGGAGAAGGGAACAAAAGTAGCATATCATCTAATTAGAGAAATAGGTAAAACGGACAGGGCAAGAGCTAATATAGCTGCTGGTTTATTTAAACGTATTACTCATAGAGATGTCAAAGATGTAAATACTGCGTTTGTCGTGTCTAAACTAACTAATTTCACAGCCTCTACTATGCTAGGGATGTCTCAAATAGCACAGTATATGTCTACCCCTAACGTATTTCTTAAAGCAGGATTTAAGGCTGGAGTATCATCTGTATATACTGGATTGAAACATATTGTATCTAAAGCACCACAAGAGTATGCTGAACAGGTTGGCGTACTTATGGGGAATACGTTTAATGATTTTAGAAATTTATATAAAACAGGAGCATATAGCCAAAATTATATGAAGTTATCTGGTCTTAATTGGGCAGATAATCATACTAGGATCATGGCAGCTAATGGTGGGAAGATATATATTAATGATGTTATCAAAAAATTTCTTAAAAATCCTACATCTAAAGATTTAAGTAAGAGATTGGAAGAATTGTATTTTGATCCTAAAGAAGTGCTTCGTAATAAAGGATTAAGACCAGAACAACATGATCTAGCAGTTAAACGATTTACTGATTTAGTAATCGGTAGAACACGCCCAGTTGATTTACCTCTAGCATGGAGCAACCACCTTGCTAAATTTATCACGCTATTTAAAAACTTTGCTTTTACACAAAGTCGATTTATGAAAAATGCTTTGTGGGATCAAATGGCTAGAGGAAATGTTAAACCATTATTAACTGCTCTAACACTACAATTAGGCACTACAGAATTAGTGCAAGATTTAAAAAGTAAGATGACAGGTAAAGAAAGACCAAAAGGGTTGCAGAGAATTGTAGATAATTTAATTATGGTTCAAACATTTGGACTTTACGGAGATATAGTTATGTCCACATTTAAACGTGGAGGAAAGGGAGTAGTAAATTATATGGAGGGTGCGAACATATCTATGCTTAAACGATATGGAGATTTTATGTCATCTTCTGTTAAAGCTGTTTTGGATGGTAGACTGTCTCCAAAAGAACAAAGAAAGATGTTAAAGTCTATATCATATTTTACTCTTAGGGCAATTCCTTATGGTATAGGGCAAAGATTATATAATGAGATGTTTCCAGAAGAACAAAAACAGAAGGCAGGAACACGAATCTATGGGTAATAATAGGGGGTAGGTTGCCCCAGGCGGTGATATTTTAATGCAAATACAAGTTAGTGCCAAGAGAATTCTTAAATTAGTAGGATATGGGAGTATAGCAGCATATCTTGTTGTTTCAATATACGCACTATACATTATATTGTGGTCTGTCAATGCTGGAAGAGTAGAGAGTTTTCAGAATCACATAGAGTTATTTAAACAACAGCAACAACTTTGTCAAAAAGACAGTTCTATTTAATCTTTATTAATCTCTTTTATAGTTACAGAACACTTAGCCAGTTCCATCTCTGTTTGTAGGACGTAAGCAAACAGAGTTCTCATTTCTTCCAGTGATAAACAGATATACTTATCTGTACTGACTCGAATTATTTGACAATCATTAAATGTAAGATTGGGGCGTACTGGTATTATAGGCTCTGTATACTTTACTTGAACACCAGAACATCCAATTAAAAGTATCAGCAATGCAAGTGCGAATCCAGTTAAAACACAGCTTATTATAAAATTTTTCATCTACTTCTCTCCGATAGCAAAATATTTAATTTCAAATATATTTTATATCCTTCTTCTGCCCTTCTTTTAAACCCATCTTTCGCTGTTTCATCTGTTGTTTTGTTGGCGAGATAATCCATTTTCTTTACATAACTAATTAAAGCATCTACCACTACCCCCAACTCAGAAACTTTTAATCTATTATCTTCCATGTCCATTCTTTCTACATTCAGGACTACAATATAATATCCGAGGCAATCCTAAACCGGCTACAGTTAAATTCTCAAGATCAAGAAACTTTCCCCTTCGTAATCTCTTGGCAATAATCTCTTTGATATGATAGCTTCTGTAATGTATTTTTTTACAAGTTCGACAAACATAAGCTATCTCGATGGGCTTATTTAAATTTACATCACTGTTAGGCATGATCTCCCCTATTTTTCCATATATCATTAAAATCTTTGGCTTCCTTTGCCCCTTCTACAGCTTTAAACTTATCAGTATAATCTTTCTCAATCTCCTTGTGTTTCTCTTGTATCTTCTCCTTGTTTCTCCTGATCCCCAACTCCCTTTCCATCTTCCTCGTTTGAGATTTCATGTAAATCAACCTCAACCAGATTAAAAGTAGTCCCAGTCCCATGATAATCTTTGTCCAATACTTCTTCAGAAAGACCAAAAGTTCTAAAAAACTTAACATATTTTCTAATCACCCCTCTTTGATTATCAGCAATGGTTTCTAACGCTTTATTGCTACCTTCAATTCTTTCAATATATGTTTGTAATGCTCTGACTTGGGTTAATAAATCTTTCTTAAATTCTGATCCACTCTCCCATTCCCTAGATAGATTGTAATTATATCTCCATGTAGGTAAAATGGTGTATCTAAAATAATGTTCCCATGTCCACTTAATTCTAAATTTAAATAAACCCCACAAACTTTCATTATATTCTCTCATTTTTTCCTCTTATATATCCTTCTTGAAAACCATCAGTATATATGCCTTCCAATACCATTAATCTTTGGTATAATTGGGTTATTAGATTATTAAATTCCACCCTTGCTTCGATATGTTGTGTGCTGATATACATATCTCCTATCATCCCAATATCATTTATTATCTTTTTCGTTTCAACAATATTTGGTTGTGGTGGTATCGCCATTACACTCATTCAATATCTCCTTGACACCAAGGACAATCAATATATGGACAAGGTTTTGCTATCTTATGATAATTGGGCCATGCTATTTTTAGAAAATTTCCATACTCAATAACATTACTAAACAAACTATAGAAACTTTTCTCAGGGTCATCTCTATATTTCTTAAAGTACATCAAATATTTTTTACTCGGCTTTCCCATTCCCCCTCCACGCTATCAAACATTCTTTTAATTCCCTAGCACCTAGTACAAATGCAGCAAAGGTAACAAAGGGCCATGATTCAAGTCCATCAATCAGATATAATGTAGTAACCCCAATCAACATAAGATTCTTAAATGATGTTAAACTTATCAATAGATATTTAAATCTATTGTTTATCAATTCTCCCAACGGTATTACATAATAATTTTTCATTCATACACTCCTGTCAATTTTACTTCACCATCCATCAACTCTCCCTGAACATCCACAAAATCTTCTACTCTGAGTTCTTTAGATTTAAGTACAGCATCCTCTAAAGATTCTGCTTCGATAATAATAGTAGTCGCTATTTTTAAATCTGCCATGACAGTAAACGAAGTTAATTTTTTCATTTTTATCTCCTATTAAAAATATCAGTGGGGACGACAGGACTTGAACCTGCATGACGCAATTTTACGGACTGCTGCCTATCCATTCGAGCCACATCCCCAATCATAGTTTTAATTCTCCATATTCAGGAACATGATATATATATACCCAATCTCCGTAAGGCACATTAGATTTATGGTATTCTAGTTTTTCAATACTTGCGCCTGTAGTATAATACACTTTTTTAACTCCAAACAGTTTTAATACTTCCTGACAATTATGACAAGGTTTACAATTCAGCACTTGATCTAATCTATTCGTTCTGTAAACATACAACGCAGTATTTTTCCAATTAGTATGTTTAGTTTCTAAAACACAATCTAGTTCTGCATGGATAAACCATTCAGCTTTAGGATGTGTCTTACCTACCTTATTAAACCCAATCGCTACAGGTTTGCCATTCTTGACTAACACCGCCCCTATCTTAATCCTATGTTCGCTTTTAATTGCAGCTAGTTTGGCAATCTCAAAAAATCTAATGTTCATGTTTGTTATACCTCAAATCTTGATGCCACAAAACTTTCCACCAACTTAATTTTTTTTCTTTAATCCAAATATTAGTATCGCTATGTGGATTAAGTAAGTAATATAAATTGATGAAAAACATTTTTACTTTCTCTCTATTTTTCATAGCAAATATAAACTATTACTCCCTTAGATTTGACTTTCACACAATCTTTATTTAGTATGTGTGGTTTGTGAGCGCAATTAATTAGTAACAAACTTACTGCGACCATTCCAACTAACATGCAGTACAGTTGTTTTCGCATTTTTCTTAGATACACTTTGTTCCTCTGCCACCGTCTTAGGACTGTGTTTATGTATAGATTTAATTATCTGCCCCAATTTTCTATGGTCTGATTTCTTTTTATCTCTACTCATTTACTTCTTTGAATGCCTCCAATAATTGTGCTGCCTTTCCCTTTATTGGTCTATCATCAATCAAATTACCATTTGCAATAGCATCTAATACAATTCCGCATCCTGCCCTGATATGTGCTAAATGATGAACCCCACTATCTGATGCTAAATCTTCTCCATCAAGATAAGCAAGCCAATGCCTCATTATAGCAGCCAGATAGATAGATAATTGTATTTGCCCTTCTCTCCAATTATAGGGGCCATACCCAGTAGTGCCATCTTTTCTTTTGGTCAAGTATGCTCCAAACTTCATGGCCATAGCTTCTTGAATGATGGCTACAGGAGGAATTAAATTAACAGGTACTTTTTTAACCCCCAATAAATCTTTTGGATTTTCAGACATAATGTCCTCCTGGCTCTTTGGAAGGCTTGTTTTCATCTAATGCCCCAGGAAAAAGTTTATCTATCTTCGCAAACAGTTTATCTATATCCAACATAAACCTTTGCTGATGAATTATAGGGTCTTTCTGTAGTCCACCGGACTTTTGAAGTATATTAATCAGTGTATCTAAGGCAGACAGTTCTTCAAAATCAAGAACAAAAACTGTAGGAGCCTGATCTGGTTTGTGAAATATAAACGCATACTTTTTATCTTCCAAAATTAATTCTAACTGTCTCATTATATTAACCTCGCAAATTCATCCAGAAGTTTTTGGTTTTCTGCTAGATTCAATTCTATCTTCTCCCTAATTCTTTTCACGATATGTAAATTAGTCTTTAATTTTTCTTCCATTTCTTGTATTTGTTTTAATTGTGGCTCAACCATGACATCGTTTTCCTCTTTTTCCACTTTAATTATTTCTGGTACTTCTGTGATTGTATCTTCTGTTTTATTCCAAGAGTGTTGAACACCATTCAAATGACAGCAGTTGCCAGCATCACCAAATTTGTGTTCACAACACCTTTCTGCGTGAATACCTGTATGAAAGTGGGGTTTCCCTTTTGTAGTTTTAAGTTGATCGTATCTATCCATTTTTACCTCTTATGCCCAAAACTCCACAATATAATCACATGCTGTTTTTAGATCATCAAAAATCCGAACTGACATAGCAATAAGCCAAGGGTGATTGATAATCCTATTATCTGTAGATACAATAACAACTGGCTTACCCAAATTCCACGCATACATGACTTCCATGACAGTACCAATAGGCAATTTGTTACCAATGAGATTGAAATTAACAAGTATAATATCAGCATTTTTTACGTCCTTTAGATCACGAAGTACGATCTCATTCGGAGTAAATATTTTAGGGTCATAAATTGCTTTCTTGCGACAAGGATCAATTGTTTCTATAAATTTATAATTTTCTAATTTAGTTACAGATTCCACAAACCCAATACTTCTTTCATTCCATGATCTAAAATAAAAATCTACTTCATTCCTCCATCCGTCAGTTGCTTCTCTATCTTCGGGAGTATTTTGTGTATATATTGGCCCACTAAGATAAACTTTCATTCCGCATACCTTTCTTCTAATTTCTTTAAATTATTCTTGGCTATATCATCCAAACTTAGATTAAATCTGGCAGCTAATTGTGCTAGATACCACAAAACATCTCCTAACTCCCCTTCTATCTTCTTCTTATCTTCTTCTGTTACTATTCTCCTATCTCTAACTATCTTTTTTATAATCTCCAATACTTCTCCGGTTTCTCCTGATAGGCCAAGAGCAGGATACAAAAAAGTATATATCGGAGAAGAAGGTTCTTCTAAGTATCGTTGAATTATAGTAAAATCAGGATACTTTGCTGTTTTTTCTGTCTCATTTTGATATTCATTAAAGTTCATCAGAATGTTTTCCTTAATTTATACTTACCATTATATAATACTAATTCCCATCCTTCCAATATCCAATCCTTGATTATGATTAAGTTATTCTCCATCCCTTACCTCTTGTCTAAGTTTATCCAATCTATTTAACCATCCTTTGAGAAACACTTTCTGACCTGGATTTGTTTTGACTATAGCTTTATAAAACTCATATCGTTTTTGTAAATATAACATCACTAATGCTCTTTCTCCCTGATATTTTATATCACGTTCTATGGCAGCTTTTGTTTTAGGCCCAATCTTTCCATCAGGGAAAACACAAACAACAGCTTGAAGTAATTTTATTGCCCTGGGGACACCATGATTAACTGCTGAATCAAAGTGAACCAACGAGAGTTTATCAGGCAAAAGGTTAGCACCTGACGGTTCCCAGTAATCTCTAAGATAAATGGTTCTCGCATCTTCTTTTGTGAGAATGGGGATATCAAGATTTGGGTATTGATTTTTAGATATACCCCATTTAGTTTCGCCTCCCTTGTCTTTAGGGTGATTTGCATACCCACCTTCCTCTCCTATAGTGAACGCAAAACATTTTTCAAAACTCATTATTATTAACACCCCTATGATTAGTATTAATATTTTAAACTTCACCTATCAACTCATTTACATCTTCTATAATTTCTTCCATATCATGATGCGGAATGTCTTCATAATCTATAAAATTCTGTAATGTATCTCTCCATTTTTCTAGTAATTCAGAATCAATTAGTATGTCCATTTTTATTTCCTAATAATTTAGCAGGAGGATTGTGTAAATACCTTCTGACATTATCTATATTGTGTATATCATTTTTAGCTACATAGAATCTGTTACACCGCCAACAAAGCAATCCTCTGACAGATTCTTTTCCTTTTAAAGAATGATCGTGGTCGATATTTAATTTTCTTTCATCAAAAGATGTGTTACATACAGCACATTTATTATTTTGAAGTTTAAGCAATTTATCAAAAAAAACTCTATCTATTCCATACAATTTGGCGATACGATTGTTAAATCCTTTATCACTCTTACTCCAATTTTTCAAAACGTCCTTCCTTCTTTCGTGAAGTTCGTTATTTTCCGAATGTACCCTTTTTTTATATTCTCTCCATTTGCGCCTTTGTTCGTTTGTATAGATTACTTTACCTTTATTTAGTCTCCAATTTTTTGGCATTGTCCCATACCAACTCCCTTATATTTTCTTCCATTTCGATTGGATCACCAAAACAATATTTATTTCTATAAGTACAACTATTACAAAACTTTTTGTATTCTACAGACTTTTCATCTAATGGTGGTGGCAACCATTTCCTGTTATATGCTTCTCTTATATTATCCCACCAATCATTTACTTCTTTCAATAAAGCATCTGTTACATTTACTCTAAATACTTTCAATATGGCAGATTCTTTAGAGATATATGATATCACTAATTTATCTACCCTGTACTTTTTATTTTTAATCCAATATGTCAACGCTTGAAATACATGGTGGTGATCTGGTTTCTTTGCCTTCAATATCTTGGCCCATATACCACCATCTGTAACGGTTTTTAGTTCATTTAATTCATTAAGACCATTATCATCTCTCAGTATAAAATCAAACTTTGCTCCAATGTCATCTTCATATTTACCTACATATTCTTCTGCTGCGACTAACCTACCACTTACTGTCCTTAGAAGATTTACTATAGCGTCATGGAAAATTTCTCCAATCCAAAAAACACGCTTAGTTCTTGGGTCAATATCATCTTCCTTAGCATTAATCCTGTTTAATATGGTAGCTCTTTTACAAAATCCAGCATTAGAAGCAGCAAACTTTACTTTATTTTTTCTCCTGGCTTTTCTTGCTTCATACCTTAAATTAATAGCTTCATCTAATATTTGTTCCAATAATGACCAATATTTAGGCATTAAGCATCCTTTTCCTTCCTTTAATATTGGGCCAGATTTAGGGAGATCAATCCCTCAGTATCCTATCAATACCAACCCTGGCCCCTAATTTACTATCATATGTGAAGTTCCTAGCTTCAACTAGGCATTATGACAGTAGATAGGATTTGTCCAATTCTTAGAACGGTATATCTTCCGTTGCTTCTGGATTTGGGTTTAATACTTCTTCTACCTTTGCAGCATCTTCCTGATTTACCACTTCTACTTTCCCTGTAGAAATATATCTAAATAAATGGTCTGCTAATGCTACGGTCTTGGATAGAAGAACATCCAAACTTGTAACCTTCTTGGATGCTGGATGATTATAATACCCTAGAACAAGATCGCCAGCAACCTTTAACGCTTCACGCCTATCAACTGAGCTATAATCAGCACTACCAGTTGATTTGGTTACAGTAGTGGCAACCGGAGCAGGAGAAGTAGCAGGAGCAGAAGCAATCTTGGTTAAAGAGTCTAAGTTATTATATCCCTTCTCATTCTTGTGAGAAGTGAATTCTACCGTATCCTTTTCGGCTACACCTGACGCTACGAGCAACTTATTATCAAATCCTAGTGAATACCACGCACCAGAAATTAAGAGTGAATAAGCTGTCCTGGGGCCATTAGCTAATTGTACTACCTTCTGATTAATTTTCTCTACTATTCCTTGCATTGATTTCCCCTCTCTTTGTGATTTTATTAACCGCATCCCATTGATAAAAACATTCCAGTT
>Ga0209619_10000912_pt1 | contig 21389 bp, 16 predicted proteins | sample Rifsed16ft3_FD_184011 | JGI IMG/M metagenome (GOLD analysis project Ga0209619, IMG submission 184011) | Soil microbial communities from Rifle, Colorado, USA - sediment 16ft 3 (version 2) | ecosystem: Environmental > Terrestrial > Deep subsurface > Rock core/Sediment | place: Rifle, Colorado... | reverse complement strand
TGGCCACGGCGAGTATCCAAGCCGTCAGCCGATTCGTGCGCCACAGGACCACAGTTACGACGGAGCGGGACTATGCCCGCGTGCGACCTGAGGATGCAGAGAAAGAGGTACGGTTCCATCTCCGAGTGGACGAACTGCAGGTTGCCTCCCGTGATCGAATACTTCATCCTCCGCCTCCGTAGGATCTCAAGACCTGGCCCTCGAAAAGGCTTTGAGTCGGGAGGTCCCATCGAACGGGATCTCCCTCAAATCGCTCGAACGTCTGTTGGTCGAACGGAGGCTCCGGAAGCTCGGGCGGGAGCCGACCTAGAGCTCTTTCACGACTTCGATGGACCTGTCGATTTCCTTCTTGAGCTTCTCCCGCGCAGCGGGGGTCGCCCACAGGTCGTTCAAATCGGGGCGCGTCGCTCGGCAGATCGCGAGCATGTCATCGACGCTCGACGTCTGCAGGACCTCGATCACGGCGCCCTTGAACGTGTGGAGCTCATTGCGATGCCTCTGGATCACGGCGGGGTGGAGCCACAGCTCACACTGCATCCACTTCTCGACGTAGGTTCGTGCGAGGGGCCGGACCCGTTTCGCGATCTGCTTCCCGAACGCCTCCTTCGCGAGTTCGAGGAGCAGCGCACCTTCGATCGAGCCCTCGTCCTTCATCGTTCCCCGGGATTGCGAGAGGGCCCTTAAAGAGCGGGGTCACGAGGGCTCGACCGTGCCCGGAGGACCTCGAGATCCGCAGCGTGCCGCGCACGGCGTCGGCCCCGGAGGAGTTCCCTCTGTGCGCGCAGGATCTCCGCCGGGATTCTGGGCCAGAGGTCGACGACGCTCCCGCGGAGGCGGGACTCGGCGGCGGACACGGAACGCCCGACGGCCGCGATGTCGCACCCGACGACGGGTCCGAAGAACGCGTAGACATGCAGGTTCTCCTTGAAGAAACATCCGGAGTACGGGAGCGGCAGGAGGCCCGCACGTCGGGCATCGCGCCCGAACCGCTCGACCCGCGACGGGGCGATGCGCACGGGCGTCGCGACTTCCGTGAGCAGTTCGATCGTCGCGACGTACGCGCCGTCCTTCCGGTGCGTATCGAAGATGTACGGGAGCCCATGGAGGCGCGCGATGCCGTACGACGTCTCCTGCGTCTCCGCGTCGAAGACCGTGAGGCCGTTCCCGGAAGGAAGGAGGGCCTCGAGGAGTCGGACGGCGGCTTGAGCGGAGTCCACGGTCCCGGGACCGACGTCCTGGTATTAGAGAATCGGCGGGCACACACCTTAAGTAACGCGCCGCGGTTGCGCGGAGGGGAGGGCCCGTAGCTTAGTCTGGTGGAGCGTCTGGCTCATAACCAGATGGTCGTCGGTTCAAAGGGTCCCGCGGCTCGCCGCGAGACCGGAGACTCCGGCCGGGCCCATCCTCTTTTCACGGAACGTCATGCGCGCTTCGAATTCCCACGGAAATGGAGGCCGGTCGAGGGCCGGAGGAGGTACTCCCGAATGAGATCCCGAGCGCCGCGGACTTTGTCCATGTCCCCGTCCCACTTCTCTAGGACGGGCGCGTAGTCGAACTCGATCCGATCGAGGACTGAACGGATCTTGCGCCGCACGGCGGCCGAACCCGACCCTGAATAGACGACGGCGAGGTAGACCGTCCGCCCGCGCTCGATCATGATCCGGTAGTCGCCGAAGTCCAGCTGGTGGAGTTCCCGGTGCTCTCCGTAGGCGAAGGCATCCCGCACGAACTCCTGGACCGCCGTGAGCATGCCGCTCAAGACGTCTTCGTCCTTGTCCTGCGTGAGGCTCCTTGAGAGGTGGTAGATGAGGACGCCATCGCGGTACACGAGGAAGACCTCCTCGATCTGGATGCGCTGATATCGCATGAGGAGGTACATTCCGACGAGGGAGGCGACGAGGGCCGCAAGCCCGACGAAGAAGTAGCCCGTGTAGTCCGTCGAGACCGTGACGGCCGCCGTGTTGGACCTCAGAACCAGGTTCCCCGTGGCCGCGCTGTTCGTGTACTCCGCATTGAACGCAACGGACAGGACGTTCCGGGCCGGGGTCCCATCCTTAATGCGTAACTCGAGGTCGATCGTCTCGACCTGCCCAGGCTCGACGACCGTATACGTCCAGTTCAGGTATCCGCCGGCGTCGGGAATCCCAGGGACGCGGGACGTGTACGTCACGGGGTCGAGCTCGCTCGCATGGACCTCCTCGAGCCACAGGCTGAATGCGGTGGCGCCTCCGACGTTCCGGATCGTCAGGGCGAACCGGGCGGTCTCGCCCGGGAACGCGTAGTCCCGTAGCGCCAGGAGCGTCATCTGGAAGATAGGCGCCACAAAGGTCACGGAGACGTTCTTCGTGATTCCGGGGCGGAAGTTGTCGTTCGCGTCCGTGTAGTCCGTATGGAACGTGAGCCGGGCGCCGGTCCCGTTCGCGAAAGACGTCAGCGCGCGGAGCTGGAGCACGAACGATTTCGCCCCGGTTCCGAAGTCGCTCCAGTGCCACGCGAACGTGACCCCGAGCTGTGTGTGCGGGACGTCTGCCGTGTCGTTCACATACACAAAGCCGGCGGGGAGCGAGAGAGTGAGCCAGACGTCGCCTGCCACCCCGCTCCCCGCGTTGATCTGATAGACGTTCAGGAAGAGATCGCTCCCGGGCTCCAGCGTCGCCTCGTTCGGCGTGAGGACCAAGGAGATGACCGGCACGGATGCGGCGAAGGAGTCCGGCACGAGCATCACGCTCGGTCGGAGGTTCCGGAAGCCGTCCGTGTAGTTGAGGGATCCGCCCACGGCCAGGAGCCGGCGATCGAGGACCGTCACGTTCGCCGACACGTTGAGGAAGACGCTCGACACCCCGATCGGAGCACCGTTGAGCACGAAGCGGACGCTCGTCGGGCCCGACGCGCTCGCGGTCACGCTCGCGTTCAGGAAGACGATCTCCGGGTCGAACGTGAGGTTCATCCAGACGTCCCGCGCCGCCTCGTTCCCCGCGTTCGCGAAGGACACGACGACCCCGACGACGTCCGAAGGGACGGCCTGGGTCCGTGCGATCGAGACGATGGCCGAGACGAGGTCCGGCGCGACGATCGTCACGGACCACGATGCGTTCCTCGGTGGGAGGAGGATTCCGTTCGAATTCGTGTAGTTCAGCGTCGCCGTGTTCGTGAGGATCGCGCCTCGAGGCAGGCCCGGTCCCGCCTCCGCGGTTAGGGTGAAGGTCCGCGTGGAGAGCTGGGGCATGTTCGGGAACGTGAAGTACACGGCGTTCCCCGACAACGCGACCGTGCCGCCGATCGACCCGGCCGTGTCGGAGACGTACGTCAGGTCCTGCGGAAGGGTGTCGTTCAGCCACATCGTCTCCGCCCGCTCGCCCGTGTTCTGCATCGTGAAGGTGTACGTGATCGTCTCGTTCGCGTGGAGGGTGGTCCTCAAACTCGTTTTCGACAGGCTGATCACGGGACCGCGGAAGGCGACGTCGACGAACGCGGACACGGTCGGCCAAGGGAACCCCTTCTCGTCCGTGTACCCGAGGAAGGCCGTGTTCCGGAAGTACGAGATCTGTTGCAGCCCACCCTGGACCTCCACGCTGATCTGGAGCCGATAGCTCCCCGGACTCACGGACGCCCACGTCCAGTTGTAGTTCCCTGTCATCGCCCCCGCATCGGAGGACGCGAGGAACGTCAGACCGAAGGGCAGGCTGTCGTTGAGCCAGACGCGACCCGCGGGACCCGTGCCCGTGTTGTTGAACCAGATGTCGTACGTGAACCGATCGCCGCTCCGGACGTTCACCTCCGTAGCGGTCTTCTTCAGCGTGAACGCGGGGGCCCTCACGAGGGCCGTCCCCTCCGAGGTGTCCGACACCCCGTTCGCCTCGAACGCCGTGACAGAGATCGTGTACACTCCCTCCTGGAGGGGCGCGTTCACGGTGAACGCGAACACCTTCCAGGCGGACGGCGTCGCGGGATCGACCGCGACGAGCGTCATCTGGGTCCGGTTCACGATGAGGGTCCCGCCCGGTGTCGTCACGTCGATTCGGGCGGAGGCGATCTCGCCGCTGCCCAGCGGATCCGAGACGTTCGCACGGACCACGAGGTCGTCCTTCGGCGACCAGACCGCCGTGGGCGACACGGCGTCCGAGAGGTCCAACGCGTCGATGCGCACGTACGTTGTGGTGTCGAACTCCAGGCGCGACGCGGCGAACGTCGAGTTCATCGCGAGGATCAGGTGGTCCTGGCTCGAACCCAGGTTTCGGAGGCTCAGGCGAATCCGGCTTCCGGCCGTGAACGTGTGGTCGACCGGTGGGAACGAGAAAAAGAAGGCCTGGTAGTCTCGGAAGTTGTTCGTCGTCACGCGCCTCTGGACATAGGCGAGGGGGACGAGCGTGACCCCGTTCCAGTCCGCGAGGGTCAGGTTCACGTCGAGGTTCACCGCGTCCCCGTCGATGCTGTCGATGAACAGGGTCGCGTTCGCGCTGAGAATACGGAAATCCCGCGTGAGCGCGGGGGCCAGATCGAAGTCGCGGACGCTGTTGTCGCGGGGAATCGTCAGGTTGACCTGGGATCCGACGCTGCCGAGGGGTCGGGTGGGATTGAGCCGCCGAGCCGCGCCGACCGCATCGGGGGAGAGGTAGGCCGCCTTGCCCTGTTTCCCGATGAGGAGGGACGCGCCCGCGTCGGGTGCACCTCGCACCGCGCCCGAGCTGTCCCGGTAGACTACGGTCAGCGTCTTCGTGAGGATCGTTCCCGGCTCCGTGTCGATCGCCACGCGAGCGACGAGGTCGAACGACCGGGGACCGTTCGGCAGATTGAGGAAGGTGAAACGCGGGTAGGGCGTCGAGGCGCCGACGGAGGCCGCCGTGTCCGACACGTACGTGAAACCGGGAAGGCCCGTGTCGTTCAACCACACGACGGACGCCGTCGATGTGCCCGTGTTGTTCACGTAGACGCGGAACGTCACGAGCTCGCCCGGATCCACTCCCGAGGTGCTGGCGCTCATTGCCGCCGTGACGTTCGCCTCGAGTTCCCGGCCGAACGTCCGGAAGTAGAGGTCCGTCGGACTCGCGGGATTCGTCCAGCCCCCTCCGAGGTTCAGGTTCACCTTCGCTTGGCCTCCCGCGTACACGTCCCCTGCGCTGTGGTGCCATTCGTATCCGTTCGAGAGGATCGAGGAGCATGTCGCGACGATCCAGTACACGGCGCCTCGCGCCAAGAGCGGCCGGGCCGCGAAGGACACATCGTACTGCCCGAGCGTCGTCCCAATCACGAGGTCCTGGGCGGCAAGGTAGTCCACCGCGGGGACGCCCGCCGCGTCCTCCCGGATCGTCACGTTGATCGCGTCCTGCGTGTCGCCCGTGTTCCGGAGACGGAGGGTCACGTTCCAGAGATCGTACGTCTGCGTCGATGTGAAGGACTGGGCGACGCTCTGTCCCGCGTGGACGTCCAGTCGGTTCGTCCCGCTAATCACGGTGTTCGATTCGTACGACCGCTCCCCGAACGCCTCCGCCCCGGGGGCGAGGAGGGGAACGAGGATCGCCCCCGCGAGGAGGACGAACACCAGGGCTAGGGGTGAGGTGGGCAGGCGACGGCTCACACTGGAACCTCAGCTTCCTTCCCGTGGCCCCGTCGCTAGAAGACCCCACCGCCGCGGTTATCCTCCCTGATAATTTTTTTCTGCTGTCCGAAGGGGACGGCGTGCGATTCGCCCGGCCGACGCGCAGGTTTTAGAGCCGCCGGCTCTTCCGCTCGTCCGATGGAAGGGATCGGCCTCGATTCCCGCATCCTCGACGCGGTGCGGGAGCTGGGAATCGAGACCCTCACGGAGCCCCAGGCGAAGGCGATCCCGCGGATCCTCGCGGGATCCAACGTCCTCCTCGTCGCTCCCACAGGAATCGGGAAGACGGAGGCCGCCCTGCTCCCGATCCTCCACCGGCTCCTTGAGTCCCGTCCCGCGGCGACGAGCTGCCTCTACATCACGCCCCTGCGGGCGCTGAACCGTGACATGCTGCGGCGGATGTCGTTCTTCGCGGAGCGGCTCGGGATCTCCGTCGCGGTGCGCCACGGCGACACGTCGCCCCAGGAGCGCGCCCGGATCACGCGAAGCCCGCCGGACATCCTCATCACGACCCCGGAGACGTTCCAGATCCTCTTCACCGGACGGAGACTGCGAGAACATCTGCGGAACGTGCGCTGGGTCGTCGTCGATGAGATCCACGAGCTCGCGTCCGACGAGCGGGGCGCACAGCTCGCGGTAGGGCTCGAGCGGCTGCGCGACCTTGCGGGGAGGGAGTTCCAGCGGATTGGACTGAGCGCGACGGTCGGCACGCCGGAGGAGGTCGGCCACTTCCTCGCAGGCGTGGGACGGGAGGCCGAGGTGATCCGCGTCCGGATCCCGAAGGGGCTGAGGATCCGGGTCGAGATGCCCGTGCCGGCGAAGGGGGACCAGGAGATTGCGGACCGTCTGCGCGTCCAGCCGGGCCAGGCGACCGCCCTCCGGCGATGCTACGAGCTCATCAAGGAACACACGTCGACCTTGTTTTTCGTGAACACGCGGGACACGGCAGAGTTCCTCACGTCGCGGATCCAGGCGTGGTACCAGGACCCGTCGATCGGCGTGCACCACGGAAGCCTGTCGAAGGATGTCCGGGTGCAGATGGAGGACGAGTTCAAGGCGAGTCGGCTGCGCGCGCTCGTGTGCACGTCTTCCCTAGAGCTCGGGATCGACGTCGGGAGCGCGGACTTCGTCCTCCAATACAACTCCCCGCGCGAGGTCGCCCGACTCGTCCAGCGAATCGGGCGGTCCGGCCACGGGGTCGGCGAGGTCTCCGACGGGGTCATCCTCGCGACTCACGAGGACGAGGTCGCGGAGGGCGCCGTGATCGCTCGCCGTGCGCTCGCGGAGGAAATCGAGGAGCTCGTCGTCCGCAAGGACAACCGGTCCGTCCTCGCGAACCAGCTCGTCGCGATGGCGGTCTCCGAGCGGTTCGTGCCCGCGGACGATGCGTATGCAACCGTCGCGCGCAGCTGGCCCTTCCGCGACCTGAAGCGGGTCGAGTTCGATGCCGTCGTGGCGCAACTTGCGGACCTCCGGGTCGTGTGGTCCCGCGACGGCCGGCTCGGCCGGAGTTCCAATTCCCTCTCGTACTTCTTCGAGAACATCTCGATGATCCCGGACGTGAAGACGTACCGCGTGGTCGACCTGTCGTCGAGGAAGGTGATCGGGACCCTCGACGAGTGGTTCGTCGCGGAGAACGCGAAGCTGGGCCAGAGTTTCATCATGCGCGGGACCGCGTGGCGGTTCGTGGACTTCAAGGACGATCATGTCCTCGTGGAGCCCGTGAAGGAGATCGGGGATGTCCCGTCGTGGGTCGGCGAGGACATCCCCGTGCCGTTCGACGTGGCGCAGGAGGTCGGACGCATCCGCCGGGAGCGCAGCCTGCCCGCCTATCCCGTGAACGAGCACGGGGCGGCGAGGGTCCTCGGGTATCTCGAGTCCGTCGGTGAGGCGCCGCTCGCGACGGACCGTCGGATCACGATCGAGACGTCGAAGGAAGTGATCGTCGTGAATGCGTGCCTCGGCTCGCGGGTCAACGAGACCCTCGGCCAGCTGATCTCGTCCCTGCTGAGCGCCCGGTTCGGGCAGAGCGTCGGCGTCACGACGGACCCGTACCGGGTCGTCCTCGAGGTGCCGCGGCGCGTGGATCCGCGTCAGATCGAAGAGATCCTCCGGCCCGAGGATCCGGACGCCCTGGAGCCTCTCCTGCGGGTCATCCTGAAGAACTCCGCGTTCCTCCGATGGGCCTTCGTGTACGTCGCGAAGAAGTTCGGTGCCCTCCGTCGGGACGTCGACTGGGAGGCCGTGTCGATCCCTCGGCTCCTGAAGACGTTCGAGAACACGCCCCTCTTCGACGAGGTCCTCGACAAGGTGTTCTGGGAGCGGATGGACATCCCGCGGACCGTCGAGGTCTTGCGGCGCGTGCGGTCCGGGGAGGTCGAGGTCGTGCGCACCCGCCTCACCCCGATCGGCCGGGCGGGCCTCGAAGGCGGGAGGCTCCTCGTCGCCCCGTCAAAGGCGGACCACGCGACCTTGATGGCCGTGAAGAACCGCCTGGAGAAGGAGACGGCGAGCCTCCTGTGCCTGAACTGCAAGATGACGTGGCGGTCCGGCGTGAAGGACCTTCCTGCGAAGGTGCGTTGCCCGACGTGCGCGGGCCTCATGGTCGCCGTCGTCGCGCCCTACGAGAAGGAGAAGATCGCGAAGATGGACCTCCAGGGCACGGACAAGGCCTCCCGGTCCGTGGCGAAGCGGCTCTTCACGAACGCGAGCCTCGTGATGGCCCATGGTCGGAAGGCCGTCCTGGCGCTCATGGCCCGCGGGGTGGGCGAGGACACGGCCGCCCGGATCCTCCGAGGGTACCACGAGACGGAGGAGGACTTCCTCCGCGACGTGCTCGCGGCCGAGGTCACGTACGCGCGGACGAAGCGGTTCTGGGATTAGACGTCCAGCGGGGAGAATGAAAAGGGGAGCCCGGCGGGGCTTGGGACGGGAGGACCGCGACGCCCCGCCAGGCTCTCGGTGTGGGCAATCAGCGGGATGGCAGACGCGGGCACGGATCGGAGTCGTCCGCCGCACCCGGCCCGGTGTGGCTCCCGGCCAACCACGATTCGCCCTTCATCCGGAAGCGCGCGTCCATCGAATCCGACTCTATTTAGCCCTTCTGGTCCGCTGTCCCCTTTTCCAACCTCTCGGGCGGGGGACGTTCCCGGGCCGACGGCGGGCGTCCACTCTCACGGAGGAAACCCAAGTCGATACGTTTATCGGCCGTCCTCCGCGTCGTGACGTCGGTCCCGAGCGTGAGCGACGAATCGCCTCGTACCTGTCCCGTGTGTGGGGTCGAGAACCCCTCCGACGCCGCGGAGTGCGGGGCCTGCGGCTTCACCCTCTCCGAAACCCTTTCGACGGACCGGGTGGACGGCCTTCTCGACGACCTCCTCGAGTTGTCGAAGAAGCCCGGCCCGAACACGACTCCGCTCGAGCTCGAGGGGCCGGAGGCGGAAGCCGAGGCCGAGGTCGACGAAGCTCAGGCGGAACAGCTCTTCGACTCCCTCCTCGTCGAGATCCAGTCTCCGGCGCCGGCCGCCCGGCCGGCGGAACGAGCGTTCGTCCACGAGGACTTCGGAGGCGTCGAGCGGATCCCCGTCCTCGCAACCCCGGGGGAGACGGAAGCCCGGAAGCTGCCCGCCCTCTCCGGCCGCCTGCTCGACCTCGTGACCCTCGGCAGCGTCGCGGGCCTGATCCTCGTGTTCCTGGGCTTCCGAATGTGGACGAATCCGTTCGACCTTTCGAACCCCCTCCCGGTCGCGGCCTTCGCGGGGGTCGCCATCGGCGGCATGGCCGCGGGGATCCTCCTGTTCCACGTGTCGAACGGCGCGGTCGCCCAGGGGGACCGCCTCGTGAAGCAGGGGCGGCACCAGGAAGCCCTCGCCCAGTACGACCGGGCGATCCGGATGGTCCGCCGGCCCTCGTATGCGTGGACCTCCCGAGGTGTCGCGCTCAAGTACCTCGGCCGCCTCGACGAGGCCCTCCGCTGCCACGAGAACGCGATCCGGCTGGACCCCGAGAACTCCGTCGCGTGGACGAACCTCGGGAACGTGTACTTCAAGAAAGGAGAGCTCGGGAAGGCCCTCGAGTGCTTCGACAAGACGATCAAGATCCAGCCGAAGTACGCCATCGCGTGGAACAACAAGGGGGTCGTCCTCGCCCGGATGGGCCGGTTCCAGGAAGCGGACGCGTGCCACGAGCGCGCGACGAAGCTTCGTCCCGAGTACGTCGCCGCGTGGCTGAACCGTGGCGAGGTCCTCGCCCGGCTCGGCGCGCGCGAGGAAGCGCAGCGGTGCCTCGAGCGGGCGCGGTCAATCTCCCGGGGCGCGTCCGCCTAGACGGCCGACCGCGAGGACGTAGATCTCGGAGGACCGCGCGGAGGAGGCGCCCGGCTTCACGCCCTTCACCGCCTCGAAGTGCTGCGCCGCCCTCTCGAGGTACGTCCGGTATCCTTCGCCCTCGAACACCTTCACGAGGAGCGTCCCCCCGGGTCGGAGGGCGCGGACCGCGAACCCCAGGACGGCGTCCGCGAGGTCGAGGGATCTCGCGACGTCGTAGGAGTGGTGGCCGCTGATCCGCGGACTCATGTCGCTCAGCACGACGTCCGCGGGCCGGCGGAGGGCCTCGAAGATTCGAGCCTGCGTCGCCGGCGCCAGGAAGTCCCCCGGAAGGAACTCGACGCCCTCGAGCGGGGCCATGCGGACGAGGTCCACGGCCAGGACCCGCCCCTTTGGCCCGACGCGCTCGCGGGCGATCTGGGCCCATCCGCCGGGCGAGGCCCCGAGGTCCACGACCGTGTCCCCAGGTCGGAAGATCCCGTACCGGCGGTCGATCTGGGACAGCTTGATCGCCGCGCGACTGCGATAGGCCTGGCGCTTCGCGGCCCGATAGAAGGGGTCCTTTTTCCGCGCCTTGATCCAGGCCTTTCCCATGCGGGGACGCCCATGCAGGGCGGCGGCCATAACGATTTGGATGGCCACGGGGCACGGCCCGGCCCGGCGGGCGCCGGCTTAACATGTTAAGCCGGCAGACGGCGCCGGCGGCGGAACGCCTCGAGGGTCCCGCGCGTGATGTCGACGTGGCCGACGGCGACCCGTACGCCGAGCCGGCGGAGGCGGTCCCCGAGTTCCTCGGCATCGGCGGGAGGCAGGACGAGGACGGACTGGCCGATCCAGACGACGCCCGGGCGATGGATGAAGCCCTTCTCGAGGTAGCGGATGCGGCCTTTCGCTTCCGAGACCCGAACGCGGCCGAACACGATCTGGGCGACCTGGGCCGCGACGGATCTCGCGGAGCCCGACACGTCGTACGACAGCAACATCCTCTCCCCCTCGTATCCCTCGATCGTCATGCTCCTTAGTATGGTGTAGCTATATTATAGCTTTTCCTCCGGGTCGGTGAATCCGGAGTCTGGTTAAGATGTTAAGCCGGCGGGGAGACCAAGGCTCTCGCTCGCGTCCGCAACGGATTTGGTTAACATGTTAAGCCGGCGGGAAGGCGGCCGACCGGCCTCTCGCGGGCCCTCGCAACCCTTGAAATAGGCCCGTCCGCTTCCGTGGCCCCGTGGTCCGGACCTACGCGGAAGCGGGCGTGAGCCAGGACGAGAAGGCCGCACACATCGCGGCCCTCGTGTCCGCCTTGACGTATCGGCGTCGGGGCGCACACAAGCCGCTCACGAGGATCGGCCACTTCACGGGTCTCGTCGACATGGGCCGCTGGGCCCTCGGGCTGTGCACGGACAGCGTGGGCACGAAGCTCCTCGTCGCGGATGCGATGCGGCGCTGGGACACGGTCGGGATCGACTGCGTCGCGATGAACGTGAACGACATGATCTGCATCGGCGCGGAGCCGATCGCCTTCGTCGATTACGTGGCCATCGAGTCCTACGATCGGGAGAAGGTGAGGCAGATCGGCGTGGGCCTGAACCGGGGGGCCGCCATGGCGAACGTCTCCGTGATCGGGGGCGAGATCGCGGTCCTCCCGGAGGTGGTCCGCAGCTTCGACCTCGTCGGGACGTGCTTCGGAGTCGTCGAGAAGCGACGGATCATCGACGGCCGCGCGATCCGCCCGGGGGACGTGATCCTGGGGCTCGAGTCGACGGGGATCCACTCGAACGGACTGACGCTCGCCCGGCGCGTCCTGCGGGATGCGGTCCTCACGGTCTTCGACAAGGTCGGGGGCACGGGCCGTCCGTGGGGCGAGGAGCTCCTCCGCCCGACCGCGATCTACGTCAAGCCCGTCCTCCGCGCGCTCCGCCGGGCGAGGGTCCACGGGATGGCGCACATCACGGGGGGCGGCGTCCGGAATCTCGCGCGCCTGAAGCGCGGCGTCGAGTTCCGCATCACGGACCCCCTGGATCCGCCGCCCGTCTTCCGGGAGCTCCAGTCCCTCGGGGGGATCGAGGATCGGGAGATGTACCCGACGTTCAACATGGGAATGGGGTTCGCGATCATCGCGCCGGAATCGGACGCGAAGGAGATCCTGCGCGCCCTCCGTCCGGACGTACGCGGCCGCGTCGTCGGCGAGGTGCGCCGGGGCCGCGGGGTGAGCCTCCCGGGGCTCGACCTCTCGTGGGAGTCGTACTAGCTCGAGCACGGTGGACCCATGCGCCTGGCCCTCCTCATCGACATCGACGGCACGCTCCTCGACACGCTCGATGCGATCCTCGAGGCGATGAACCTCGCCTGCGCGGACCTGGACGTGGGCCCGCCCTTCCGGCCGGACGAGCTGCGCCCGATGATCGGCATGCCGGTGCAGAGGCAGCTGGCGGAGCTCCGTTCGATCTCCGGCCCTCCGGCGGACGTCTTCGCGGATCGATACTACGAGCACTTCACGCGGATCGTCGACCGGGGCGTGCGCCCCTATCCCGGGGTGAGGGAGACGTTCCCCGCCCTCGCGGACCGTCCGATCACGACGATGTCCACGCGCCGCCGGCACGAGGCGGCCCACATGCTCCGAGTCGCGGGCCTCGACTCGTACTTCCAGACGATCGTCGGGGGCGACGACGTCCCGCGGCCGAAGCCCCACCCGGACCTGCCGCTCCACGGGGCGAAGGCCCTCCGGGTCCCCCCCGCGCGGTGCGTCGTCGTCGGGGACAGCCCCGTGGACATCGCGGCGGGCCGGGCGGCGGGCATGCAGACCCTCGCCGTGACGTACGGATACGGAGACCGGACCGCGATCCGCGAGGCCCATCCGGACGGCCTGATCGAGCGGTTCGACCACCTGCCCAGGGCCCTCGAGGACCTCGAGGCGGAGGCGTGATTCGTCCACGCGGCCTCCTTACCCTTCGACCGCGGAGGTTAAATCGGGATTCGCTCCATCCGTGCTGCCATGCCGGAACTCGAGGTCCACGACAAGCTCATGCCCCTCACGGAGGCGGTCCGCAAATTCATCCCGGACGGCATACGCCTCCGCGGATGTGGAATCGGCCTGAAGCGCCCCATGGCCTTCGTCTACGAGGTGATCCGCCAGAGGCGGCGCGACCTCACGTTCCTCCTGAGCGGCTGGACGGAGGATGCCGACCTCATGATCGGGGCGGGCTGCGTCGAGAAGCTCGAGGGCTCCTACCTCGGGCTCGAGGCCTTCGGCCTCGCCTACTGCTACCGCCGCGCGATGGAACAGGGCATCCCGCGGACGATCCTGATCGAGGAGTACTCGAACTTCGGGATGACGATGCGCTTCATGGCGGCCTCGATGGGCCTCCCCTTCATGCCGATCCGCTCCCACCTCGGGTCCGACCTCCTGCGGGTCGAGTCGTTCCGCCACCCGAAGGCGGTCGTCCTCGACGATCCCTTCGGCAGCGGCGCGAAGGTCGCCCTCCTTCCGGCGTGCCCGGCCGACGTGGCGCTCCTCCATGCACAGCGCTGCGACGAGGAAGGGAACGCGCAGGTCTGGGGGCAGCTCGGGGACGACCTCTGGGGCACGCTCGCGGGGAAGCGGATCCTCGTGAGCGTCGAGGAGGTCGTCCCGACCCGCGTCGTGCGGCGGGACCCGAACCGCACGATCGTCCCGGGCTTCCGGGTCGACGCGATCGTCCCCCAGCCGTGGGGCTCCCATCCGTACCAAGTCCAGGGCTACTACGACGCGGACGCCCCGTTCCGAAAGGAGTACGCGGAGAGGAGCGTCACCCTCGAAGGATGGGAGGCCTGGGTGGCCGAGTGGGTCTACGGCGTCGAGGATCACGAAGCCTACGTGCGGAAGCTCGGGGAGGATCGCCTCGCGACCCTCCGGGCGAAGAAGCTCCTCAGCGGACGGGTGAACTATGGCTACTGAGGCCTCCCTCGCGTCCGAGCCGGGGTACAAGCGGACGGAGCTCATGGCGATCTGCGCGGCCCGCGAGGTGCGCGACGGGGAGATCGCGTTCATCGGGACGGGCCTGCCGATGCTCGGAGGGATGCTCGCGAAGTACACGCACGCGCCGCACTGCATCATGGTCTTCGAGAGCGGGGTCGTCGATGCGCGGCCCACGAGGACGCCCCTCTCGATCGGGGACGCGTGCCTCGTCCCCGGGAGCGTGATGCTCGGCGGCCTCACGGAGGTGTTCGGGCTCATCCTCCAGCCCGGCTACGTGGACGTCGGATTCATCGGCGGGGCCCAGATCGACCGGTTCGGGAATCTCAACACGACGGTCATCGGAGACTACCGACGGCCGAAGGTGCGGCTCCCGGGGAGCGGCGGAGCGAACGACATCGGGTCCCTCGCGAAGCGCACGATCATCATGATGAAGCAGGACGCGAGGAAGTTCGTCGAGAAGGTCGACTACCTCACCACGCCGGGTTGGATCGATGGCCCCGGCGGCCGCGAACGCGTCGGGCTCCCGCGAGGGGGCCCGTCCGTCGTGATCACGGACCTCGGCGTGTACCGCTTCGCGGACGACACGAAGGAAATGTACCTCGAATCCCATCATCCCGGCGTGAGCATGGACGACATCCGGATGAACGTGTCCTGGGACCTCCGGATCGCGCCTCGCGTGCGAGAGACGAAGCCTCCGACGAAGCGGGAGCTTCGCGTCCTGCGCACGAAGTGCGATCCCCAGGGACTCTTCCTCGGATGAGGGACGATGGGGACGCGGAAGAAGCCCGGGCACGGGAGGGCAGCGAAGGCCGCCGCGCCGACGTCCACGGCGCAGGGCGCGGCCTCAGCCACCGGACGGACCGTGAGCGGGCGGCCGGTCGACGTCGTCGTCCCGATGGCGGCGCGGGATGCCGCGTCTTACCTGGAGGCCATCGGCTTCCCCGACGAGCCGCCCTACACGCGTGGCATCCGCGCGACGATGTACCGCGGCCGCCTGTGGACGATGCGCGAATACGCGGGTTTCGGGACCGCGGAAGAGGCAAACCGGCGGTTCCGATACCTCCTCGCGCAAGGGAACGAGGGCCTGAGCATCGCGTTCGATCTACCCACGCAGATGGGATACGACAGCGATTCCCCCATGGCGCGGGGCGAGGTCGGCCGCGTCGGGGTCGCGATCTCCTCGATCGAAGACATGAAGATCCTCCTCGATGGCCTCCCGCTGGACCTCGTGAGCACGAGCATGACGATCAATGCGACCGCCCCCATCCTCCTCGCCCTCTACGTGTCGGTCGCGGAGTCGCGGGGAATCCCGCGTCGCGCGGTCCGAGGCACGGTCCAGAACGACATCCTGAAGGAATACGTCGCGCGGTCCACGTACATCTACCCGCCCGAGGCGTCCATCCGGCTCGCGATCGACGTGATCGACTTCTGTTCCCGCGAGGTCCCGAAGTGGAACGCGATCAGCGTGAGCGGCTACCACATCCGCGAGGCCGGCGCGACGGCGGCGCAGGAGCTCGCCTTCACCCTCGCGAACGGGATCGCGTACCTCCAGGCCGCGGTGGAACGGGGCCTCGACGCGGATGCGATCGCCCCGCAGGTCTCCTTCTTCTTCAATGCCCACATGGATCTCTTCGAAGAGGTCGCAAAGTTTCGCGCGGCGAGGCGCCTGTGGGGCGCGATCATGCGGGACCGTTTCCACGCGCGAAAGCCGGAATCCTGGGCCCTCCGCTTCCACGCCCAGACGGCGGGGGTCGCGCTCACGGCCCAGCAGCCGGAGAACAACGCGGTCCGGGTCGCGATCCAAGCCCTCGCCGCGATCCTCGGCGGCGCGCAGTCCCTCCACACGAACAGCATGGACGAGGCCCTCGCCCTTCCGTCGGAGAAGGCCGTCCGCCTGGCGATCCGCACGCAGCAGATCCTCGCCCACGAGTCCGGCGTCGCGAACACGGTCGATCCCGCGGGCGGCTCCGCGTATCTCGAGGACCTCACGGATCGCATGGAGTCGGAGGTCGAATCCCTCCTGCGGGAGATCGACCGGCGCGGGGGGATGCGGAAGGCGATCGAGGCGGGATGGGTCCAGCGTCAGATCGCGGAGTCCGCGTACCGATACCAGATGGAGCTCGAGCGGGGAGAACGGATCGTCGTCGGGGTGAATGCGTTCGTGGAGGAGACGGAGTCGATCCCCGTCGCGCGGCTCGATCCGAAGCTCGAAGCGGCCCAGGCGCGCCGTCTGAAGGCGTTCCGCGCAGGTCGGCAGGCCGCGCCCGCCCGGCGGGCGCTCCGACGCCTCGAGGAGGCCGCCCGTTCCGAGGGGAACATGATGCCGTCCATCCTCGAAGCCGTCCGCGCGAAGGCGACCCTCGGGGAGATCTCCGACGTCCTGCGGTCCGTGTTCGGCACGTACCGGCCGAGGCAGGAGGTATGATCGGGCCCCTCCACCACGTCGGGATCGCCGTGCGCAGCCTCGAGGCCTCCCTCGCGACGTACAGGAGGCTCGGCCTCCCGGCCGCATCGGTCGAGGAGATTCCCACGGAGGGCGTGCGGGCCGCCTTCCTGGACGTCGGGGATGCGCGCCTCGAGATCCTGGAATCCCTGCGACCCGACGGGGTCATCGCGCGGTTCATCGAGCGCCGCGGGGAAGGCCTCCACCACGTCGCCTTCGCGGTCGTGGACATCCGGGAGGAGATGAGCCGGCTCCGCGACGCGGGGTTCCGCCTCGTCGATGAGGCCCCTCGACCCGGAGCCCACGGTCGTCAGGTGGCGTTCGTCCACCCGAAGGCCGCCCACGGCGTCCTCGTGGAGCTCGTCCAGGATTCAGCCGGGACCCGGGAACGTTGAAATAGGTCCCCGCAAGTCGGAAGCGCGTTGAAGATTGACGAGTTCCACGACGCGAACCGGAAGGTCGTCGGCCGGACGGTCCTCCACTTCGACGCCGTCGAGTCGACGAACGACACGGCGAAGGAACTCCTGGAGGCTGACGTCGAGGAGGGCCTCGTGGTCTGGGCGGACCGACAGGTCACGGGACGCGGTCGTCACGGCCGGGCATGGGCTTCGCCGCCGGGCGGGCTCTACGCGAGCGTCGTCCTCGCCCCGGAGGCGCCGGACGCATGGGTGCTCGGACTTCTCATGGGGATGCCCGTCGTCCGCGCCCTGCGGCACTTCGGGGTTTTTGCGGGCCTCAAGTATCCGAACGATGCGATGTACCAGGACCGCAAGATTGCGGGCATCCTCTCCGAGGGAGTGTACCGCAACGAACGCCACTTCATCGTCGTGGGCGTCGGAGTCAACACGAACCTGGACCTCGATCGACTCCCGCCGGAAGTTCAGCCGAAGGCGACGAGCCTGAAGCGAGAAGTGAACCTCTTCGTCGCGAACGAAGAGTTCCTGGACTACCTTCTGTCTCAGATGGACGACCTGTACTCGCGCTACCGGAACACGCGGATTGAATTCCTCCTGAAAGACTACCGCGGCCAGTGCCAGACGATCGGGAAGCAGGTCCGCGCGAAGACGCCACGAGGGACGGTCGTGGGACGGGCCTACGATCTCGCGCCGACGGGCGCTCTCCTGATCATGGATGATCGGGGGACGAAACACGAGTTCGTGGAAGGAGACCTCGAAGTCCTCCGATAACGTCTCGGAGACGTCCAGGCCCGAAGGGTTAATGCCGGGAAGGCGCGTTCGACGCGGTCATGGTCGATGAGCGGACGGACGACCTGCGCCGCCGAAAGGCCCTCGCGCGGGAGGGCGGCGGGAGGGATCGGGTGGACGCGCAGCGGGCGAAGGGCAAGCTCACCGCGCGGGAGAGGCTTGATCTCCTCCTGGACCCGGGCTCATTCGTGGAGACGGATCCGTTCGTCGAGCACCGCACGTCGGAGTTCGGGATGGACAAGAAGCGGATCCCGGGCGACGGCGTCGTCACTGGATGGGGCACGATCGACGGCCGCACCGTGTTCGTGTTCTCACAGGACTTCACCGTGTTCGGCGGCAGCCTCGGGGAGATGCACGCGAACAAGATCGTGAAGATCATGGACCTCGCGATGAAGGTCGGCGCGCCGGTCATCGGCCTGAACGACAGCGGCGGCGCGCGGATCCAGGAGGGCGTCATCAGCCTCGGCGGATACGCGGAGATCTTCTTCCGCAACGTCCTCGCCTCCGGCGTCGTCCCGCAGATCAGCGCGGTCCTCGGGCCGTGCGCAGGCGGCGCGGTGTACAGCCCCGCGATGACGGATTTCATCGTGATGGCCAAGGGGACGTCGTACATGTTCATCACGGGCCCCGAGGTGATCAAGGCCGTCACCCAGGAGGATGTCACCTTCGAGGGCCTCGGTGGGGCAATGGCCCATGCCGAGAAATCGGGCGTCGCGCACTTCGCCACGGAGGACGAGAGGGTCGCCCTGCGGACGATCCGCCGCCTCCTGAGCTACCTGCCCTCCAACAACGTGGACGATCCTCCCGTGCTCGCGTCGGAGGACGACCCGACCCGGATGGATTCGGAGCTCGCGACGATCGTCCCGAAGGAGCCCGACAAGCCCTACGACATGACCGACGTGATCACGCGCGTCGTCGATCGAGGCTCGTGGCTCGAGGTCCACGAGCACTGGGCGAGGAACATCGTGATCGGCTTCGCACGGATTCAGGGACGTCCGATCGGCGTCGTCGGGAACCAACCGAAGGTCCTCGCGGGCACCCTCGACATCGACTCTTCGATCAAGGCCGCGCGATTCGTGCGCTTCTGCGACTGCTTCAACATCCCCCTCCTCACCTTCGTCGACGTGCCCGGCTTCCTTCCCGGGACCGCACAGGAATATGGCGGGATCATCCGGAACGGCGCGAAGCTCCTGTTCGCGTTCAGCGAGGCCACCGTGCCGAAGGTGACCGTGATCACGCGCAAGGCCTACGGGGGCGCGTACGACGTCATGTGTTCGAAGCACATCCGCGGGGACTTCAACTTCGCATGGCCGTCCGCGGAACTCGCCGTGATGGGCCCCGAGGGCGCGGTCTCGATCATCTTCAAGAAGGAGATCGAGGACGCAAAGGATCCGAGGAAGCGGGAGGCGGAGCTCGTACGGGAATACCGCGAGCGCTTCGCGAATCCCTACGTCGCGGCGAAGATGGGCTACCTGGACGACGTGATCGAACCGGGGGAGACCCGCCCCCGGGTGGCGAACGCCTTCGCCGTCCTCCGGACGAAGCGCGAGTCGCGACCGCCGAAGAAACACGGGAACATCCCGCTGTAGGCGGGTTCGCGATGTTCCGGCTGCCGATAAACCGGTTCCCAGGCTTTGAGCGCCGCGACGACGCGCGTCATCTTCTCGATCGGGTCGATCCCATATTCCTTGCACCACGTGTGCTGGGACTTGCCATAGACGGTGATCTTCGCGAAGCAGTAACCCGTCTCCCCGATCTGCAAGCGCATGCCCGTCGGTTCGCCGATGATGGCGAAGTCCGCGGTCACTCCATGGGTTACGAGATAACGCGAGCCAACTTTTCCACCACGAAATTCTGCCCCCTGATACTGGTCGACTGGGGCTTTCTCGGTCTCGCCGACCACGCCGGTCACGAGGATGTCTCCGGCCAGCTCCACGCCCGCGCGCTGAAGCGCCCGAATGGCGCCCCAGTATGCCGAGAACGCGCCCTTCATGTTCGATGCGCCGACACCGTGGATCCACCCGTTCGCCACGTCGGCGCGCGCCTGGCCGCCGCCAAAGCTTTCGGAGCTATAGCCACCCCCCCACGTTTCTATCTCGCGACCGGTGGTACTGGTATCTAGGTGTCCGCTGAAAAGGAGCGTCGGCCGACCTTTCTTGCCGGGCAAACGTCCGATCACATTGTTGCGTCCTGGCTCGACCTCCTGAAGGCGAACCCGCATCTTGAGTTCGGCTAAACGCCGAGCAAGATAGTCGCCGATGGCCGCCTCCTCGCCGGGCGGGCTTGGGAAATTCACCAGATCGACCGTCATGGCGACGAGTTCGTCCTCGCGAATTTCGTCCAGCACCCGCTGCTGTACATCGTCCATGCGCGTCCTCCGGCCCTTTGATCAGCCCTAACTACGCAACCTCATGCGCCACGTTTCCATCCACCACGGTCATGTCGACGGTGATATTCCGAATCTCTTCTGTTGGCACCGCCAGGATGTCTCTGGAGAGCAACGCCAGATCCGCCAGCTTCCCTTCCTCGATCGAGCCTTTGGATCTCTCCTCGAAGTGCGCGTAGGCCCCGTTATAGGTGTACACGCGGATGGCTTCTAGCACCGACAGGCGCTCGTCCGGGTTCAGCACGCGACCACCGGGACGTGGATCGAGGCGTCTGTTGACCAGGCAGTCGATCCCGAGCATAGGGTCTGAGGTCACGATCGGCATGTCCGAGCCGCCGGAGCAGACCACGCCTCGCGCTAGGAGCGCCCGGTAAGGGAACGCGAACCGTGCCCGCTTCTCGCCCCAGGCCTCGACCGTGCACGCCTCGCCCAGCACTTCGAGAATCGGCGGCTGTCCATTGTAGATAATTTTCAGGCGGGCCGCTCGATCGATCGACTCCGCGCTCCAGAGATAGGCATGCTCCAGGCGATGGCGCGCATCCGGGCGCGGGTGGGCGCGCATGGCTTTCTCGATCGCGTCTAGGGTGACGGAAATGGCGTGATCGCCATGGGGGATAGCGGCGATTTGAAAGCCGGCCCGGTGCGCCTCAAGACAGAATTCTTCGGCCATCTCGGGGGTGACGCGAAAACTGCCCCGGTAGATCCCGGCCGGATCATTCGAGTAAGGCTCATACAGGGCCGCCGTCTGCCCTTGCACGCCGCCGTCAATGCCGATCACGGCGGGACCGAGGCGAAGCCAGTCATCGCCAAAGCCGGTGGATAGGCCCGAACGGAAGATCGAATAGGCGGTTGTGTTTTTATCCCAACTCGTGCCGTAGACTGGGTAGATATTCAAGTAGATGCGAGCGGTGAGCTTGCCGCGCTCGCGCAGGAGTTGCCAGGCTTGGAGCTCCTTGGCGCCACGGATGGCGGCCTCGTCCGCGCTGGTGATCCCGAGCCCGTTCAGGTATTGGCAAACCCACTCGTAGCCTTCCACCAACTCTTCCAGGGTCGGCTTCGGTATAGCGGGAAAGATGAAAACCGCCCGGCAGTTGTCCCACATAGGCCCCAGTGGAGCACCGTGCGAATCCCGTAGCATCGGGCCGCCGGGAGGATCAGGGGTCTCATCCTGAATTCCCATCCGGCGCAGCGCTGCCGTATTCGCCGTCCAACTCATGGACTCACGGTGGCGAAGAGCGACAGGATGATTGGGCGAGACCGGATCCAGGTCATGGCGGGTGGGGTAGCGTCGCTCCTTCAGCCGATGGTGGTCGAATCCCCACCCCAGCACCCACGTGCCAGGCGGTGTCTTGGCGACGCGTTTCGCTACCGCCGCGACGATCTCATCGACCGAGGAGACGGCCTCCGGGCTGCAGTCCACCCACTTCCGGTTCGCCGCCGCATTAGGAATGTGCATGTGGTTCTCGACGAACCCTGGCG
>Ga0209619_10000910_pt1 | contig 21414 bp, 18 predicted proteins | sample Rifsed16ft3_FD_184011 | JGI IMG/M metagenome (GOLD analysis project Ga0209619, IMG submission 184011) | Soil microbial communities from Rifle, Colorado, USA - sediment 16ft 3 (version 2) | ecosystem: Environmental > Terrestrial > Deep subsurface > Rock core/Sediment | place: Rifle, Colorado... | reverse complement strand
CATTTGAATTTTCGAAAACAATAGAAGTCGATGTGAGGTTAGTTAATGAGTTTACACTTGAGCAGAATTTTCCTAACCCATTTAATCCAACAACAAAAATTAGTTGGCAGTCTCCAGTCAACAGTTGGCAAACATTGAAGATTTATGATGTACTAGGAAATATAGTGGCAAATCTTGTAAACGAATATAGACCAGCTGGAAATTATAAAATTGATTTTAACGCATCTAATCTTCCCAGCGGAGTTTACTTTTACAGGATACAGGTAGAAAATTTTGTTGAGACGAAGAAGATGATCTTTCTAAGATAACGACAAAACCTCACCCCGAAATAATCCGCCAAAGGCAGACGGGGCAGGCTCTCGTTCCTCCCCTTTGTGCTTCGACAAGCTCAGCAGGACAAAGGGGAGTCCGTCTTTGACGGAGAAGGAGGGGTTTTAGATAAAATTTTTAGGAAACTTTTAGATAACGCACAACCGCTTCAGCAACGTTTTCGCCATCTAAAGCCGAAGATACTATTCCTCCGGCATAACCAGCACCTTCACCGCATGGGAATAATCCTTCAATCTGGGGATGCATATATGTTTCTTTATCTCTAATAACTCTAATTGGACTACTCGTTCTGCTTTCGGCTGCAACAATTATTGCCTCCTCTGTTAAGTATCCTTTCATTCTTCTGTCAAAAATTAATAACGCCTTTTGCAGAGTTTTACGAATTATCGGAGGAAGAAGCCGATGAAGCGGTGATGGTGTTAATCCGGGAATGTAAGACGCTCGCGGTAAACTTTCGGATTCTTTTCCCTTTACAAAATCTGTTACCCGCTGTGCTGGGGCTTTCTGAGAATTATTTGCCCATTCAAAAGTCTGTCTTTCAAAATCCTGCTGAAATTTTAATCCGGCAAATGGACCTTCAGAATCATATTGCTGCCAATCATTTGCATTCACCGCAACTACTAAACCTGAGTTAGCAAAGGGAGAATTTCTTCTCGAAAGCGACATTCCATTTACGACAATTTCTCCTGGTGCTGTTGCAGCAGGAACAATCAATCCACCAGGGCACATGCAAAATGAATACACTCCCCTGCCGTTAACTTGAATGCTTAAGCTGTATGTGGCTGATGGTAAAAATTCATTTTTTGCTTTTGTGTGATATTGAATTTCATTTATTAAAACTTGAGGATGTTCTATTCTCACACCCATCGCAAAATCTTTCGGTTCAATTTTAATATTTTTTTTATGAAGCAAATAAAAAATATCTCGCGCTGAATGTCCTGTTGCAAGAATTACACAATCACCTAAAATTTCTTTTCCTTGATTTACAACTACTCCTAATATTTTCCCATCTTTGATTATTAGATCAGTAACTAAAGAATTAAAGTGAACTTCACCACCATTGCTAATTATTGTTTCCCGAACCGATTGAACGATTGGGGGCAATTTGTTAGATCCGATATGCGGATGTGTATCAATTAAAATATCTTCTTTTGCTCCATGCTGTACAAACACTTGGAGAATTTTCCTAACATCTCCTCTTTTGGTAGAACGAGTGTACAACTTTCCATCACTGTAAGTGCCTGCCCCACCTTCTCCAAAACAATAATTGGAATTTGGATTTACAATTTGATCTTGCTGAAGCGATCTTAAGTCTCGTCTTCTTTCACGTACATCTTTTCCCCGCTCGATTACGATTGGTTTAAGGCCAAGCTCAATTAATCGAAGTGCAGCAAACATTCCCGCTGGTCCGCTTCCTACGATTATAACTTTTTCTTTACTACTTACCGGTATATAATTTATTTTAGGATACATTTCCTGAGGGGGTTCATTTATAAAAACGCGTGCTAAAATTTTGAATACCGGTTTGCTGCGTCGTGCATCAATTGATCTTCGAATCGGGATAACTGCTTTAACTTCACTTAAATCGAGTTTAAGTTTATATGCCGTTTCCGAATAGAGAAAATCTTTATTGGGAAGTAATTCGGGAGGAACTAATATTTCTATTTCTTTGATCATGATTGTGTCCTCTATTTATGGGGAAATTAATTGTACTATTATTAGGGTGTTGTCCAGTAATTAAAAAATTGTTAGTCAGTCCGCCTGAGGCGGATTATCGAAGACTGACATTTTAGTATGAAATCACACTTCGATCCGCCTCAGGCGGACTCAGTGTGACAGTAAAAAATACTTTTTAGACGGTCCCTTGCCAATTTTGAGTATCCTAAAACAATCCTTTTACCCAACCGCCATCTATGTGAATTGTATTACCTGTAATATATCCGGCTTGATTAGAACAGAGGAATGCAACTAAGGCACCGATCTCTTCCGGACGTGCAAGACGATTCATGGGAACTTGTCTTGCCATCTCTGCTAAAACTTCTTCATGTGATAAACCGGAATTCTTTGCCCGGCTCACTGCTAAATCATAAAGTCTGTTTGTCAAAGTGTAGCCCGGGGCAACATTGTTAACAGTGATATTATACTTTGCGAATTCATTACTTAAAGATTTTGCAAATCCAATTACGCCGCTCCTGAATGAGTTAGACAAGATAAGATTATCAATGGGCTGTTTTACCGAAACAGAAGTAATATTGATGATTCTTCCCCACTGTCTTGCAATCATGCCCGGTACAACCAAATTACTGAACCTTACTGCGCTTAAAAATACTTGCTCAAATGCCGATACCCACTGATCATCGCTAAAATCTCTAAAGAATCCGGAAAGAGGACCTCCGCAGTTATTTACCAGAATATCAATCTTGCCGAATTGTCTTAATACGACGTTAAAGGTGTTTTCAATATCTGTGGATTTGTTCAGATCACAAACGCTCCAGGAAATATCCACTCCGTATTTTCGTTTAAGATCATCTGCTGTGTTTTCCAAATCAATTTTAGTTCGCGAACAGATCGCAACATTACATCCTTCCAATGCAAGTTCATCAGCCACTGCTTTTCCTATTCCTTTGCTTGAAGCAGTAACTAATGCGGTTTTACCATTTAGCCCTAAATTCATTTTATGTTATACTTACTATTAGAGTTTTTCTTCAAAGATTTAATTAATAGAAACTTCCAAAAGCCAATTTGCAAATACCAAATAAATTACAATATCTAAATTCAAAATTTCAAATATTTTTAAGTTTTTTTTGTATTTATTTGTTGAGATTTATTTGTTCCGCCATTGGCGGATTGATTTTTATCATTTGACACATTGTGAACTGTTCTTTGGCTTAGAAATTTATTACTATATTAAATAGAAAATCATCTATTCATCGAAAGAATATTCAGAACTCCAACTCTTATCATCATCACGGCAATTGCAGCTAAAAATAATGAAGCCACTTTTGCAAATGCTTTTGAACCGCCATCACCGATTACTTTCAATATCAGCTTAGCATTTAGAAGCACTAGCAATACAATTATAAAATTTAATATCATTGATAGAATTGTAGGTATGTAACCAAAATTATCCAACAAAATAAGAATTGTAGTTAAAGCTGCCGGACCCATGATTAAAGGAACGCCCAATGGAACAACACCAATGTCGGTTCCTGGATTTCTAACTTTTTCTGAAGAGGCAATAATATCATTGATAGAAAGAATGAGTAAAATTATTCCGCCGGCAATTCTAAAATCATCGATTGTTATTCCAAGAAAATTAAGAATAAGCTTTCCGGCAAAAAGAAAAATTAATGCAACAGCGAAAGCAGCAAGTACGGCTTCAAACACTAATTTTTTCTTAGCAATATCAGAAATTGAATGAGTATAGCCGAGAAAAATCGGTGCAGTACCTATGATATCTATAGCCACAAATAGAGGAATAAATGAAAGTAAAAATGTTTCTAAGTTCATTTCAAGAATTTTTATTTAGACGGATGCTGTAAGGTTCACAGTTTCTTTGAGCGATCTAACAATCTCACTTGTATCGAGTGCGATCACAAGCTCTTCGTCAGTCGGAATTTTTAGCACCGCAACTTTACCGCCATCAACAGAAATAACTTCTTCGCTGTTTTGATTTTTTGCATCGTCAATTTTTATTCCAAGGAATTCGAGATTGCTGCAAACTTCTTTTCTAACCTCGGAAGAGTTTTCACCTATTCCGCCTGTAAAAACAAATGCATCCAAACCGCCCATTGCGGCTGCATATGCACCAAGATATTTTTTTATTCGGTAACAAAATATTTCGAAAGCATATTTTGATCTTTTGTGATCTTCCTTCACGGCTGTAAGAATCTCACGCATATCGCTGCTTTCACCGCTAATGCCGATAAGACCGCTATGCTTATTCAGCAATGTTCCCGCTTCACTCAGAGATAATCCTTCTTTGCCCATGATGTACAAAATCAATGATGGATCCAAATCCCCGCTTCTTGTTCCCATCAGCAAGCCTTCAAGCGGTGTAAAACCCATAGTGGTATCAACAGAATGTCCTCTGTCTACTGCTGCCATACTGCATCCATTCCCAAGGTGGGCTGTAACTATTTTTAACTCATCAAACTTTTTCCCTAATATTTCTGCTGCTCTCTGAGAAACAAAACGATGTGAAGTCCCGTGAAATCCATAACGTCGTATCTTATGCTTTTTGTAAAGTTCGTAAGGAATACCGTAAAGAAAAGCTTTAGGAGGCATCTTCAAATGAAATGAAGTATCAAAAACTCCCACTTGTGGTTTACCCGGAAGAAGTCTCGTAACGGCTTGTATTCCTTTTATGTTTGGTGGATTGTGAAGCGGAGCTAATTCGATATTATCCTGCAGAACTCTTACAACTTCATTAGTAATTAAAACTGACCCCGAAAAAGTTTCGCCGCCATGCACAACGCGATGACCGACTGCATCAATATCATCTTTGTCGTCAATTACTCCGTGATTTTTGCTTAGCATAACACCAAGCACATATTCAATTCCCATTGTGTGATCAAGAATTTCACCGACAATTTTTATTGTATCGCCGTCATATCTTGTATGACTTAGAACAGCACCGCTCATACCAATTCTATCTACTATTCCCTTAGCAAGAGTAACTTTTTCATCCGTATTTATAAATTGATATTTTATTGATGAACTACCGCAGTTAAGAACAAGTATTCTCATATAATCTTAGTAACCTAAATTGTTAATAAAAGAAAGTTGAATTAGTCGGAAATTATTTTGCCGTTCTCGTCGTACTTATAAAATCCTTCTCCGGTTTTTCGGCCAAGCTTTTTTTCACGAACAAGTTTTCGAAGAATCGGACAAGCACGGTATCTTGGTTCACCAAGAGTCTTCCAAAGTGTTTCCATCCATGCAAGTACTTCATCGAGACCCATCATATCAGCCATCTCAAGCGGTCCGTTTTGAAAATTGTATCCTAACTTCATTGCAGTATCTATATCTTTGGCCGTTGCAACATCTTCCAGCAAAATGTACATCGCTTCATTCAGCAATGGAACGATTGCTCTTGTCGTAACAAAACCTGGATACTCGTATACTTCAACCGGAGTTTTTCCAATGCGTGCTGCAAAAGATTTTATAATCTCAACTGTTTTGTTTGATGTGTTAAGACATTTAATAATTTCTACAACAGGAACTTTAGGGACCGGATTCAGAAAATGCATTCCGATAATTTTTTCCTGGCGGTGTGTAACTTCAGCTATTTTAGTTAAGCTCAGCGTAGAGGTGTTTGATACAAAGATAATATCTTTGCGCGCAGCTTGATCTAATTTCTTGAAGATTGATCGCTTCAGTTCATAATCTTCGTCAACAGCTTCAATAATTAAGTCGTAATCGTTTATTTTATCTAAATCGAATCCCCAAGAAATTCTGCTCATGATCGATTTTTTCTCGGAAGCAGTCATTGCCCAGCGTTTTATTTCTCTATCAATGGATTCTGCGAGAGAACTCTTTGATTTACGTAAATGCTTTTCATCTTTTTCAACAATAAGAACATCCATTCCTGCTGCAGCGACAGTTTGAGCAATTCCTTGTCCCATAATTCCAGCACCAATTATAACAACACTATTAATATTATTGCCATCGGAAGCTACAAATGTTTTTTCCAGAAGGTCTTCAAGTTTTAGCTTTTCATCCTGCATCGTGTTACTCAATTATTTTTTGTTAAACTTTAAATTAAAAATCTTTCTTTCTTAATATATAATCGCAAAAAAAGATGGTTAAAATTAGAAATAAAAATGACGATAAAACAGGCTGAATATCACCTATTGCTTTCCCTTGTCCGATGTTTGAGTTTATTGTTCCCATCAGTTCAGATGTTTTAGGAATGAAATAATATAAACTATCCACCATACTTTTAAAAACTTCTTTACCGGTTAATGTTTGCAATTGCAGTTTAACAAAATGTAACGCGGGGCTTAAAATCAAAAAGATAAAATATGCGGTCATCATTCCGGGAACAGAACTTTTGAATAAAATTCCGAATAAAACTACAACCGAATACAAAACTGCAAATGTAAATGTGATTACAAGTGTTACAAGTGGGAAATTAAAATTCCAATAAGAAAATTTCAAAGAAATGATTATCCATGCACCGAGAATTAGGAAAACGATATTTATAAATACGACAAGTGTTGCACCTACATATTTCCCAAGCAATAGCTGTGTCCGCGAAATTGGTTTAGATAGCAACAAATCTATGTTACCTTTCTCAAGCATGATAGGAATAAAACTGGCTGAAGAAAATATTGCAAGCAGCAGGCACAAATTCGATAGCGGTGCTGTAATTACTAATTGTATTTGTGATATTACTTGTTCAAGGACTAATTTATCACCGGCCGGATTCATGCTTGATAAAATTGAGTCCGTGTTAACAAGACTAAACACAACCGCAAGTCCAATTAAAAATATGACCGATATTGCCGCGAAAAAAATAAAAACCTTTCGAGCAAAAGCTTCTCGTAAAGTATACCATGAAATTATAATAATATTCTTCATACGTTATTTTTTTTATCAGCTTCATTAATTAAACTGATGAACATCTCCTCTAAAGAACTTTTCTTCTGAATTATTTCTTTGATTGAAATGTTCTTTGCTCTCAATGTATCGATCAACTTATTCAGCTCCACAATATCAGTAACTAAAGCCGTATAATGTTCGTCTTTTATTTGCGCAAAATTAACTTGAGAGGCAAGATTAAAATAAACTTCATCATCAATTTTATTTTCTAATTCCAACAAATATTCGTGTTTCTTTTCTGTTAATTCCTTAACCGTGCCTTCACGAATAAGTATTCCTTTATTTAGAATTGCCACACGATCACTGACCATTTCAACTTCAGAAAGTAAATGGCTGTTAAGAAAAACAGTTTTGTTTTTTGTTTTTAGATCTGCAAGTATATCACGAATTTCTTTTCTTCCGATAGGATCAACTCCATCGGTTGGTTCATCTAAGAGAATTAATTCGGGATCATTTATCAGTGCTTGAGCAATTCCCAGCCGCTGCATCATTCCTTTTGAGTAACCCTTAACTTTCAATTTTTTCCATTGAGTCATCTTAACTAATTCAAGCAGTTCATCAATTTTTTTATCGAGTTGCACCCCATTCAAACCGCTCAACTTTCCAAAATATTTCAGAGCTTCTCCGCCGCTTAAATATGATGGAAACTTATGATTTTCCGGAAGATAACCAATTCTATATTTAAGCTTATAATTCCTGGTATCTTCATTTAATATTTTTGCCGTTCCGGAATTGGGAAAACAAATTGACAGTAGAATTTTAATCAAAGTCGTTTTACCTGCTCCGTTGGGGCCTAGTAAACCAAAAATACTTCCGGCAGGAACAGAAAGATCTAAGTTTACTAACGCATCAACTTTGTTTTTACGAAAAGATGAAGTGTATGTTTTAGAAATATTTATAACTTCAATGGCATTCATAAACAGAGCATCATAGGTTCATAATGAATATTCTTAAAATTTTCTATTTCAAATTTACCTAAAAATGCTTTGATTTTTAGTAGGGCGACCAGGCTGGTCGCCCTACAAACTTGAAACCTTTGGCTGCCGTACTACGTTTGCGTAAAGTAAGTTAATAGTATATTTTTGATGGAAGATACTAAACATTAAAAAATGAAATCATTAGACGCGCTTAAAAAATATTTTGGCCACTCAAAGTTTAGACCCGGACAAGAAGAAATAATTAATTCCATAATTAATGGTGAAAATGTACTTGCAGTTCTTCCTACCGGGGCGGGCAAATCAATATGTTATCAAATTCCGGCGTTAATCTCCGAAAATTTTTCTATTGTTATTTCACCACTAATTGCATTGATGAAGGATCAAGTTGATTCATTAAATAAAAATGGTGAGATAGCTGCATTTATAAACAGCACTTTAGATTTTTATCAAGCTGAATCCATTCTTCAAAATATTTCGTTAGGAAAGATTAAAATACTTTATGTCGCTCCTGAGAAATTAGAAAACCTATCCTTTGCCGAGAGGATAAAAAATCTAAATCCAACTTACATCTTTGTAGATGAGGCACATTGCATAAGTGAATGGGGGCACAGCTTTAGACCAAGTTACCGCGACATAAATGAGTTCACTAAATTTATTTTAGTAAAAAAAATATCAGCATTTACTGCAACTGCAACTCCGGAGGTTATAAAAGATATCGTAAAGCAGCTTGCTTTTAAAGATGCTAAAATTTTTGTGCGCGGTTTTGAAAGAGAAAATCTTCGTTTGAACGTCATCGTTACCAAAAAAAAGAATGAGCAATGTCTTTCATTAATAAAGCAATTTAAAACTCCGGCAATAATTTATACTTCCTCGCGGAAAAACGCCGAAGAAGCAGCACAGTTTCTGAATATTCATCGCATTAATTCCACATATTATCATGCTGGACTTGCCCCAGAGTTAAGGAAAAAAATTCAAGAAGATTTTCTTAACGATAAAGTGCCTGTTATCGTCGCTACGAATGCATTTGGAATGGGTATTGATAAAAAAGATATTCGGCTTATCATTCATTATAACACGCCAGGTTCAATCGAAAATTATTACCAGGAAATTGGCCGAGCCGGACGGGATGGAAAAGAATCACATATTTTTCTTCTTCACGATGAGCGTGATATAAAAATTCAGGATTATTTTTTAACTAATTCACATCCCGATAAACAGCTCATCAAAAGTATTTACACTTCAGTTTGTGATTTTGGCAGAGTTGCCGAAGGAAATATTTCGAACGGCGAAATTCCACTCGATCCGGATTTCATATCAAAATATTGTAAACGTGAAGTCAGCCGCGGTTTGCTTTTGACTTCATTAAGAATTTTGGAAGCGGCAGGTTATCTTAGACTGATTTCAGATTACGAAAGAAAATCTGAAATTCAAATTATCATGGAGAAGAATAAGCTTAAAGAATTTATTAATAATTACCCGCAGAATAATCTTAAAGATGTTCTTCTCATTATGCTGCGTGAATTCGGAAGCGACATTTATTTTAAAAGTTTGAAAATCTCTCAAAATGATTTAGTAAGAAAATTTGCTGTTAGTGAAATTGAATTAGATGAAATTCTCTCTTTGCTTGATACTATGGGAATAATTGCGTTCAAAAAAAGTGCGGCAAAGGATAATGTGATCTTAAGCGCTCCAAGAGTAAATGCTGATAAGCTAACATTAGACTATAAAAAGTTAAATGAAAGCTACCTGTACGGTCAGAAGAAAATTGATTCGATGGTTCAATATGTTTTTACACATGAATGCCGCTTTAAGTTTATACTAAACTATTTCGGAGAGAGTCTTCCCGAATACAAATGTGGTAAGTGTGATATTTGTAATTCTGGAGAATCTTACTCAGAAGCCGCATCAAATTATTTAGAAGAAATTATTTTGCAAACTTTATTTGAAAGAAAGGATGGTTTAACCCAAAGCGAACTGGTTAAAATACTTCGCGGAAATACAAGAGATGAAACAAACAAGAAATTTTCTACCTATGGCACTTGCGGCAACTATGAAATAAATGAATTAAAAATGATCGTCATCAATCTTTTGGCAAAAGGAAAAATTATACGCGGAGACATAAATCCAAGAAAATTTTTTCTTTCTAATTCGGTTAAGGAAGAATTACAGCCATCCTTCTGGGAAGAAGAAAATCAGAAGTACCATTATGAAGAGGATTTAGAGCTTTATAATCTACTGCGAGAAGTACGGAAGAAAGCATCCGAACGGTATCTGCAAACCAGCTATTTAATTTGCCCGGATGACTTGCTTAAAAAAATTTCTATAACTAAACCAACTACAAAGAATGAGCTTATGAATATTCAAGGTTTTAATATCAGAATGTTCAATAAAATCGGGAATGAACTGCTTCAAATAATTAAAGAATTTGTTCATAATAGTGCAGATATAAAATCTGCGTCAAAAAAAATTCCTACGAGCATTAAGGAAACTTATGAATTACTTCGGAAGGGATTTTCATTAAAGGATATTTCATCTTTGCGGAAATTATCAGAAGAAGTTATCTCCATGCAAATAGAAACTATTTTGGAATACGATCCGTCTTTAGAAATTGTAAATCTTTTTAATGCTAAACTAAAGGAAATGATTGAGACTGAAATGGTTAAAGGTTATTCAGATTTGAAAGGACTAAAAAGCAGACTTCCTTCACAGGTTAGTTATGCAATGATTAGAGTATGCATTGCCAAAAATAAATTTACTCCGCGGCTTTCTTCTTCCTTTCCTCAAGAGAAGCAATAGCTTTTGCAAAGAATTTCTCCCATCTCTCAGAATCCTGATTATAAAATTGGATAGTGGTTTTATATTCATCAAGCATTACATCATACTTAGCCAAAACATTTTTAATTACGTCATCTTTTGATTTTGATGATGCTGAAGTTGTATCCTTTGCAATAATTATATCCGCATAAATCTCAATAAATTTTTCTTCTTCAATTATTTTATTCTGGTTGCAATCAATTGAAAGAAAAAATATGAGGGCGAGAAAAGTTATTTTAAAAGAAGTATAAAAAATTTTGATAATCATGTTATCAATTCATTTTCTTGCTTGCCTCAAACAGAATTTTCTTTTCACGTTCTGTTAAATTCTGATATCCGCTCTGACTAATCTTATCCAAAATTGCGTCAATGTCCTTTTGGGTAATTTCCTTTTCTTCTTTACGTTCATTTATATCATAAAACTTTGCATCTTCAGCGTTTGTTTTGCTTCGCTTAAATTTATCAGCGACACCAGCGAATGGATTGAACGGTGTTTTTGTTCTGTAAGAAGATCTGTTGAAGAGATTTTTAATTTCAGCATGAGTATTCTTGTCAGCCAAAATGAAAACTAAACCTGCCAAAGCTCCGCCAAGATGTGCAAGATGAGCAATGCCGCTGTTTGCACTATCTACGAGCATAAATTCCATAACAATCATAAAGGTGACCAAATATTTTGCCTTAACCGGGATAAAGAAGTAAAGAAAGATTAATCTGTTTGGGAATAATAAAGCGAAAGCCGCAAGCACACCATAAATTGCACCTGAAGCACCGATTGTGGGTGCAGCAATTCCACCAAGTAAAGGCGAGATAAATAAATGACACAATCCAGCTACAACTCCACAAGTCAAATAGAAGTAAAAAAATTTTTTGCTGCCCCAATAATTTTCAATTTCAATTCCAAACATCCAGAGAGAGAACATGTTAAATAGAATGTGAGAAAAACTCCCGTGCATAAATTGATATGTGATAAGCTGCCATGGATAAAAAACCCATTCAATTAATTCGATACCTCGAGTTCCAGCAACATAACCACCGATGGGAATGAGAGAAAAATATTTTGTAAGAATATCCGAAAGCGTTAGACCGGATGAAGCGGCAATCTTTTCTCCAAGCATCTGAATAAGAAAAACGACAGCATTAATTATTAATAGGTTTTTAATAACTGGTGGGAAAAAACTAAATCCGCCTAATCCTGATGGTCTATAATTATCACTCACTAAAAGTTTCCTTTAATTTATAATTTAAATTTATGAAACACCTAAAAACAAAAATCATGCATTAGTTAAAGCATCAACTCCGGGAAGGACCTTTCCTTCCAGAAATTTTAACGATGCACCACCTCCGGTTGAAACATGAGAAACTTTATCATCCAAACCGGCTTTGCTGATAGCCGCGGCTGAATCACCTCCGCCGATAATTGTAACAGCATTTTTTGAAGTTACATCCGCTAAAACCTGAGCGATTGCAAAAGTACCTTTGGCAAAATTATCCATTTCAAAAACACCCATCGGACCATTCCAAACAATTGTTTTAGAATTTTCAAGCTCTTGGCTAAATAATTTAATTGATTCGGGTCCTATATCCAATCCCATTTTATCAGATGGAATAGAATCCGCTTTCACTATCATTGATGGTGAATCATTCTTAAATTCATCTGCAACAATAAAATCAACAGGAAGCAGGAATTTTACATTGGAATTTTTAACTTTCTCTAAAACTTCTTTAGCAAGATCAATTTTTTCTTCCTCTAAAAGCGATTTCCCTATTTCTTTACCTTGCGCTTTCAAAAAAGTGAAAGCCATTCCACCGCCGATTAGGAGTTTGTCAACTTTGCTAAGCAGATTTGAAATGACATCGATCTTACCTGAAATTTTTGCACCACCCAAAATCGCTGCGAATGGTCTTTGAGGATTTGCGATTGCAGTTCCAAGATAATCAAGTTCTTTTTGCATAAGATAACCCGATGCACATTGCTTAATAAATTTAGTTACACCTTCAGTTGAAGCATGTGCACGATGTGCACTTCCAAAAGCATCGTTAATATAAACATCACCAAGTTCAGATAATTTTTTTGCGAATGCTGCATCGTTTTTCTCTTCCTCTTCATGAAAGCGTAAATTCTCAAGCAATAGCACATCTCCGCCGTTCATTTTATTAACAAGAGTTTTTACTTCTTCGCCTATGCAATCCGGAGCGAGTTTCACTTCTTTACCCAAAAGTTTGCTGAGCCGTTCTGCAGCAGGTTTTAAACTATACTTTAAATTTACCTTTCCCTTTGGTCTTCCAAGATGGCTCATCAAAATCACTTTACCGCCTTCCAAAATAATTTTTTTGATTGTAGGCAAAGATGAAGTGATCCTGATATCATCTGTAATTTGTAAATTTTCATCGAGAGGAACATTAAAGTCCACTCGGACGAGCACTCGTTTATTTTTAAGATCCACATTATCTATCGAAAGCTTTTTCATTTATTACCTCATGAAAGAAATTTTTAAAACTTATTGGAGTAGCTCACGTTATGTACAATGACGATTTGAATTCGTAAACAAACCCAGTTTCTGAACCAACGAATCAAGCAGTGCTGGGAAACTGGGTTTGTAACCTAAACATTGCGTTAAGTGAGAAAGTAAATTAATATAGTTGGAAGCATTATTTTAAAAAAGTGAGACTGAACCATAAAGTTCAGTCTCAACAGAAATACGGAAAATTATTTTTTAGAAATCTTTAACAATAAATCAACAACTCTGTTGGAATAACCCCATTCGTTATCATACCAGGAAATTAGCTTGAAGAATCTTTTCTCCGTTTTGAAATTATTTTCTAATGTAGCTTTAGAATCATAGATTGATGAACGTTCATCCTTTACAAAATCAGAGGAAACAACTTCCTCATTCGTATAACCTAAAATACCCTTTAGATAAGTTTCAGAAGCTTTTTTCATTAGCCCATCTATTTCTTGGATTGAAGTATCTTTTTCAGATCTAAAAGTAAGATCAACAACAGAAACATCTGCAGTTGGAACTCTGAATGACATTCCCGTTAACTTTCCTTTAACTTGTGGAAGGACCTCTCCAAGGGCTTTAGCAGCTCCTGTAGATGAAGGAATAATATTTATCGCAGCAGCTCTTCCACCACGCCAATCTTTCTTGGAAGGACCATCAACTGTTTTTTGTGTAGCAGTGTAGGAGTGAATGGTTGTCATTATTCCGGTTTCAACACCGATTCCCTCTTTCAATAAAACATGAACTACCGGTGCGAGGCAATTAGTTGTACATGACGCATTTGAAATTACATGATCGGTTGCAGGATTATATTTGTCATCATTAACTCCCATTACAAAAGTTTTTAAATCACCTTTACCCGGAGCCGAGATAATAACTTTTTTTGCACCCGCGGCTAAATGTCCTTTCGCTTTCTCTGTTTCTGTAAATAAACCGGTTGATTCGATAACGTAATCAACTCCTAAGTCTTTCCATGGAAGCTGTGAAGGTTCTTTCGAAGCCAGTAAACATTTGGTTTTATCACCATTTATTATCAGTACGTCATCATGATCTATGCTTGGATTGCTTTTTTCGGTTGAAAGAGTTCCGTCAAATCTGCCATGAATTGAATCATATTTTAATTGGTATGCGAAATACTTTGCATCATTTGTAATATCAACTATTGCGATAACGTCAACTTCTTTTCCAATTAATTTTTTTTCTGCAATTGCTCGAACTACAAGTCGGCCTATTCTCCCAAAACCGTTTATACCTACTTTAATCGCCATTATAAGATCTCCTTTGATGAATAATTATTTTTTTGCTAGTCAAAATTAGCTAAAGGTGGTTTTAATATCAATGAAATGTATGTAAAGTTTAAGTTAATTTACAATTAAGGGTCTGTTGCGTATGTCAGAAAAAGTCATTAGTAGTCCGTCAGCTGACGGACGAAGCAATCTCAAATTTAGTTCAGATAATTATTTCAGATTGCTTCATCCCGATAAACCGTACTGCCGACCGAAAAATCGGGATTCGCAATGACAATACAAACGTTTTGAGGCAATCTCTTAATCTTGTGGATAGCTTTAATTATTTCTTTTTGATGATTTGATTTTTCTCAAACATTTTTTCTTCATTTACTTTACCATCCGCATCATACAAAATCCATCGTCCTTCACGAATACCTTGAACATAAGCTCCTTCTTCTCTAAGATATCCGTTTTCGTAAAACCATTTCCATGTGCCATCGGGTAAATCGTCTTTAAATGTCCCTTCGGATTCAACTTGCCCGGTTTGATAATAATAAGTCCATTTCCCTTGGTTCAAATTATTTTTTATTTGTCCAATCATCTCGAGCTTACTGTTTTTAAAATATGTTTTGAATTCACCGCTTTTCTTTCCATCTACAACTTCGTATTCGATCATCTTTCCTTCGACAGTATCTTTAACAACTCCGGTATATGGTTTTAATTCCCCCTGCTTGAAGATTAAACCATCTTTTATTGCTATATCAGCTTTGGGTTCTGGTATTTTTTCACAAGAAATGAAAATGAATATGAATAAAAGACTGAATACCATTGCAGAGAAATTTGTGCATATAAAAATAGCATTCATTAATTTCTTGCCTTTCTTTTGATTAAGAATATGAACTGAAACCGACAAGTGAGTTTTCTCAGCGGTGGTTTGAGGCACTTTTGTATTAACTCTCTTCTAAAATATCAATTTTTCTCTAATCTGAGAAGCACCTTTTATTTTTCTTATTGATGAAAATACCATAATTGAAATATTAGCCAAATAAAGAAATAATTTTGGTTTGATTTTTGTTAATTATTACATCAATCGAAAGTTTGTAAGTTGAAAACAAGCTAAGCGGTTATAGAGTAATACATTTTGAAAGAACAAAAAAACTTAAAAAATTAACCAGAGGAGAGTTCATTCACGTATTTTGCGTGATGAACTCTCCTTTTTTTTGTATATTAAATCTGTAAATAAAACAAAACTTGGAGGAAACAATGTTAAGTAAACTATCTCTCATATCTTTTCTTGTTGTAACTATTCTTATAGGATATTCTTATGGCCAAGAGAAGAAAGCAAACAGTTTTGTTGGTGTTGATGCCTGCGGAATGTGTCATAAGACTGACAAACAAGGTAAGCAATTGGATATTTGGAAAAATAGCAAGCACGCACAAGCTTTCAAAACTCTCCAAACCGGAAAAGCTGATACAATAGCAGCAAGTGTAGGTCATAAAACTCCTGCGGCAAAAACTGAAGCTTGCTTGAAATGCCATGCTTCCGGATATAATGTTGATAAGGCATTGCTTGACAAAAAATTCAAAATTGAAGATGGTGTTCAATGCGAAACTTGCCATGGAGCAGGATCAAATTATAAATCATTAAAAGTTATGAAGAACAAGGAAGATGCAATTGCTAATGGTTTAGTGGTACCGGAAAAAGTTGAGGATTTTTGCATAAGCTGTCACAACGCAGAAAGTCCAACTTATGTTGACTTTAAATTTGCCGAGATGTGGAAAAAAATACAGCACCCAACTCCAAAAACAAATTGATAATTGCAGTTTCCTAAAAATTTAGGATTAAAATGAAAAAAATACTCATCGTATCCTGTTTAGCGTTAATCGCACAAAGTTTCATTTTACCGCAGAATATAAACGGACGATTAACCTCGTCCGTTTATAGTTTTGAGCGGTTCAGCGTTCCCGGCGTGTCTAATAATTACTTGCGAGCATATGAACTTTTGAGCTTAAATGTAAATCGGGACAATTATTCCTTAAGAACCTACTTCAATTTTGAAACAGACATTTCTAAAGATTTGAAAAGCGATCCGCGATTAAGAGTTTATAATTTTTACATGGAAGCCAGAGACGTATTCGAAATTCTCACCTTTCGCTTAGGCCGTCAGCCAATGATAAGCAGCGTTGTTGGAGGTTTGTTTGATGGTGTTAATGCAAGTCTTGCTAAAGATGATTTCAAATTCAATGCTTATTACGGAGGGAATGTTCCGGCTTATCAAAAATTTGAAATGACAGATGATTGGGAACATGACTTTATCCTCGGTGGAAAGTTAACCACGACAGCTCTTAAGGATTTTAGAATATCGCTCGGTTATGTGAATAAAAACTTTAAACCTCAGGAATATAATGCTGTAAGATTGGATGAAGATCTAAATCCAATTACGGTGCTGATAAGAAGTAATTCTAACCAGTACCAATTTGCTTCTGCCGAAGTATCTTACGAAATGAAGAACTATTTCTCGTTAGATACTCGATACGATTATGACATCAATTACAAAAAAACTTCCAAAGTAGAGCTTTACGGAAACTATGATCAAATAAAAAAATTAAAATTGAATGTTTATTACAATTACCGCGAACCCAAAGTCAGATACAATTCCATCTTTTCAGTTTTTGATTACGGCAATACTCAGGAAATTGAAGCCGGCGGCGATTATACTTTCAACAATAATTTTACTATTACCGGGAAATACGGTTATGTAAAATATAAAGAAGAGAATTCCCAGCGGGCAACAATTGGATTAATAACTAATTATGGAAATATTTCTTACAGAAAAGGCATGGGATACGCAGGCGAACTTGATGCAGTATCTGCGTACACTGCTTATACATTTTTGAATGGTTTTATTACACCCTCGGTTGGGTTATCCTACACATCATACAAATTATCCAAAGATTCTGAGAAAAATAATTTGATGACTTTACTTGCAGGATGCAACGTTAGACCATTCCGAACTTTGTCTTTTGATTTGCAGGGGCAATTCATGAACAATAAAATCTATAAAAACGATTATAGATTTTTATTCAAACTAAACTATTGGTTCAACACAAATATTTAAGCCGTAATATGAAGTTAAAATACTATTATTTATCGCTTTTGCTTCCATTATCAGTCATCTTGATATTTGCAGCTTTCACAAATAAAAAGAGTAATGACATTAGTTCCGGTAATGATGAAGTAATAAAGTTTTCACATAAGCTGCACGTTGAATTGACTGAGTGCAAAAACTGTCACTCGGCCGTTGAAAACAGCATTTCACTTACCGATCGTCTATTCCCTAATCATGACAATTGCAAAGAATGCCATGATGTAGAAGAAGATGATACGCAATGTTCAACTTGCCATTTTGAAGGTAAATATGAGCCGCTTGTTCAATCCAAGTCATCATTGATTTTCAATCATAAATTCCATGTTACTGAAAAGAATATGGAATGCCAAACTTGTCATAAAGGTTTTGAGACCATTGCGCATAGTTCCGAACTATCAAATTCTCATCCGATTATGGAAGACTGCTACACTTGCCATAACAACAAATCATTTGCAACGAACTCTTGTGAATCGTGTCATATCTCAACAGCTAACCTAATTCCACAAAATCATAGAAACACTAACTTTATTAGCTCTCACAAATTTGCTGCAAGAGGAATTGATGCAAATTGCCAGATGTGTCATGATATAAATAACAATTCATGTCAAGATTGCCACGCTGCAACGACCGGTATTACGGAGCAGAATGCTGAAGATGATTTTTATCAGCCGTATGCACCAAGCAGGTTTGTGGATGGCGCAAAGGGACAGCAAATTACCCGTGTACATGAACTGAACTACCGCTTCATTCATGGTATAGATGCAAAAGGAAAAATAAGCGAGTGCCAAAGCTGTCACCAGGTTGAAACTTTCTGCGGAAGCTGTCATCAATCCAAAGAAAGAGATTTTGCTCTCGGTGGAATTTTACCAACTTCTCACCTCAAACCTAACTTTACAACAATTGGAGTTGGAACCGGCGGTGGTGAGCATTCAACATTAGCACGAAGAGATATTGAAAGCTGTATCTCATGTCATGATGTTCAGGGCGCAGATCCTTCTTGCATTACCTGTCATCTCGATAGTGATGGAATTAAGGGAACAAATCCTAAAACACATCCGGCTGGCTTTATGAAAGGCGAAGAAGGTGATTGGCATAATGATCAAGGATCAGTTTGCTATAATTGTCACACAAGCGCTTCACCAAATTCCATTGCAGGAATTGGTTTTTGCGGCTACTGTCACGGTTCAAAATAAAAGTGAAAATTAATGGAATCAATATGAAGAAAATATTCATTTTAATTTATTTGATATTTTGCAGCTCTCTACTTTTTATAAGCTGCAGCGATCTTGAAACCAATATTATAAATCCCGGCAAGCCAGGTATTCATGGAGAAGGAGCATTAGATATTAATTCTCCGAATTTTCATGGAAAATATTTTGATAAACTTAAATTTCGAGATTGTCAGAATTGCCACGCAAAGTATTTCCAGGGCGGATTAACACCAGTAAACTGTGCTGATGCAAACTGCCACCCCGCAGTTAAAATCCATGCAGATACAACAGGCGTATTCAATCAAAGCTCTTCTAATTTCCATGGAAGATATCTGCTGACGAATAGTTTCACTGATTGCCAGCAATGTCATGGAGAAAATTTTACAGGTGGCTTAAGCAGTCCTTCATGCGTTACATGTCACTCAGCAATCAGCGTTCACCAAAGCGGAATAGTTGAACCCGCTTCGCCTCAATTTCACGGCAAATATCCTCTGCCTAATGGATTTCCTGATTGTCAGCAATGTCATGGCGATAATTACGCCGGTGGTATTAGTAGTCCGACTTGTATAAAATGTCATGCGGGAATTAGTGTGCATCAGACTGGAATAGCAGATCCGAACTCCGCTAATTTTCATGGCAAATATTCTTTACCAAATGGCTTTAAAGATTGCCAGCAATGCCACGGTCAAAATTTTGCTGGTGGTAATCTAAGTCCGTCTTGCGTCACATGCCATTCTGCAATAAATGTTCATCAAGCGGGAATACTCGAACCTGCTTCTCCGGAGTTTCACGGCAGGTATCAATTAACAAATGGATTTACCAATTGCCAGCAATGTCACGGTGAAAATTTCACTGGTGGTTCTGTCAGCCCTTCGTGCGCTACTTGTCACTCAAGTATAAGCGTTCATAAAAGTGGGATTACTAATCCTTCCTCACCTGATTTTCATGGTAAATATTTAAAATCAATTTATTGGAATCTATCTGATTGTGCCTCATGCCATAGCGCTGCATATGCTGGTGGAATTCAAAGCCCCACGTGTCTTACTTGTCACAACCAACCTAAGGGACCAGAAGCATGCAATACATGTCATGGTAATTTTAACGACCCAAGTATAATTGCACCGCCAAGGGATTTAAGCGGGAATACACTTACTACATTCAAAGGAGTTGGCGCTCACGCAAATCATCTTTACAACAATGTATTGGGAAATAAGGTCGCCTGCGAAACTTGTCATAATGTTCCTCAATCTTTTAATTCTGCAGGACATTTAGACGGAAGTTTACCCGCAGAAATAAACTTTAAAGGATTAGCAATATTTAATGCAGCAGCTAATGCTAATTATGATTTTTCAAGTTTGACATGTGCAAATACTTATTGTCATGGTAATTTTGAATTTAACAAAGCTGATGCACTGACTGCTAATCAGTTTGCATACTCCGCAGATAAAATGGAAGGAAACAATCAAAGTGTAATTTGGAATAAAGTTGATGGAAGCGAAGCAGTTTGCGGATCATGTCACGGACTTCCACCAGTTGGACATCTGGATTTTGGAGGACTCAGCACTTGCGCTAATTGCCATATCGGGGTTGTTAATGCACAGGGTCAAATTATTGATAAGACTAAACACATCAACGGTGTTAAAAATGTTTTTGGAAATTAAAGAATAAAAATATGTTATTGGAAAGCCGCTCAGTTGGGCGGCTTTTTTTATTTTGCATGCCGAACTATTTTGTTTACAGATGGGACTTTATTTTATACTGTTTTTTTTATCTGGCTTTCTAGGCAGTCAAGATCCAAATCGTGACTGAAGTATTACCGATGTGGTGATCTGGTTCGTGACAGCCAAGTAATATTATAAGCTAGTATGCAATTAACGGATTGTTCATTAGCCCGGATGTCCACGAGATATGGAAGCCGCTTAAGGCGGATGGCATATCTGATTAATTCATTTGTTATAGAAAAAAGGGAACAGATCCTTTTCGTTAATATATTTGCTCACTTGCCTAGAAATTGCTTATAGCGTACCGATGTCCATTTCTTTGTGATTTGGAACGATAAGAACTTCTCTCTGGTTTGATGATATTTTTGAGAGTTTAATGTGACTGCCTTTTTAAGATTGGATTACGAAAGCGAATTGGTTGAATATTTTTATCAGGTCATTTCCCGATAAAACTTTTAACTTAGGCATATAGCATATTGCTTAATTCAAGATTTGCAATGATGGCAGGATTTGCCTGAATATCGTATTTAGATAAATCTTCATCTTCAAGAAATAGTGATATTGCTTCCCGTAAGTTGTTGAATAATTCATCATATGTTTTCCCTGATGCCTCTTTGGCGGCGAGTAACTTAGCTACAAGTTCCTTTTTTTCCATGGCTTTCTCCTTCTCATTAAATAATTACAGAAATAGATCTTTATTACATTGGGGAATATATTCGTTTTTATCACCCCCAGTCTTTTTATTCAAAATTAAATAGAGATAGGGATCGGGTCAAGGCTTACATTCAAGATTTTGTAATCTTTCTCTTCCTGCTTACATTTTGTCAGCGTAATAATATATCACACTACAAGCTTTTTGATGCTCAACAGGTGAAAACCGTAAGAGTGTTAACAGGAAATCCGGTTGCTCTTTTT
>Ga0209619_10000909_pt1 | contig 21430 bp, 25 predicted proteins | sample Rifsed16ft3_FD_184011 | JGI IMG/M metagenome (GOLD analysis project Ga0209619, IMG submission 184011) | Soil microbial communities from Rifle, Colorado, USA - sediment 16ft 3 (version 2) | ecosystem: Environmental > Terrestrial > Deep subsurface > Rock core/Sediment | place: Rifle, Colorado... | reverse complement strand
CGTGTACCTCGAGGCGGGAAGCGGCGCGCCCGAGCCGGTTCCGGAGAAGATCGTCCGCGCGGTGAAGGAGGCGGTCGACATCCTCGTCGTCGTGGGCGGCGGGATCCGCACACCCGAGGCCGCGGCCGCGATCGCGCGGGCCGGAGCGGACGTCGTCGTCACGGGGACGATCGTCGAGGTCGCCAAGGACGCGGGGCTCCTCCGCCGGATCGTCGAGGCGGTGAAGGCGAGCTGATGCACGTCCTCCGCCCGAAGTCCGTTGCGGAGAGCCATGCGGAGACCACGCGCATCGCGCGTCGACTGTTCGTATCGCCGCCACCGCAACGCATGGTCCTCCCGATCCTCGCGTTCTCGATCATGGAGGCGTTCCTCCTCGTGTATCCGCGACTTGACGCGACTCGTGTGGCCCTCGGGTCCGCGGCGATCGCACTGCCCGCGTACGTGGCGGCCCTCGCGACGAAGCCCGTGGCCGAGGCCCTGGGCGGCCGGATGTATTTCCGGCGGTCGTTCCTCCTCGTCTTCGTCGGTCTCATCACGATGGGCGCGATCGAGGTCGTCGCGGTCTCCGCCCTGTCGATCTACGCGATCTTCGGCGGTGTGGTGTACGATTTCCGCATCGACCGGGTCGTGCTCCTCGGCTACGGCGCAATCCTCTGGGTCCGCGAGGTCATCCTCACCGCGACGTCGAACTCGAGGCACGTCCGGTCCCTGCCCGCGGCGTCCCTGCATCCGCTCCTCGGTCTCGTCGGGTTGGCGGTGTTCGTCCCCTTCGGGTTCGTGGACCTCCTCCTGGCCTTCCTGGTCTTCGCCCTGTTCTTCGCGAGCGCGATTGCCTACGCGGAGATCGCGAGACGGCCCCTCCTGAGATCCTTCGGTGTGGACGGCCTGAAGCTCCTGCGCTCCACGCTCGATCACTACACGGATCCGGAGGAGGCGGGGATTCAGGAACTCGAGTCGTTCTTCGATTCGATCAGCGTCGCGGCGCGCGTCCGCGTCGCGGGCCTCGCCTTTCGCACGACGAAGGGGATGAAGGCCGTCTTCGTCGCACCGACCGTCCACCCGGGTCCGATGGGCTACGTCGGCGGGAGCGATCTGCCCTCGAAGGTCGCGAAAGGCCTCGCGGACCTCACGCCGAACGTGATCGTGGCCCATGGGCCGACGACCCACGACGAGAATCCCGCGACATCCGCCGAGGTGAGCAAGATCGCGGACCACGTTCGCGTCGCAATCGGTTCAGCGGATTTCCGCATCGTCGTCGGAGCGCCGTACCGGGCGATGTTCGGCCGTGCCACAGCCCTGGCCCAAGCCTTCGGGGATGTCGTGCTGATCGTCGCGTCCTTCGCCCCGAACCCGACGGACGACATTGACAGTGCAACGGGCCATGCAGCGGTCCAGGAGGCGCGTCTCGCCGGCGCACAGGACGCGGTCTTCGTAGACGCACACAACTGCCTCGAGCCCGGGGTAGGCCTCACCTTGTTCGGCAGCGAGCGGAGCCATGAGATTGTCCAAGCCGCGCGCGCGGCGACGGAAGCGGCCCTCTCGGCGCCGAGGACTCGGGTACGCATCGGATACGGCGCGAAGCGGGGCTTCTGCACACCCGATCAGGGGATCGGAGCGCGTGGCATCGAGGCCCTCGTCGTCGAGACGGGTGCGACGCGCACGGCGTACGTCGTCTTCGACGGGAACAATATGGTCCCGGGGGTTCGCGATGCGGTGCGCGCTCGCCTTGCCGGCCTCGTGCAGGAATCGGAGGCACTGACGACGGACAACCACTCCGTGAACCTCACGATGGACGGGTTCAATCCGATCGGCGCGGTCCTCGACCGCGAGACAATCCTGACGCACGCGGAGGCCGCGGTCCGCGAAGCCCTCCAGGATCTCGAGGACGTCGACGCAGCGGCGTTCGCCGCGGACATCCCAGATTTCCGGATCTTCGGGCCGCAGTCTGCGGCGCGCCTCACGACGTCGATCAACTCGACCCTCGCGGTCCTGCGGCCCGCGCTGTACGTGACGCTGTCCGGTGCGTTGGCCCTCGGATCCCTCGTGATCGTCCTCTTCTAGACGAGATCGAGAAACCGGCGGTGGATGCGGAGATCGCCGCTCAGCTCCGGATGGAACGCGGATCCGATGAAGGAGCCTTGGCGTGCGAGGACGATCTTGTCGTCATAGCGGGCGAGGGGCTGGCAGTCGCCCCATGTACGGAGGATCGCGGGGGCGCGGATGAAGACGCAGTGGAACGGCGACTCGAGGCCGTCGATCGTGAGATCCGCCTCGAACGATTGCCTCTGCCGGCCGAAGGCGTTGCGGTCCACCGCCATGTCCATGAGGCCCAGAAGCCGCGTCTTCGTCCTCTCCGCCTGGATGCCAGCGTCCTTCGACAGGAGGATGCATCCTGCGCATGTGCCCATGATCGGCATGGACTCCTGTGTCGCGCGGCGCAGGATCTCGTCGAACATGCCGAGATTCACGAGGAGCTTCGAGATCGTTGTGCTCTCCCCGCCCGGGATCGTAAGGGCGTCGACTCCCTCGAGATCCGCAAGGCGGCGCACGGGGATCGCGTCTCCCGCCTTCCCGTATTCCTTCATCGCACGGGCCACGGCGTCCACGTGCTCGCTCACGTCGCCCTGTACGCCGATGACCCCAATCCGCATCGGTCCGTCCTACGCGGACGCGTGATAAAAACCCTGGGCTCCCCGAGGACTATCTCGCACCGAAGACCCGCGGGATCGCATGCATCGCGAGAAGCTCGCCGTAGACGTAGCGGTCCGATTCCTCCTCTTGGTATGGAACGAAGACGTCCAGCGCGTCCCCGTCCCTGTCTTCGAGGCGGACCTCGATCGCGTCGGTTTCCTCCCCGCTGTCCGGATGGCGGATCCGGACGTCGGAGCACAAGGCGGTCGCACGGAACTCCTTTCGCTGCGCGCCTTCGCGCACCTGGCTGACGAGGAGGTCGATCACCCGATCGGACGGGGGATGGTCCGCGTCCGCGAAGCCGGAGATCATCCGACTCTTGCCGTCCATCGTCAGGACGGCCCCGAACGGGTAGAACTCTCCGGACTCCCCGAGCATCCGCTGGGCGAAGGGGAGCACGACGTTCAGCAACTCATCAAGGTCCTCACGCGTCATCGATCCGCCAACCCGGTGCGCCGGAATATATCCTTGGACGCGCCCCTAGCTGTTCTCCCGATCCGCCTCGGCGGCCTGGCGCAGCAGTTCCTGCAGGATGCCCGCGAAGGCCTCTGAGTCCGCGAGGAGGCCAAGGCGCTGGCTCACGACGCTGCTGATGAGCACCTCGTCCCCGGGTTTCGGCGCGTCGCGGGGTCGGACCACGTCGTCCCCTTCCGGGAAGACGGCCTCGCCCATCGGCGAGTGCCTGAGAGCGTCCGCATGGCGCTCGTCGAGCGGGACGATCTCGAAGAATCGGTCGAGGAGAATCGGTCGGCGCACGTGCCCCAGGATCGTCACGCGGACTCGGTCGATTGCGGGGTCGAGGGATGTATTCTTCCGGAGGGCCTCGCTGTTGATGCCAATCTGAGTCAACTCGAGATCCGGGGACATCCCGCCGAAGGGCGTAACGTACCAGTGCCGAAGCGTTTCGATGGGAAAGGCGGGTGCGACATCGCCCGGCGGGCCGGGCCTTCGTTGCACGATGGTGAAAATGCCTCGCGCTTGTATTTGTACTCTCACACTTGAAAATCCTCTGTGAGAGAGTGTCGCTCGCGTCTCCCGATTTTCCGCTAGTCTGCTCGATACCCTTATCTAGAACACGGAATTACGCTCGCCCGAGGGGTGCCCTCACGGCGATCGGATTCGTGCTGATAGACCTCGAGCCGGCGAAGGAGAAGGAGGTCTACCAGAAGCTGATCAAGATCGAGCACATCGTCGAGCTCTACCCTTTGTTCGGCGAGTACGACCTGATCGCGAAGGTCGAGGCGGATTCGTACGACGCGATCGGGGACGTCGTGATATCGAAGATCCGGTCGATCGACGGCGTGAAGGCGACGAAGACGCTCGCCCGCATGTCGTTCTGACCGAAGCGGGCGGGCTTCTCGTTCGAGTGGGCTATTCTTCCTGCCGCGGTTCGTACACGGCAATCGCCTCAATTGAAACCTTGAGTCCGGGCGCCTCCGCGCCGAGCCGCGCGGTGGACCGAGCGGGCGGCTCCTCCGGGAAGAACTCCTTGTACGCGTCGTTCATCGGCCGGAAGTCCGCCGGATCCGCGAGGAAGACGGTCGTCTTGACGACCGTGTCGAGGCCAAGGCCAAGCTCATGGAGGATCGAGCCGATGTTCCGGAGGCATTGGCGTGTCTGGCCTCCTACATCCGCGGCGGCCCACTCGCCCGGCTTCGAGCCCGGAGCGAGCGGCGCCTGGCCTGCGATGAAGACGAGGCCGTTCGCGACGACGCAATGGGAGTACGGGCCGATGGGCTTCGGATGGTTCGGGAGGTCAGGGACCGCCTTCATCGTTCCACGGTGCGGGAACGGCGGACATCGCAAAAGACTTTCCGGGAGGCCGCGACGTTGCCGCTCCGCTCTCTGCCGACGACCGTTTAGAGCTAAAACTATATTAAACGCGGGCGGCCTTTGACCGATGGACCGTAGGACGGACGAGCGACCAACCACCCCGCCCACAAGTGGGACGCCCATGCCCAAGAGAGACCTCGCATTTCGGATCGGCGGGGCCGCCGGTGACGGCGTCTCCTCCACCGCCGAGAGCTTCGCGAAGATCTGCGCGCGGAGCGGCCTTCACACCCGGACGTATTCCTCGTATCAAAGCGTGATCCGCGGCGGCCACGTGTGGACGCAGGTCCGCGGCGGACTCGACCCAATCCGGTCCCACGGCGAGGACCCGGACGTCCTGATCGTCCTGAACCAACAGACGATGGACATCCACCAGGGCGACATCCCGGAGGGCGGTGCGATCATCTTCGACCCGGAGAATGTGAAGCCGGAGCCGAAGAAGATCCGGCCGGACGTCCGGATGATCGGCATCCCGCTCCGTCGCAAGGCGCAGACGATCTCACCGAACGCCCTGGTGCGGAACACGGTCGCCCTCGGGGCCGCCGTCACGCTGTTCGACATGGACTTCCGCCACGTGGAAAGCGCCTTCCGTGACATCTGGGGCGACAAGAAAGCCGAGGTTGTGCAGCAGAACATCGAGGCCGCGAAGCTCGGCGCCGGCGCCGTGTCGGAGTCGGGCGGGTCCCTGCTGCTCGGGCTGACGTACACGAACGTGCCGCGGCACCTGATGACCGGCAACGAGGCGATCTGCCTCGGCGCCCTTGCGGCCGGCTGCAAGTTCCTCGCCCAGTACCCGATGACGCCCGCGTCGTCGATCATGCATTGGATGGCCGCCCACGCGCCGAAGTATGGGATCGTCGTGAAGCAGGTCGAGGACGAACTCGCGGCGATGAACATGGCGATCGGCGCCGGCCATGCCGGCGTGAGAGCGATGACCGCGACGTCCGGTGGCGGCTTCTCTCTGATGGTCGAGGCCCTCGGCCAGGGCGGGATGACGGAGACTCCCGTGGTCGTCGTGCTCGTGCAGCGCTCCGGTCCCTCGACCGGATTGCCGACGAAGACGGAGCAGGGGGACCTGAACCTCGCCCTCGGGGCCGGGCAAGGGGACTGGCCGAGGGCGATCCTCGCGCCCCGCAACTCGGAGGAATGCTTCGTCCTCATGACGAAGGCCTTCAACCTCGCGGACATCTACCAGACGCCGGTGATCGTGATGTCGGACCTTTACCTGTCCGAAGGGTACCGCACGGTCGACCCGTTCGACTTCAACGTGCCGATCCTGCGGGGCATGATGGCGGCGGACGGCGGCACGGCGAAGGAGTACAAGCGGTACCTGCTCACGGAATCCGGCGTGAGCCCGCGGTCGATCCCGGGCATGAAAGGTTACCAGTACATCGCGGGGTCCGACGAGCACGACGAAGCGGGCGTGCTGATCTCGGACATCCTTGCGGGCGTCCCGGAGTACGTGGAGCTGCGGAAGCGGATGATGGAGAAGCGGATGCGGAAGCTCGACGGCCTCCGCAAGGACACGCCGCCGCCCGAGAGGTGGGGCCCGAGCGACGCGGACATCACTCTCGTCCTCTGGGGGTCCACGCAGGGCGCCGCCCGCGAGGCGGCGGCGCGCGTCGAGGAACGCGAGGGGTTCCACGTGAACACGGTCGAGTTCCCCACGCTCTTCCCGTTCCACCGGGACGAGGCGCTCGCACTGCTCAAGGCGGCGAAGACGACCTTGTCGATCGAAGGGAACTTCACGGGACAGTTCACTCGACTCCTCCGGGCCGAGACCGGCTACGCGCCGGACCACTTCTTCGGCAAGTACGACGGGGAGCCGTTCCAGGCGCGGGAGATCGCCGCGAAGATCCTCGAGGTGGTCGCGTGAAGGTCGCGTTCGAGCTGCAGACGTACAAGTCGGAGATCAAACCGACCTGGTGCCCCGGCTGTGGCGACTTCGCCGTCCTGAACGCGTTGCAGAAGGCGATCCATGCGCTGCAGCTCGAGCCGTGGAACGTCCTGCTCGTCTCGGGGATCGGCTGTTCGAGCAACCTGCCGCACTTCCTGTCCACATACGGGTTCCACGCGATCCACGGGCGGGCGATCCCCGTGGCCACGGGGGCGAAGCTCGCGAACCCGGACCTGCACGTGATCGTCACGGGCGGCGACGGGGACGGGTACGGGATCGGCCTGGGGCACTTCATCCACGCGATGCGGCGGAACCTCGATATCACGTACATCGTGATGAACAACGAGATCTACGGCCTGACGACGGGCCAGGCAAGCCCGACGTCGGAGAAGGGGATGAAGACGAAGTCAACGCCGAACGTGGGGGTGATCGAGAACCCCTTGAACCCGATCACCCTCGCGATCTCCGCAGGCGCGACGTTCGTCGCGCGCACGTTCAGCGGGGACGTGAAGCAGATGGCGGACCTCGTTCAGAAGGGGATCGACCACAAGGGCTTCTCCCTGATTGACGCCCTCTCGCCATGCGTGACGTACAACAAGGTCAACACGTACGACTTCTTCCGTCAGCGGGTGTACGACCTCCAGAAGGAGGGCCACGACCCGATGGACGTCAAGGCGGCCTTCGCGAAGGCCATCGAGTGGCCGACCGTCCAGCAGGAGCGGATCCCGATCGGGCTGTTCTACCGGGCGGAGGGCGTCCCGACGTACGAGGAGCTCGAGCCGGGGCTCGCAAAAGGCCCGCCGGTGCGGCAGCCCCTGGGAATCGAGAACCCGGACGAGCTGATGGCCGAGTTCCTGTGAGCCGCCCGCGCTCCGCGCGCTCTTGGGCCCAACCTCTTACGGGAGCGGCCCCATCGCGTACGCGACATCTGTGGCGGAATCGGACCTGGTCGGGGACCTGGGGCGTGCGCTGCGGCGACAGGCTCCGCGATCCGTCGTCCCGTGGCTTGCCCTCGTCGGTCTTGGGCTCGTCCTCGGGATCCAGAGCGGGTTTCCCCTCGAAGCGCTTCTCTTCCTCACCCTCGTCGCGGCCGCCGCGTCGGCCTCGACGTCCCTCGCCGTAAACCGCGTCCGCCTCGCGACGGCAATCGCGGAAGCCCTGCTGCCGCGGCTCGTCGAGGCGGCTCCGCCGGGAACGCGCCGCGTCATCCTCGTCCTCGATGCGGGCCTTGTCCTGCTCCCGTCGCCGAGGCAGCTCCTCTTCTGGATGTTCTTCACGAAGGACGGGCTCCCCGTCCGCCCGCACGTCGAGGACCTCCTCCGGTGGACCCGGACCTTGCGGATGATCCGGATCGGGTTCGTCCTGCGGGACCATGGTCCGGAGGCCGCGCGGGCCAGCCTGGACAGACTCCGCGGCGTGATCGGGGCGGGACGTGCCGCGGCCGTCTTCCTACGGAACCGGAAGGAGAATCCAGGTCCGCTCGACCCGGAGTGGAGCGCGGTGGGGAAGTTCGCCGGCTCGTTTCATCCACGGTCCGCGGATGCCCTGCGATACGTGACGGATGACCTCGCCGGGTACCTCGAAGACACTCTCCGATCGTTCCGCGAGACGCTTCCGTCAACCGCTGAGGGTTCGTCCGGTCTCCGTGGTCGCTAGTGTCTCTCGATTCGGGGGAAGTCGATGGGCCCTTCGGCCGCCGTCCCATCCCTCATGCGCTCGATCCGCGCGCGATCCTCGTCCACGCGCGCGAGGAGCTCCCGGACATCGATGTCGAGGTACCTATCCGGATACGGGCGCATCTTGTCCGCCCCCCGCTGCAGGAGGGTCGCGGCACCGATGAGATTCCCGTTCTGGAAGTGATGGTACGCGGCGCAGATCTGGATCAGACCCTGGAGGAAGAGGCGCGGCTCCCCGTGCTCCTTGTGCCAGACGTCCTCGAGGACCTCGTGGGCTTCGAAGAAGTACTCCTGGTTGAAGAGGCGGATCCCCTCCTCGATCGGGTCCAGGCCCTTCGCGGGATCATGCTCCGTCATTCGGGATGCGAAGCGATGGCGCGGCCATCAACCTTTGCCGACGCGCCCATCGCCGATCGAGTGCCTCACGGCTTCCGAACGAAGAGCCGCCAGATCTCGCCATCCTGCGAGCTCGTGAAAGTGTACCCGTTCTGCGCGCAGAGGACCGGGATCGAAGAGGTCGCGGTCGGCTCGCTGTCCGTGATGACCTCCACGACGGACCCGGCCGGGAGGGCCTCGAGGGCGTGCTTCGTCTCGATGAACGGGTAGGGACAGAGGAGGCCGCGGGTGTCGAGCACGCGATCCGCCTCGGACCTGGCGCTCTCGCTTGCGAGCAGTTCTCGAGCGCTCATGGGAACATCCGGCTCAGATGAACGTCACGACGCCGCCATCCTTCGCGGCGGGCAACGCTTCGTTCAGGAACCCGATCATGTCCTCGAGCTTGACGCCCGGCTCGACCGTCTCCGGTGTGATGCCCTCGCTCCTTAGGATCTCGCCCGATGCGGCGCACGCGCAGACCTCCGCGCCGTACTTCATCGCGTCTCGGATCACCTGCCCGAGGGGCGGGTATCCCGGCAACTGAATCTTGTCCGCCGCGCCCTTGCGGAGGAGCTCGAGGCCTGCGGTGGTCGCGTACACGCGGGCCTTGTGGCCCATTGCGGCCGCGCCCATCGCGAGCTGGAAAGCGGGATAGGCCCGCTGCGGATCGTTCGATACGAGCACAATGTGAACCTGTTGCTGCCCCATGGTATCTATAACCCTGTTATAATCGAGGCTATATGAACTTTAGTGATTGAAAAATCCTTACGATTTAGCGTTTGCTTGATGGAGCAACGTCCTCACGATGTCCGGGGCGTACGTGCCGCGCTCCGTGACGAACGTCGTGATGAGACGGCCCGGCGTGAGCTCAAAGTAACGGCTCAGGATCTCGACGTTCTTCGGCCGTGCATCCCAGACCTCGTTCGGATCCCGCGCGGCGGTTCCAGGCCATGAGGCCGCATCGTATCGCGCGTCGAACTTCATCATCTCGCACGCGACGTACGTCGGCTTTCCATGATGGGTCGCGGCGAGGGCGAGGGCATAGGACCCGATCTTGTTGACGACCGACGCATCCTGGAGGACCGCATCCGCACCGATCAGCACGCATGTGGCCTCCGCGAGGAGGGACGGACCGCCGGCGTCGGGGACGAGCGTCGTGGCCACGCCCACGTCGGCAAGGGCGGCCGCGAGGGTCCGACCCTCGAGTTGCGGCCGCGATTCCAGCACGTAGACGCGTTTGACCCGGCCGCGCGCGTGTGCGACGCGGAGAGCCTCGAGGACGTTTTCGCTGTGGCTGAGCGTGACGATCGTCGCGCGCTCCGGGGCGATCTTCAGGAACGTCCGGGCGATGCGCTCCCTCGCGGACTCGAGGTCCGCGCGGATTTCCGCGAGTACGGCGGCGGGACCATGACCCTCCTCGACGAGCCGCGCGAAGAGATGGGCGACGTTATGGACGATCGCCATCGCCGGCTGCGCTTCGGAGATCCGGGCCGCGGCCTCCGCGAGAGTTGTCGCATCCGGACGGCCCTTCGCCTCCATCGCGAGGAGCCCCATCGTCTCCAGGGCCAGGCGCGCGAGGCGAGACGCGCCGTTCGTCCGGTCCGACGCGATGCCCTCGATCGCTTCCTCAACGGCCGGCGGCAGCACGCTCCATCCTCTCATGGTACATCGCGAGGCCCGTGATGCTCACGCGGATGCGGCGTTCCAGGAAGTCCTTCGGATACCGCCTCGCGGCGCGGCACGACATGTCGTACAGCTCCCGCGTCACGCCGTCCTCTCCGATCGCTGCAAGTTTCTCCCTCACCACGCGCGCCCACGCCGGATACGCGACCATCATCGCTTCGATCGCCTCCTTCGGCCGCGTGTGCGGGCCGTAGTGGCTGAACAACAAGGCGCGCGGCTTGAGCGTCAACAGGCGTTCGAACGTCCGGAGGTTCTTCTCCAGGTCGAACGCGGGCGCGGGAGCAATCGGCATGAGGATTTCGTCCCCGGGGAAGTACAGGCCCGCTGCATCTCCGGTGTACAGGCACCGGTTCCGCTCGTCCAGGATCGTGAGTTCATGAGGTGCGTGGCCCGGTGAATCGAGGAAGACGAGCTCATGCTTCCCGAGCTCCAGGCGATCCCCGTCCTTCACGGCGACGAGCCGGTCCGCGGGGATCGGCCGCATCGTGCCGAAGAGCTCCGCCTCCTCGGGGCCCAGGACCTCCCGCGCGCTCGCGACGAGCTTCGTCGGATCCACGAGGTGCTTGTGGCCGCGCTCGTGGACGTACACGGTGGCGCGCGGCATGTCCTGAAGGAGGAAACCCGCGCCGCCCGCGTGGTCCAGATGAATGTGCGACACGACGAGCGCGTCGATGTCCGCGGGCTTGAGGCCAAAGGCCCGGATGGCCTCGAGGATCCGCTCGACCTCCCACGACGTGGCCGTCTCGATGATTGCCTTGCGGTCGTCGTCGATCAGGTAGATCGCGCCGAACGCCTCCTGCTGGAACATCCGCACATCAGCGAGGTGCGTCTCGGCGTCAAAGGGGAGGCGCTCGAAGGGCATGCGACACCCGATGGCCGACACAGAAATCTATCTTTGCTCTAGCGCCCCGTGCCAAGAAGGCGAGCAAGGGGACTCCCGGGCAAGCTTGAAGCCCTGCCCATCGCATGATGAGCGCGGAGGGACGTCCGTGGCCGCACCCGTTGGTCGCCCGCCCGTCTCTCGCGCCTTCGTCGCATCGACTCTCGCGCACGAACCCACGAAGGATCGGCCAGGGGACGCCGGCTGGTTCGATTCGCTCCTGCTCGTGATCTTCCTCTTCCTCCTGATCGGAGCGGGGATCGCGGCCGTCCTGTGGTTTCTGGGCCGGCTTTGAGTTCGGCCGACCGAGTTCCGTCGCGTGACCGGAAGGTTTTCTTACGTCTCTCCATCTTCCCGCTCCGCGGCGGTAGCCAAGCTCGGAAACGGCGCGGGATTTAGGGTCCCGTCCCGAAGGGGTTCCCAGGTTCGAATCCTGGCCGCCGCACCCGGGCATTCCCACCGAATGCTGAAGATGGCCGAGGCCTTTCTAGGCTCGATGCCGCAGAGACCGCCGATGTACACGCGCACGGCGCTCCGAACGATCCACCTCGACAATACGAGTTCCCCGCCGGTGCGCGCGACTCTCCGCGACGCGGTCATTGTGCTGGGGATGCTTTGCCTGATGGTAGGCGTGATCGTCGTGCTCGCTATCCTCGTCCTTTGAGGACGACTCTGCCACGGTCGTCGTCGACGTCTATCGGTTGATGTCCAAGAGCGCGACCTTCTCGAGCGCAAGGTCCGGACGCCGATCCCTTGGGATCGTTCGTTCCTCCGACGCACTGATGCCTAGCGAGGATAGGGACTTCTCTGCGGGCTCGAGGGCGCGGTCATCGCGGGTCCATCCGAATTCACGGAGGAGGTCCTCGACCGATGAGGATCCGAAGAGGACGATCGCGGCCGTTTCCGTCCCCTTCCGGATCCCGCCCGCGCGAATTGCATCGGATACTTGTCGTTGCCCCGTGAGGTAGAGGAGCGTCTCCATCGCCAGGGTCCTCGCGACCATCGTGCCCTTCGCCTTGGCGCGTTCCGCATGGGCGATGGCCGATTCGAGGTGATCCCGGCCGAAGACGACACGTGCGTCGGCGAGCAGAACCTCAACGCCCCGCGAGGACGCCCATGCATTCGATCGCCGAAGCTCCGCCTCCAGGTCGTCGATCCGGAATCGGGCGCCCGCCATCTCGTGGTTCATGTGAAGTCTCCCAGAGCAGCCTGACCCTCGACTTCCCGTGCGTCGACCGAGACTCCGACCTGTTCTTTGATCTTCACGGCAAGCATCGGGCCGATCGTTGGGATGCGCGCGAGGTCGTTCGGATTCGCTTTCTGCAGATCCCGCAGCGTCTTGTACCCGCGCTGGAAGAGGGCACGGCCACGTACGCGGCCGACGCCGCGCAGCGAGATGAGTTCAATCAGCTCCTCCTTCACGCCGTACTGCACCTGGATCGTGAGGCGCGTCAGCCCGCGGACCTTCTTCTTGTTGAAGATCTTGCCGAGTTCGGCCATGGAATATAGGAGCCACTCGGCCTGGTCCGTCATCCGCCGCACGTCTCCGGGTCCGATTCCGAACTTCTTCGTGACCTCCTCTTCCGTGCGCTCCATGATCCAGTCGCCGAGGAGGGACGCGGTCTTGACTTCGGCGAGGAAGAAGTCGTAATCCTCGACGGGGAAAATCAGGTCGGCCTCCTCGATCTTCTGCTCGACCCAAGCGTAGTCGCCCCGGCGGAGGTACAGCTTCGGCATGTCCGGAGTCGTGCAAATCGTCCAAAGATGATAGACCGCATCGTCGCGGCTCTCTCGCAGGGCGTCCCGGAGCTTCACGGCGCTGAGTGGGTCAATGTAGAGGTCGCTCGTGCGCTTCCCGAAGAACGTCGCCTTCAGGAAGCCATCCTTGCGGGTGATGAAATCTTCCTTCGCGAGGAAGTCGAGGACCTCGCGGATCTTCCCGTGGATTTGGTAGATGTCTCCGGTGAACGCAAAGAACGTGCGGTTGAAGAACGCGAAGAGGTCGTCCTCTGTGTTCACGTGCCCTGTAGCAACGCTCGCGAGCACGTGCATGCGGAGCGCGGGTTCCGATCCGAGCTTTGATTCGATGGCTTCCGGCTCACTGAGGAAGTATTGTTCGATGACTTCATCGATCTCATCGATGTCCTTAGCGAAGAGGATCGCCTCACCGTACTTGTCATACTTCGGTCGACCGGCGCGGCCGCACATCTGCTTGATTTCGAGGACCGGAATCGGAGAGAGTCCGAAGTTCACATCGAAACGGTTGAGGTCGCGTATGATGACGCGGCGTGCAGGGAGATTTATTCCATTTGCTAAGGTCGGAGTTGCGACGATGGCTGCGATGCGCCCCCGCTTGAATTCTTTCTCGACGATGGCACGCTGGGCGTTCGTGAGCCCGGCATTATGGAACGCAACCCCGTTTCCGATGGACTTCGCCAGCCGCGCGCCCATGGAGGTCGGCTCCTCCTGTGCAGCCGCGAGACTGTCCGCGATCTTTGCAAGCTGGTCTCGTTGCTTCTCGTTGAGCTTGTCCTTGACTTGTTGGCCGAGCGCTTTCGCCAGGGCCTCGGTTGAGCGTCGAGTGCTCACGAAGACGAGAGCCTGCCCACCCGATGCCATGATGTCCCCGACGAGGCCAGAGATGTCGTCCTCGCCGCCCTTCACCTCCTGCACACTCCGGTCCGCGAAGTGGATGAGTCTGTCGTGATAGACACCCTCCTTCAAGGGAACGGGCCGCCAGTCGCTCTTCACGTGCTCCGCTTCGAGCCACTTCGCGAGCTGGTCCGAATTCTTGATCGTCGCGCTGAGGGCGAGGACCTGCGCCTTCGGGTTGACCTGTCGCAGCTTTGCAAGGGTGACCTCGAGCGTGGGTCCTCGGTCTGCGTCGTTGATGAGATGGACTTCGTCTGCCACCACAACGGTGAGTTGCTGCAACCAGTTGATTCGATGCCGCAAGAGGGAATCGGCCCGCTCCGACGTTGCGACGATCACGTCGAACTTCTCGAGGGAAGGGTCCGGCGAGTCGTAGTCTCCGACGCTCATCCCGACCTTGATCCCGATTCGCTCGAACTCCTTCAGGTCCTCGTACTTCTCCGAGGCCAGAGCGCGGAGCGGCACAATGTACAGCGCCTTCCCGCCGCGAAGGACTGACGCGATGATTGCAAGATAGGCCACGAGGGACTTGCCGCTCGCGGTCGGGATCGCGAGCACGAGGTTCTCCCCGAGGAGTGCAGGCCCGATGGCGTCCGCTTGCGGCGGATAGAGCTCCTCGATCCCCTGCCCTTTCAGAATCTCCACGATGCGGGGGTCGAGCCCGAGTTCTGCGATGCGCATTCACTTTCCGATGAAGGAGGGCCCGGATAAAGATTGCTGGGAGAGGGCCGCGCGAGCACTCCGAGGCACTCGCCGCTCCTCGCATGTTCGCGAGACCCAAAGCCTTTAGCGCATCCATCGATTCCGTGCGCCGGATGGTCGACCTCCGGACGGACGTCGCCGGGGTGCTTCTCCGGAACCCGACGATGCTCGCGTCCGGGTTTCTCGACGAGACGGGCGGTTCCATGGCCCGCGTGTACCAGGCAGGCGCCGGGGCCGTCGTGACGAAGAGCATCGGGCCGGAGCCCCGGGAGGGCTATCCGAACCCGACGATCGTGGAACTCGACGCGGGCCTCCTGAACGCGGTCGGCCTGCCGAACCCGGGAATCGTGGAGTACGAACATGAAGTCAAGAAGGCCCTCGGCGCGGGTGCGGTCGTCATCGGGTCGGTCTTTGGCAAGGATGCCGCCGAGTATGCGAACGTCGCCGCCAAGATGGCCGATTACGGCGTGGCGGCGGTCGAGCTGAACCTCTCCTGCCCCCATGCGAAGGGCCTCGGCACGGAGATCGCGCAAAACGAGGACGCCGTGCTGGAATTCACGAAGGCAGTGAAGGATGCGGTGGACGTTCCGGTCTTCCCGAAGCTCTCGCCGAACGTCCAGGACATCGCGACGTTCGCCGTGGCGGCAGAGAAGGGCGGTGCCGATGGGATCATCGCGATCAACACGGTCAAGGCGATGGCGATCTCCCCGGAGCTGAAGATGCCGTTCCTCGCGAACCGGTTTGGAGGCCTGAGCGGCCCCGCGATCCGGCCGATCGGCGTCCGCGCGGTCTACGACATCTACGAAAAGGTGGAGATCCCGATCGTCGGAGTCGGCGGCATCGGTTCCGGACGCGACGCACTCGAGTACGTCATGGCGGGCGCCTGCGCGGTCCAGGTCGGCACCGCGATCATCTCGAAGGGCCTCGGGATCTTCGGCGAGATCACGAAGGAGATCGCGTCTTTGCTGGAGGATGTCGGCATGAAGTCCGTGCGCGAGGCCGTCGGGGTGGCGCATGGCTAGGATCGAGGTCGTCCCGCTCCTCGAGATTGTGCGGGAGACCCGGGACACGGTGACGTACCGGTTCCGCGCGGACATCGGCGGGCTGCCCGGTCAATTCTTGATGGTCTGGATCCCGCGGTACGACGAGCTGCCGATGGCCCTGTCATATCTCGGTCCCGTGAAGGGCATCACGGTCCGCGATTACGGGGACGCGACCCACGTGTTCGCGGAATTCCGCCCGGGGGATCGCATCGGGGTCCGCGGCCCGTACGGGAACGCGTTCCGCCTCGCGGGGGAACGGGTCCTCGTCGTCGCGGGAGGCTCCGGCATGGCCTCCGTGATCGCGGCGATCGAGGCGTTCGCGCAGCAAGGCGCACACGTCACGACCGCGATCGGTGCTAGGACCGCGGAGGACCTCCTCTTTGTGGACCGGGCGAACGCGAGCGGCGAGGCCCACGTGGCCACGGACGATGGCTCGCGGGGCTTCCACGGGTTCGCGCCGGCCCTCGCGGAGACGCTCATGGACCGCAAGAAGTTCGACCAGGTCCTGACGTGCGGGCCGGAGCGGATGATGAAGGCGGTCGTCGACGCAGCGGCGAAGCGCAACCTGCCCGTCCAGGCGTCCATCGAGCGCTACATGAAATGCGGGATCGGGATCTGCGACGCGTGCGCATTCGACGGGCAACTCGTCTGCCTCGACGGATCGATCTTCACCGGCGAACAGCTCGCGGGGATCGAGGACTTCGGCCACTTCCGTCGGGACAAGAGCGGGCGCCGCATCCCTGTGTGAATAGACGATAATGCTTTACCAGGCCCCGCGATGCGACCCGCATGTCCGACGCACGCCTCGACGCCCTTTCCAAGGAAATTTTCGATTGGTACGTGGAATGGAACCCGCTCTTTGCCACGTACCTCGGCGTGCATGAGTACGATCATTTGCTTCCTAAGGGGACGTATGAGGCGCAGATGGAGGAGCTCGCGAAGACGAAGGAGTTCCTGGAGCGGCTCGCGGGTATCGACCGCAAGTCCCTCTCGCCCGGCAAGCGGGTCGACCACGGGGTCCTGAGGAACTCCTTGCGCCTCTCCGCCTTCGAGACGGAGGAATTGCGGATCTGGGAAGGGATGCCCGGCGCCGCATCGACCGTCGCGGAAGGCCTCTTCATCCCGTTCGTCCGCGAGTTCGCGCCCCTTCCGAAGCGACTCGAGGGGATCACGGGCCGGCTCGAGCGGGCGCCGCAGTACATCCGGGAGGCGAAGGGCCGCGTCCGCGCGCCCGTGAAGGTGTGGTGCGAGATTGGGAAGGAGTCCGCGGAGCGCACGCCGGGCCTGTTCCAGATCATCCAGAAGGCAGGCGCAGAGGTCCTGCCTGCGGCGGACCGCGCGCGCCTCGACGAGGCCGCGGCAAAAGCCACGGAGGCGGTCGGGGCGTACGCGAAGTGGATCGATTCCGATGTCCTGCCGAAGGCGAAGGCCCGCGTGGGGATCGGTGCGGCGAAGTTCCGCAAGCTCGTCCGACTGCGGGAACTCGGCGTCACGGTCGAAGAGATTTACGCGATCGGGACAAGGTACCTCCGGGAGAGCCGCAAGGAGCTGACGCGCCTCGCGGGCGCGATCAAGCGAGGAGCCACGGTCCAGGAGGCGAAGGAGCTCGTGAAAGGGGACCACCCGCCGCGGTTCGAGGAGGCCCTGACGTACACGGCGAAGGCGATGGCGGATTCGAAGCGCTTCATCATCGAGCACAAGCTGGCGACGGTCCCGCCGAACGAGGAGCTTCGGGTGATCGAGACACCGAGCTTCGCACGGCACGTGATCCCTTTCGCCGCGTACCTCGCGCCCGCGAAGTTCGACGCGCGGCAGCAGGGGTTCTACATGGTCACGCCCGTGGAGGACAAGCCGGAGATGCTCCGCGAGCACGCGTACGCTTTCACGCGGAACACGGCGGTCCACGAGGGCTACCCGGGACACCACCTCCAGCTCGCGTGTGCGAACCTCAACCCGTCGTACGCGCGTGCGCTCTCGTGGGCCGTCGAGACGATCGAAGGCTGGGCCCATTACTGCGAGGACATGATGAAGGAGGCGGGTTTCTCCGCGGATCCCGCGACCCGCTTCGCGCAGATGACCGACCAGGTCTGGCGCGCATGCCGGATCATCATCGACATCGATCTTCATCGGGGCAAGATGTCGTTCGACGAGGCCGTCGACTTCCTCGTGAAGGAGACGGGCATGGAGCGACCGGGGGCGGTCGCCGAGGTCAAACGGTACACGTACAACCCGGCGTACCAGCTGTCCTACCTGCTCGGGAAGCACATGATCTTCGGGCTCAAGAAGGACGTGAGGAAGGGCCTCGGCAAGCAGTACTCGGACCGGCTCTTCCACGACACGATCCTGTACGCCGGATCACTGCCGATGAAGTACATGCGGGAGATTTTCGCGTACAAGGTGAAGGAGCTTCGGAAGCTCCGCAAGGCGGGGATCTGAAAGGGAAGGGGGGGCCCGGAGGCCCCGTTCGTGGCCTACGGCATCATCCCGCCGTGGTCCCATGTGTAGTTATGCTCGTACATGTGCTGCTGGCAGTACTCGTAGTTCTGGCAATCGCACGTACCGTCGCCCATCATGGCGCCGTTGTGCATGCCGGAGCCGCCGCCCGTCATCCCGCCGCCCATGCCGCCCTGCATGCCTTCCGCAGGGGCCATGATGCCGGATGCGCCGACGACCCCCACGCCGAGGATCGCCAGGGCCGCAAGGCCCACGAGGACACCTGTTTGCATGTGTCACCTCCTTGGCATCCCTATGAGGTGAAACGGCCGATGAGTCCATCGTGAAATGCGGTGAAACGGGTTTCAGAAAGACGGAACGGCCACGCTACTTCGCCGCACGGGTCACGAGCCGAACGCGGTTCGTCATCCCGTGTCGCTCGCGGACCACGAGCCCCTTTGTCTCCAGTTTGTCCAGGACCCGCGTGACCTTCGCTTTCGAGAACGTACCGAGGGCCACGAGATCCCGCTGGAACATCTCTCCGCCATGCTCCCGGATCTCGAGGTACATCCGCCGCTCGTCCTCGTCGAGGAGCTTGATCAGCGTGGGCTCCGGGACGGGTTCTTCCCGTCCGGGCGCGGAAGCGGCCGGCGGCGCCACGACGACGTTCGATGGGGTTGGGGCGAACGTTGAATCGGAGGCGCGAAGGCGGCCCGCGGACCGCCCGCGGTAGTACACAAAGAGTGCGCCGATAAAGAGGACCGCCGATGCGACCAGGATTCCCCACTCGATGCCGCCCGGACCCGAATCCGGCGTGGTGACGTGGTTCTCGCCCATCATGCCGTCGCCCCACATCCCGCCGAACGATCGTTGGGTCGCGACGCTCGACGCGGCGAGGCCGACGCCGACCAGCGCGATGACTGCGGCGATTGCGATGATGATGACGGAGGAGTCATCCTGGGCCATGGCGGGCCATCACCGCGTTCGCGAGTGCTTAAGGGTTTGCCACCTATCTTTCGGACGCGACCGTACGGGCCGTCGCCGTCGGCGAGTTTGTGCAAGGGCGATACTTTAATATCGAAAGGCCCGCATCGCGCGCGGCGGAGAGCGAGAACGGATGAAAGACGTGAATGCGATCGCGAAGAAGGCCCTCGAATACAAGGAGAAGGGCCTCTCCGAGCGGGAAATCGCGGACGAGCTGCACCTGTCCACGGAGACGGTCACATGGCTCCTCACCCGAGGCGTCCGCGGCGGCGAGCCGCCGAAGGACGTGAAGATCGGGTGGCGGTCCGTCGGGGTGTACGGGAACCGCATTGGTTTCATTGCGGCCGCCATGGCAGACGTCGCCCTCGAGGAGATGGAGAAGCGGCAGATGGACGCGGACGCGATCCTCGGCATCGCGATCAACGGGATTCCGCTCGCCGCCCTGATGAGCGAGGAGCTCGGGAAGGAATTGATCATCTACCGTCCGAGCCAGGAGCGCCACGGCAAAGGCGGCGCGTTCTCCTCGAACTACGCCGCGCCCCAGGGGAAGAAGGTCATCATCGTGGACGACGTCGTGTCGACGGGCGAGACGATCAAGGCGGCGATCTCCGATCTGCACGAAGTCGGTGGCACCCCGGTGCTGGCGCTGACCCTCGTCAACAAGACGGGACATGACGAAATGGCCGGCGTCCCGCTGCGCGCGCTCATCCGCGCCCGGTCGATCTGAGCGCGGCTCGCGGACCCGCACAAAGCTTTAGGCGCCGCGTCTGTTCTGCGGCCCGGGGACCGCCCTGACGCACTGGTACGACGACCTGCTCATCGAGGCGAAGGCCTTCGTAGGGGACAAGAAGGATCTCGTCGTCAACGCGGGCCTCAGCGTGAGTGGCCTGCAGCACGTCGGCCGACTCCGCGGGGAGATCGCCCTCTCTCAGTTCCTGGTGCGCAGCCTGGGCGAGGACGGACGAAAGATTCTCCAGAGTCTCGTGCTGTACACACAGGACGAGTGGAAGGCGAAGGAGGGTCAAATCGGGCAGTTCCCGGGCGACGAGGGTCGAAAGTACATCGGGCGACGGCTGATCGATGTGCCCGATCCATTCGGCTGTCATGGGAACTGGGTGGACCATTACTGGAAGGACTTCGGCGGCGTTCTAGAGCGCTTCGCGCCGCACGTGCGGATCGTCACGACCACGGAGGCGTATCGCAACCCGGAGATGCAGGCGATCGTGCGCGACCTCGCCGGACGGGGAGAGGAGGTCCGCGCGGTCGTCAACAGGTACCGCGAGCGCCACCCCTACCCAGCGGGCTGGATCCCGTTCGAATCGTACTGCGAGGATTGCGGGACGATCGGTGCCAGGACCACGGGCATCGAAGGTACATCGGCGTCGTATCGCTGCGAGCGGTGCGGCCACGAAGGCCGCTCGTCGATCGAGAAAGGGAAGCTGAATTGGCGGCTTGAGTGGCCCGCTCTCTGGAAAGTGTACCGCGTGGACATCGAACCGTTCGGCAAGGACCACGCGACGCCGGGCGGCTCCCGCGATTCCTGCAAGGAAATCGCGGAGACGATCATGCACTTCCGCCCACCGATGGGCATCCCGTACGAGTGGGTCGGGAATGCGGACCGCGGGAAGGACCTCGGGGACATGGGCTCATCCGATTTCCTCGGCTTCACGCCGACGCAGTGGGTCGAATTCGGTGATCCGGAGGTCCTGCGCTACGTCTACGCCTTCAATCCGATTTCGCGGCGCGTCGTCCTCGACCTCTATCGGGTCGACGCATACCACGACCTGTACGATCGGGCGGAAGCGGCGTTCTATGCCGCGAGTCACGCGGGGGATGAGGACGACCAGGCGCGATCGTACGAGCTCGCGCAACTGACCCCGCCGCAGGAGGCGCAGCCCTTTGCCCTCTCGTACCGCCACGCGGCCTTCCTGTCCCAGATCAGCCCGGAGAGCGGGCGGCTCGAGTGGTGTCTCCGCCGGATGCGGGACACAGGGACGCTGATGCGTGCGCCTACGGACTTCGAGCGTGCGCGGACCGAGCGTCGGCTCGCGCAGTCCCGAGCGTGGGTCGAGAAGTACGCGCCGGAGAATCGCGTCGCGTTGCTCGAAACACTCACGCCGACCGTGAGCGGACAGCTGGACGAGGACGATCGCAAGGCCCTGAAGATGTACGCGGAGCGGGCGGCGGTATCGGCGTGGAACGAGGAAGCGATCAAGGAGTCCATGGTCTCGCTCACCAAGAGCGGGTCTCTGCCCGTTGACACGAGCCGCTTCTTCCGCGATCTGTACCTCGTCCTCCTTGGGACGGAGCGCGGCCCTCGCGCGGCACCGTTCCTCGCGGTCCTCGAGAAGGATTGGGTCGTCCGCCGTCTTCGTGACGCGACGAAGTAGGAAAAGTCGAAATACGTCCTGCTTGTTGGAACCGGGGGAACCCATAGCCCCGTGGTCTAGCGGCCAATGATTCGAGGCTCTGGATCGGTCCTTCGGGACCGAGGGGAGACCTCGCGACGGCAGTTCGAATCTGCCCGGGGCTATCCTCTTTTCAGGCGATGATCGGCAGGGCGCCCGGAATCACGGAGAAGCGA